>MDSV01077907.1_pt1 | contig 24065 bp, 28 predicted proteins | sample 810851 | NCBI WGS metagenome assembly MDSV01 (sample SAMN05326640, study PRJNA326480) | marine metagenome | isolation source: seawater | place: Atlantic Ocean: North East | collected 2012 | reverse complement strand
GCAACGGGTAAGCTTCAAAAATTCGAACTTAGAGAAGAATATAGCAACCATTATATGGAGAAATAAAATGTTAAAAATTGTAAAACCATCAGAAATTGATTCAGTGCTTGGAACCGAAGTAGGAGTATCAGATTGGGTGACTATTGATCAGGAGCGAATAGATAAATTTGCTGATGCCACAATGGACCATCAGTTTATTCATGTTGACCCAGAACAAGCAACGCCAGTATTTGGATCTACAATCGCTCATGGATTTCTTTCATTATCTTTAGTTGCTGGAATACCTTTTGAACAAGAAATAGGTATGGTATTAGAAGGTACTAAGATGGGACTAAATTATGGGCTAGACAAAGTAAGATTTTTAAGTCCTGTAGCTGTTAACTCAGAAGTAAGAATTAGAATGAAATGTATTGACGTCTCTGAAAAAAATCCAGGACAATATCTTGCTAAGACAGAAGTAACTATGGAAATTAAAGGAGTTGAGAAGCCAGCATTTGTTGCTGAAACACTAAGCATGTTTATTGTCTAATTACATGATGTATTCATACTCGTATAGACATAAACTTGTTTTAGCTCTTTCATTAGTATTTATCTTTGGCTGTGTGAGCTTAAATGACTCTTCAAGTTACATCCCCCATCCAGTCCAGACTATCGATAAAGTTCAAGCTAAAGAAATGCAATGTGTTTATCTTTTTAGAACTGATAAACAAGAGAGTGGATGGAATTATGCATCTGCAACAGCAAATGCAATTAAAGTATTAAAAGATCAAGCTATTGTAGCAAAAGGTAATGCCTTAGTAATTGAAAGTGTATATTCTTCAAGAATATATCGAAATGGATATGATGTCGAAGCAGCTTCAGTTTCTGTAAGCGTGTATAAATGTACTTTTATTGAACAGGATTATAATTTCGACTATTGATTTCTTTAATCTAAAATATTTTTAAGTATGTCATTAACGGCTTGGGGATTAGCTTTTCCCTGAGTTTCTTTCATAACCTGTCCAACAAAGAAACCAAATAACTTATCTTTACCGCCTTTGTATGCTGATACTTGACCAGGATTAGATTCAACAACTTTTTTTGCAATTTCTTTTAATACAGACTCATCTTGGATTTGAACTAAACCTTTTGTTTCAATTATTTTATCCACATCAGAACCACTTTCCCAAACTTCTTCAAGTACAGATTTAGCAATTTTTCCTGAAATCGTATTATCTGAGATTCTTTCGATTAGTTTCCCAAAATTTTCTGGAGTCAAATTAGATTCATCAATATCGACATTATTTTTATTTAATAAAGCGCTTACATCACCAACAAGCCATTTAGCCACAAGTTTTGCATCATCTGTCTTTGTTGAGGCTTCTTCAAACATATTAGCCATTGTTTTAGAGGAGGATATAATTTTTGCTTCTGATTCCTCTAAATTAATTTCTGTAACATACCTATGTTCTTTTTGTTCAGGGAGCTCAGGAAGATTATTTTTAATTTCTTGCAATTCTTTGTCTGAAATAACAACCGGAAGAAGGTCCGGGCAGGGAAAATACCTATAATCATTAGCCTCTTCCTTAGATCTCATTGATCTGGTTTCATTTTTTTCACTATCATATAATCTTGTCTCTTGAACAACAGATTCACCACTTTCAATTACTTTTATTTGACGTTCAATTTCAAAATTTATTGCCTTTTCGATAAATTTAAATGAATTGATATTTTTAAGCTCTGCTCTTGTTCCAAGTTCTTTGTCATCACTCTTTTTGATAGAAACGTTAACATCACACCTCATTGAGCCTTGCGCCATATTCCCATCACATATATCTAGGAAGGTCACTAGTTGTCTTATAGCTTTGAAGTAGGCCACAGCTTCTTTAGCATTTGAAATCTCAGGTTCAGAGACAATCTCAAGTAAAGGTGTTCCAGCTCGGTTTAAATCAACACCTGTTTCACCTTCAAAAAGATCATGAATTGATTTGCCAGCATCTTCTTCAAGATGAGCTCTTGTTATATTTATAATTTTTTCAGAATCACCTACTAGAATCTTAATAGATCCTTTTTCAACAATAGGTTTTGTCATTTGAGTAATTTGATAGCCTTTTGGTAAATCTGGATAAAAGTAATTTTTTCTATCAAAAGAAGATGTTTGATTGATATTTGCTCCGGTAGCAAGACCAAATCTAATAGCTTTATAAAATGCTTCCATGTTGGCGACCGGAAGAACACCAGGCAATCCCATATCAATTAAATCAACATGTGTATTTGGCTCGGCACCAAATTTTGTAGATCCACCAGAAAATAACTTAGATTTAGTTGAAAGTTGAGCATGTATCTCAAGACCAATTACCGTTTCCCAGCTCATTCTTTTATTCCCTCAGGTGTATACATATGCCAATTAGTTGATGTTTGGAACATATGGGCAAAATTTAGGATCGAGCTTTCATCTAAGAAATTACCAATTATTTGAACACCAGTTGGTTTATTGGCAAGGTTGCCATTTGGAATGGACATTGCTGGAAGTCCTGCAAGGTTAGCAGAAATAGTAAACAAGTCTTCAAGATACATCTGAATAGGATCGCTGCCTTTAGATCCCATTTCAAAAGCTGTGCCTCGAGTGGTTGGTGTAATAATTACATCAACATTAGAGAAAGCGCTATCGAAGTCATTTTTTATTAACCTTCTAACCTGTTGAGCTTTTTTATAATAAGCATCATAGTATCCAGCAGAAAGAACGTATGACCCAATCAAAATTCTTCTTTTAACTTCATCTCCAAAACCTTCAGATCTCGTTTGAATGTATAGTTCCTCAAGATCTTTTGGGCTATCAGATCTATGACCGAATTTCACACCATCAAATCTAGATAAATTTGATGAACATTCTGCTGGTGCTATGACGTAATAAGTTGGAACAGAAAGCGATAGATTTGGTAAAGATATATCTACCAGATTTGCACCTAAAGAAACAAATTCTTTAAGAGAGTCTTCATATATTTTAATAACATCAGCATTTAAGCTAGATAGATCAATATCTTTTACAATTCCAATTTTTTTACCTTTCAATGGTAAGTTTAGGTTTTCTTCAAAATCTGGGATATCTTCATTAAGAGATGTTGTGTCTTTTTCATCATGAGAACACATTTCATTAAGGAGTGTGGCACAATCTTCTGCAGTTCTTGCCATAGGTCCAGCCTGATCAAGACTTGATGCAAAAGCAATCATTCCCCATCTTGATATTCTCCCATAAGTTGGTTTTAAACCAGTTATCCCGCAAAGTGAGGCGGGTTGTCTAATCGAACCACCAGTATCAGTCCCAGATGCAGCTGGAACTATTCCTGCTGCAACAGCTGAGGCAGAACCTCCCGAACTACCTCCAGGAACCAAGTTCTTTCCCCATGGATTTTGAACATTACCAAAATTACTCGTTTCATTAGAGGAACCCATAGCAAATTCATCCATATTTGTTTTTCCAACAGATATACAGCCTGCATTTTCAAGATTTTCAATCACTGTTGCAGAATACGGGGGAATAAAATTATCAAGAATTTTTGAACCACAAGTAGTTCTTAGGCCTTTAGTACAAAATAAATCTTTTTGTGCTAGCGGAATACCTGCAAGTGGCAGATTGGATGGTTGATTGTCCAAACTTTCAGCTTTTTTGATAGAATTTTCCTCATTTAGTGTTAGAAATGCATTTAAATGATTATTCTCTTCAATCAATCTATAAACTTCTTGGATGACTTCTTTATGTGATATCTCTTTTTGAGATAGCATTTTTTGGATGTCTTTAATTGTTTTATATTTTATAGTCACTCAACTACTCTTGGAACTAGGAAATAATCTTCATTTGAAGATGGAGCAATGTTAAGCAACTCTTCTTTTAGATTTTCTGCAGTTATTTGATCTTTTCTAGTTTTTGCTGTTTTTTCTAAAGGATTAGTTAGTGGTTCAATGTTAGATGTATCTACATCATTGAGCTGATCCACAAATTTAATGATATTCTCAAGATCATTTGTTATCTTTTCCTCTTTATCACCATCAATTTTTAGTCTTGATAGGTAAGATATAGTTGTTACTGTTTTCTTGTCCATATATAGGATATTATTATAGATTAGAGGAGGGATATTAACCTAACTCAAGAATTATTTAAATTATTTTATATCAGGGAATTGAATGAAATTTAACTTATTTAAAATGATTGGAGGATACTTTTCCAATGATTTGTCTATAGATCTAGGCACAGCAAATACATTAATTTATACGAAAGACGTAGGAATTGTTTTGGATGAGCCTTCTGTTGTTGCTATTCGAGAATCAAGAGGTCAAAAAACTGTAGTGGCAGTAGGGACAGAAGCAAAAAAAATGCTCGGAAGAACGCCTGGCAATATAAAAGCAATTAGACCTTTATCTGAAGGGGTAATTGCTGATTTTCAGGTAACTGAGAAAATGCTTCAGCATTTCATAGCAAAAGTTCATGAAAAGCTGTTTATTAAACCTAGTCCAAGAGTTTTAGTTTGCGTTCCATGCCGTTCAACTCAAGTAGAGAGAAGGGCTATTAGAGAATCAGTTTTAGGAGCTGGAGCAAGGGACGTAAAACTTATAGAAGAACCCATGGCAGCCGCAATTGGTGCTGGACTCCCAGTTGAGGAGGCAAGTGGAAATATGGTTGTTGACATTGGCGGAGGAACGTCAGAAGTAGCTATTTTATCTCTAAACGGAGTAGTTTATTCCGAATCAGTAAAAATAGGCGGAGATAAATTAGATGAATCTATTACTTCTTGGATCAGAAGAAATTATGGATGTGTAATAGGCGAATCAACAGCAGAAAAAATTAAATATACAATAGGCTGCGCAACCGCTGAATCTGAAAAAACTGAAATGCCTATTACTGGAAGAAATTTAGCTGAAGGAATACCAGAAACATTCACAATTAATAGCGATCAAATTTTTGAAGCTATGAAAGATCCTCTTTATGGCATGGTAAGAGCGATTAGAAATGCTCTTGAATTATCACCTCCAGAATTAGCTGCAGATATTGCTGAAAGGGGTATTGTTTTAACCGGTGGAGGAGCATTATTAAGAGATTTAGATAAATTGATTTCAAGTTCTACAGGCATACCAGTAATTGTTGCTGAAGATCCTTTAACATGCGTTGCAAGAGGAGGAGGCCAGGCTCTTGAAATTATGGATAAATATAATATCGATCTTCTATCCTCTGAATAATTAATATGGCTAGGAAAACGCCAACTCCTGGTCAAAAAATACTTTATTTATTATTGGTTCTTTTTGGATCAACAATTCTTTATTTTGATTTTAATACAAACTTTTTCCATAAAATAAAATATGGTTATACAGGACTAAAAATTTCAACGTTATTTTTAGTTCAAGAAACAGCCATCGAACCCTTTAAGAATATTTTTAATTCTAGAAAGTCAAAACAAAAATTAATTGAAGAAAATAAGAAACTTAAAGAGGCATTAGATGTTAGTTATTTGAATAATTTTTTAATTTCTAAAGAAAATATTTTTTATAAAGATGAAAATATAATTCAATTACCTATAAAAAAAGGAGAGGATAGTTCGGCTTATTCAGTCGCTAAGATAAGACACATTAATCATAATATATTCAATTGCTGCGACCGCCACAGAATGCATATTGAAATAATTACTACCAATCATCCATCTAAGCTTGAAAGCGTAGTTTTTAATAACTATGGGATTATTGGGCAAATAATAAGTAATGAAAATTACCCTGAAGTAATGCTTTTGACTGATATCGATCATTCAATTCCAATAAAATCAAAATCTGAAAACTTCTTTTGCAATGCAAGGGGCAGTGGAAGAGCAAATATAATTATTTGTTCATATAACCCACTTGTTTGGGAAGAAGAAATGCAATTAGAAAAACAGTTTTTTACTTCTGGTCTTGGAGGCATCTTTCCAAGGGGTTTAGTTGTTGGAACTATAGTAAATATTATTGATATTGACCCAACCAGAAAAGATTTGGAAATAAAGCTTGTTGCAGACCCTATAGAGAGTAATTTATTAGGAGTATTAAGCAATTAATGAAAGATCAAACTAAAAAAATAATATTCATCTTTTTTATAAACTATATTGAATTAAATCTTGCAACAATTCTTTCAAATGCGTTAATTATTTTTCCATTAACATTCTTAAGTTATTCGCTTTATGTATATAGATCTAATAAAAGTGTTGGCCCTGTTGAAGCATTTTTAATGGGTTTGTTAGTTGATTTAATATCAGGAACTTATTTTGGTTTAAATGCCACACTTTTTTGCATAATTACTTACTTGATAAATATTTACACAAACTCATTTAAAATTTTTTCCTATTTGCAAGTTTGTATATTTTTTGGTTTATCAGCAACTGTTTATATTGGGTTCACTCAATTAGTATTAAATCTTTATAATTTTTCTTATCTCACATTGCTAATTAGCTCTTTATTCAATGTTTGTTTTTGTATTTTGTTGGCAGTTATTTCATCTTATTTTCCAAAAACTATTAACACAAAGATATGACTATAAAATATCTGAAGAGAATAATAGTTTCTTTATTATTATTATTTGCATACTTATTTTCTCTAATATCGATCGTTTATTTAACTCTTATTTATAAACCAGAAAATATAGTTTATATAACAAATAAAATATTTAATCACGGCTATTCTATTGAGTTTACTCAGACTGATTCTGAGATTAATTTTTTTTCTCCTAAGTTTAGTTTCAATAAAATTTCAATAAAGAACTCAAAAAATAAGAAATTACTTGAGGCTGAGAAGCTGGGATTAGGAATTAATCTTTATAAAACTATTACCAACAGATCTATGGATTTAACATTTCTAGATATTGATAATATTCGTTTTTTTAATGAATCTCCATCGACTAACAGGAGATCTTTTAAAGCAAATATCAAAAGACTATACATAAAGTCTGATCAATTTATCATTGATGCTAATGACGTTTTCATTGTTGGTGAGAATGGCGATTTGTCGATGGTTAATAAATATGGAATATTTAATAATATTCCTTTTAAGTCACTAAATTTATTTAATAAAGCTGGTTCTAATAAGATTTTTTATGCATCCTTATTTTTCCTTGATGAGGAAAAGATAAAAAATGAGAATCTTATAAATTTGGATGCATTCTTAGACAATAAAATTAATTTAGAAGTACATAGCAAAGGATATTTTGATACCAAATTGGATAAATTAATAAATTTAAATAAATATATTTTTAACGACTCAAACCTCACAACTAATACAAATTATTATATAGACAATATTAATTTGGTAATACGCAATAATTTAGATAAGAGGTTTATAGGCACATTTTCATCTTCATTGCCTGATCAAGATATCAACGGAACGATTTCAATTGAAGATAACATTATTATCTTAAGATCCATATTGAAATTCAACATGGATGAGCTTTTTGATTATGGTGAATATATGAAGCTTGAGGGCTATGAAGAGTTTGAGTCAATTTTATTCATAAATAAGGGTGTTACATCTCTCAACCTTGATTCGTATTTATCAAATACACGGATTATTTCGAATATAAATGATTTAGAAAAAGACAAAGGCAAAGAGCTTAGAACAAGCATAAAAATTAAAGATTTAACGCAACCTTCATATCTTATAGAAAATGAAAATTTTCGATCTTACCTGGGACCAAATCAAAACGGTTATTTCATACTAGGAGATGACTTTCAAAATCAGATTGATTTTTTAGATAAAGAAAATGAGTTCCACATATTTTTATCAATTGACCAACTAGAAATTAATAATTTATTAATGGAGAATAATTTTAACAATGAATTTCCAATAACCTCGATAAATTTAAAGATTAAAGAGCTTAATTTCTTTAATAATATATATGAAGAACAGACCTTTAAGATAGATTTTAAAAACAATGAAACTAAAGCATCTTTTTCAGGAAAAGATTTAAATGGTTTTATTACAATTGATAAGACAGAATTTACTAGAATCGAAGTATTTGACACCAAATTTGAATTTAAAGGTATCAATATTATAAAGTCAGATCAGGCCGATGGAACCAAAAACCTAAAATTGCGTTTTGTAGGTAAAAATATTCAAACTTATGATGATATATTCCAAGATATTGATTTTTATCTTTTAAGAAATGAGAAGATTACAACTATTGATAACATAAATATCAAAAGCAAGAACTTTAATATCGGGCCCTATGAAGAGAAGGATAAAGCCTACATCAGCTTCAATAGAGAAACAGATTTATATAAGATCAGAGGATCATATGAAATTAAAAATATAAATGACTCGCTTGATGCATTTATTGATTATGATTTCAATTATATTTCTACGGATTTAAACATTCAGTGGATTACTCTTGAAGAATTAAAAGATATTCAAGGAAACATAAAATTTCTAGTAAAAGGATTCGAGTCAAAAGCTTCCTTGCCTGATTCAGCTTTTTTAAGAGCACTTAAAGTCTTCAATCTTAATGCTTATATAGAAAATATAAGCAATGAAACAAATATTGGATCAAATAATTTAGTAGTTAGTAGGGCTGAGGGTGATTTATATATTGGTCAAAATAGAGCTTTAATAAAAAAACCAGTAAAACTTCAGACTTCAGAGGCAAACATGAGATGGACTGGAGAAGTTCTTAAGAACACAGAAGGTTATTTAGATGAGTTAAATCTAAATTTAGAAATGAGGCTTAGAGTTTCAGAGAACATTCCTTGGTATGCTGCAATTTTTGGTGGAATACCAGCTTTAGCAGGTGGTATAGTTCTTGAAAATATTTTTGAAGATAGTCTTGATGATGTCACAACCTTTAAATTTGATGTAAAAGGTTCAGTTGAAGAGCCAATAATTGAAAGATTAAATTAAAAAAATTGCTGCTAGCCCTAAGAAGGAAAAGAAGCCGATGACATCTGTTACTGTCGTTACGACCACGCTTCCACCAATAGCAGGATCTTGATTAAACTTTCTAAGAAGAAGAGGAACAATAACACCAGCAATAACTGAACTTATAAGGTTTATTACAAGAGCACATGATAATAGTAGTGCAATCATCCAATCTTGAAACCAAGCATATGTAATAACCCCAACTAATATTGATAAAACAATACCATTTAAAATTGAGACAGCCAGCTCTCTCTTAAATAACCATTTAATATTTGAAGAATTAATTTGTTCAAGTGTTAGACCTCTTAATACTATGGTCAGAGTTTGCGTAGCAGCAACTCCACCCATACTTGCAACTATTGGCATAAGAACAGCTAAATATACAATTTTATCTATAACATCCTGAAAGATGTTAATTGTACTTGCAGCAATAAAGGCAGTGATCAGATTCATGCTTAACCAAAAAACTCTACTTTTAGCAGCCCGCCCAGGCGGCGCAAATGTATCTTCAGCAACACCAGCCATTCCTAGTAGATTTTGATCTGCATCTTCTCTAATTACATCAACTACATCATCAATTGTAATTCTGCCAATCAACTTTCCAGTTTCATCTATTACCGAAGAAGAAATCAAGTCATTTCTTTCAAAGAGAGTAGCTACTTCTTTATCATCGAGGTCAGCATTTATTGGTAAGATTTCTGTCTGCATTATTTCTCTTACGATCATTGATGGGTTAGATGTAATTATTTCACTAATTGATAATTCTCCTAAATACTCATTGTCATCATTTACAACGAAAATTTTATCTGTATTTTCTGGTAACTTTCCTTGATCTCTTAGATAACTGATAACCTCATTAATTGAATTATCTGGTCTTACGCTTAAAACATCTGTATTAAGAAGACCACCAGCTGTATTTTCAGGAAAAGTAAGACCCATCTCAATTCGTTTTCTATCAACTCTAGACATATTTGAAAGGATGTTTTTCATTCTTTCTTCAGGAAGGTTTTGGAGAATATCTACTATTTCATCTAATTCTAGCTCTTTAACAGCTTCACCAAGCTCCTCATTCGAAATATTTGATATCAAATCCTGTTGGATTTCTTCACCCAACTCAGATAAAACATCTCCTTCCTCTTCAGTTTTAAGTAGTGAAAACAAGAGATCTCTTTGTTTTGGTGGAGAGGATTCAAGGGCATGAGCTATTTCTGAAGAAGACATTTTATTAAGCAATCTTCTTATTTGATTTAGTGATAGGTGAGAGGGATCATCAAGGATGATTTTTAGATTATCAGCATTATCCTTATTATCCATCAAACAATTGTAACTCTAAAAAATTATCTATACCTAGACGAAGGTATATTATTTTTTTTTCTATATTTTGTGATCGTTCTTCTTGCCAGGCCATATCCTTTTTTATTAAGCTCTATAGCAATTTTTTTATCGCTTTTTGGATTTTTCTCCGAATCTATAATATCTTTTATCAATTTCATTAATTGTAAATCTGAAATGCCTCTTATTTTTGAAACTGATGAAACTAACAATGATTTGAAAGGAATTATTCCCTTTGGTGTTTCAATATATTTATGCCTTAATATTCTTGATACAGTTGATGGATGAACTCCAATCTCACTAGCAATCTCTTTATTATTTAGTGTATTAATCTTTAAAGGATTGTTTTCAAAAAAAGCAAATTGTTTTGAGCAGATGTATTCGCCAACTTTTTTAACAGTATCATTTCTTTTTTGCACTGAAGTTAAAAGCCACTTTGCTTCATTAATTTTTTCCAATAATTTAGGATTTCCCTTTGATCTAATTTCTTTTTTTACATTTGTAATTAAATCTTCATCAACTTTTATTATTGGAAAAGTTGCCTCTATAAAATCAATTCTTAGATTTTTTTCATTTATTGAAATCTTTAAGTCAGGCTCAATAAATCTGACTTTCTCGAAGTTAAGACCAGGACTCAGATCACATTTCTTTATTTCATTTAAAGCATCATTAAAATTTTCTTCAGAAATTCCTTTAAATAGTGATTTTCTTTTAATTTCATCCAAATTATCTAAATTTTCATTGAACAAAATTTCCATAATCAAGGCTCTCTTTTTTGAAGATAAATCCCTACTGTTAATTTGAATTTTGATACATTCTTTATAGTTTCTATGTCCAATTCCTGGTGGACTCATTTTTTGAATAACGCCCTTTATAGTTTTCTCAATTTCATCCGGCTCAAAATTATATTTAGATATTTTTTCAATCTCATATGTTTCTTCAGCTAACTTTCCACATTCATCAATGCTATTAATTAAAATATTAGATAGCTCTATTTGTTTGTTAGTTAGTTGAAAATCATCTAACTGTTTGATGAGTGATTCTCTTAAAGTGAGCTTTGATTCAATATCAAAATTAAAATCCTTATCGTAAATCCCATCAACATTATTTATATCTTCTTTTTTTTCAAGAAAGGGGTTGTCATCTATTTCCTTCTCAATTTTTTTTATTAATTCAAACCTTGATAACTGAAGAAGATCGATAGACTTCTTTAAAGTTGGAGTTAGTTTTAGACTTTGTTTTTGCTTAAGATTTTTTGAAAGAACTATACCCATATTTAGCTATACATATTTCCTAGGTAAACTTTTTTGACTAGCTCGTTATTAATTAGTTCATCTTTATTTCCCTCAGCAATGATCTCTCCATTATTTATTATTGCCGCTTGATCGCATATTTCTAGGGTTTCTCTAACATTATGATCTGTAATCAACACACCGATATTCTTTTTTACTAATTTTCTTAAAACATTTTTTATATCTTCAATAGCGATTGGATCTATGCCAGCAAAGGGCTCATCCAAAAGTATTATTTTAGGTTCAGCAGCAAGAGTTCTAGCAATTTCTACTTTCCTTCTTTGACCACCAGAAAGCTGCCTTCCCTTAAGATCTAATATTTCTGATAATCCGAATTCTTCAATTGATTCATCAATAAATTTTTTAATATCAACAATATTATTAAATGATAATTCGGCTAAACCTTGCAAGTTTTGATAAACAGATAAGTTTTGGAAAATAGATGGTTCTTGTGGCAAATATTTAATCCCCATCATAGATCTTTTATGCATCGGCACATTAGAAATATCTTTGTTATCAAGTGAAATTTCACCTAAGTCAGATTGTGTAAGACCAGCAATGATATAGAATGTTGAAGTTTTACCAGCTCCATTTGGTCCAAGCAATCCATATATTTGACCTTTAATAACTTCAAAACTTATACCAGATAGGATTCTTTTCTCTTTTATTGCTTTAGATATATTCTTTACTAACAACATAGAAATTTACTCCGATGACATTTTTCCTGTTTGAGGGTTGAAAATTATTATATTTGAAGAAATCGATATATTTTCATAATTCATTATTGCGTTTCCTACAAGGTGTACTTTTTCATCAGTAAAAAATAAAATTTTTTCTGCCTTTCCGTCAAAAAAGTTTTCTTCTTTATTTGATTTTATCGAAGATGGACTGCCTGAAAATGTTATTACATTTTTAGCTTGGTCATATACAGCAGCTTCAGAATTTATACTTACATATTCTGAAGTAATTTCTACATTATTAAGAAAGTTTATCTTGTTAGAATCTTTTAGAAATTCTATAGATTCAGATTTTATTTTGATATCTGTTTTAAAGTTAGATGTCACATGAAAAGATATGGAGAGTACAAAAAATAAGAATAAATATTTTTTTTTCAATTAAAGAATCCTAGCCTCTATTAAATCATGCATAGATATAACCCCAATATGATTTTGTTTTTCTGTAACGACTAATGTAAAAATTTTATTTTTTTCCATTATTTTTGCTGCGTCAACCGCAAGTGCATTAGGCTTTATTGTTTTATAGGATTTGGTCATTACGTCTTTAATTTTTGTATTTTGAATATCAATTTTCTTGTTAATACATCTTCTGAGATCTCCATCAGTAAATATACCAACAACTTTAGACTTATTAATTACAAGCGTTATGCCTAGATTTTTTTTAGTAATCTCTAACAAGGCTTTATCTAGAATAGTATTTGGAGACACCTTTGGAACAGAATTTCCTTTATGCATAAGATCTTGCACTTGAGTGATTAATTTCTTTCCTAATTTTCCAGCTGGATGTGAGGATGCAAAATCATTTTTAGTAAAGCCTTTTGCTTCCAGCAATGCAATCGCAAGCGCATCACCAAATGCCAGAGCATTTGTTGTAGATGATGTTGGAGCAAGATCTAATGGACAAGCTTCTTTCTTTGATTTTAATTCTATTTTGATGTCTGCAGATTTCGCAATACTTGATTTATTATTGCTTGTTAAGGATGCAATTTCTTTTGCATGCCTTTTAAGAGATGACAAAATATTAATAATTTCATCTGTTTCACCAGAGTTTGATATCAAAAGCACCATATCCTTTTTATCAATTAACCCAATATCTCCATGAGCTGCCTCTGTTGGATGTATAAAAATTGATGGTGTTCCAGTGCTTGATAATGTAGCAGAAATTTTTTGTGCAATATGCCCTGATTTGCCAACACCCATAATTACAAATTTGCCTTTGCAAGAAATAACATTCTCACAAAGAGTGGTAAAAGATTTATTTAATTGTTTAGCTATCGATGAAATAGACTCAGACTCAATCTTGAGAGTTCTTTTTGCTGATGCTATGTAATTATATTTTTTCATTCTAATTTAGAAAATTTATTTAAACCTAAATGGTATAATAGACCAATGTTAAGTGCACATAAAAATTTTTTTCTTCTTTTCTTGCTGATTGCAATTTCATCTGAAGTAAAGTCCGATCAAGACCCATTTTTATTTATAGATTCAAATGCTCAAAAAATGGCTAATGTGCTCACAAATGAGTCACAACTTTTTGAGACAGATAGACTGATATACGAAGAAAAAATAAAAGAAATCTTTGAGCCTATGATTGATTTTAGAAGGGTTGCCGCAAGCGTTATGGGTAAAAAGTATTACTTAATGTCTTCAAAAGAGCAAAGATCAGATTTCGTTTTAATTTTTAAAGATTCTTTGCTAGACACCTATGCCGAAACACTCGCTCAGTGGGGCGATTCAACTATATTAACTCAATTTCCTGCAAAAAAAATAGATCCCAGTATTAAAAATATTGAAGTAAGACAAACTTTAGATACTGGTAATAGCAAATATCCCATTTCATATAAATTAAAAAAGACTAAAGATGGCTGGAAGATTGTAAATATAATTATTAACGGAGTTAATTTAGGATTAACTTTTAGGAATCAATTTCAAGCATTGGCAATTTCACATGATGAAGATATCGAACTTACATTGAAAAACTGGGTTTCAGATGCCGGAGATGCAGGCATTTCATAACATGAAAGAAATTATTGAGAAGATTCTAATTGAAAATATTCCAGATGCAATTTGCAATTTTGATGGAGACCAGTGTAATCTTCGCTTAACAGTATCTTCGACAATTTTTAAAGACATGTCTCTGATCAATCAACATAAAAAGGTAATGAAGTTATTAGAAAATAAATTTGAATCTGGCGAACTTCATGCTTTAAGCCTGGAAACTAAGATTTTATAATTAATAATGGAAAAGCTTTTAATAAAAGGGGGAAACTCTCTCTCAGGCAAAATAAAGTGTTCAGGTGCAAAAAACGCGGCACTGCCAATGATTGCCTCTACTATTCTTTGTGAAGAGAAGATAACTTTAAAGAACTTACCATATCTTCAAGACATCACAACAATGTTTGAATTATTAGGTTCGATGGGTTCTGAAATCCTTCTTGATGAGAATATGAATTTCACAATATCATCATCTAATCTTAATGACATTGAAGCAAGATATGAATTAGTAAAAACTATGAGAGCGTCAATTCTTGTTCTAGGGCCTTTGCTTGCGAAATATGGTAAAGCAAGAATTGCTTTACCAGGAGGATGCGCTATTGGCTCAAGACCAGTTAATTATCACTTAGATGCATTAAAGTTGATGGGAGCTGAGATTAAATTAAAGAATGGATACATAGAAGCTTCAGCTAAAAAATTAATTGGAAATACTATTAGATTTGACGGGATCACAGTCACTGGAACCGAAAATTTAATGATGGCCGCAACTCTTGCAGAAGGCAGAACAACATTATCAAATGTTGCAAAGGAGCCTGAAATAATTGATTTAGCAGAAATGTTAAATTCAATGGGAGCAAGAATATCAGGAGCGGGTACCGAAGAAATTATAATTGATGGAGTGAATATCCTTCATGGAACTGAATTTTCAATCCCTGCGGATAGAATTGAAGCTGGAACCTATCTAGCTGCTGCAGCAGTCACAAATGGGGATATTACTGTAGATGGAATTGATCCCAATAGATTAATGAAAGTAATTGCTAAATTGAAAGATTCTGGTGCCGAAGTTAAATATGACAAAGAATCAATTTCCATATCAATGGATAGAGATCATCCGAGACCTGTTGATATTACAACTGCACCTTTCCCTGAATTTCCTACTGATATGCAAGCACAGTTTTCAGTGATAAATGCTATATCTAAAGGCACATCTAATATATATGAAACTGTATTTGAGAATCGATTTATGCATATTCTTGAATTAAATAGAATGGGTTGCGATATAACCGTTAAAGGCAATCATGCAATTATTAATGGAGTTAACTCTATTTATGGTGCTCAAGTTATGGCAACAGATTTAAGGGCGTCAGCAAGTCTTATTCTTGCAGGACTATGCGCAAAAGGAGAGACAGTAGTTGATAGGATATATCATATTGATAGAGGGTATGAGCGAATTGAAGAAAAATTAAATTACTTGGGTGCAAACATAACTAGGTTACCTAGTTAATTTTCTTAATTTGATCAGAACTTATTTCAACTGATTTATATTCACTATCTTTTGTAAGCAATTTTAGTTTTATATTATTACCAAGCCCTGCAAATCGCAGTGATTTAGTTAAGTTATTCCAAGTCCCAGCTTCCTCATTTATTTCAATAATAATGTCATTAGTTCTTACGCCTTTTTCGTACAAGGGCCCAAAATTATCTATCTCAACTATTTTTAGAGCATTTGCAATTTCATTATCTAAGCTAATTCTGACTCTACTGACTCTGAAATTTCCGATCCATGAGGTTCTTATTTTTCCAAACTTTATTAGTTCTGAAGAAATTTGAACAACAAGATTTGATGGAATTGCAAAACCAATACCCTGATAGGCTCCTGTTTTAGAAAATATTTTTGAATTAATACCTACCAAGTTACCATTTTCATTTATTAATGCTCCCCCAGAATTGCCTGGGTTTATTGCTGCATCAGTTTGTATCAGTTGAAGATATGGATTTCCGTAATCTCTACCAGTCGCACTAATTATACCGCTAGAAACAGATATACCAATTCCATATGGATTTCCAATCGCTAGAACTTTGTCGCCAATTTTTAAATTCTGAGAATCAGCAATATTTATTGCATTTAAATCTTCTTTCGTATTAATTTTCAGGACAGCAATGTCAGTATTCTTGTCTATTCCTATAATGGATGCTGAATAATCTTTACCATTTTTAAGACTTACATTAATATTTTGACCAGAAAGAATATGAAGATTTGTCACAATATAACCATCCTTTGAAATTATTACTCCAGAACCTATGCCATTTTCTTGTCTAGAGTAAGAAAGACTATTGCTAGAAGAAATCATGACAACTGACTCAATTGATTTTTCAGAAGCAGTGACCAATTTGTTTTTACTGTCAGATATAAAGTACCATGTGGCAGAAAAAGTTAAAAAAGCAATTAATATATAATTAAAAAAGTATGTTTGAAAAAGTTTCATAATGTCAATCACTAAAAATATCATCGATGCACTTAAAAACCAAGAAATAAGACCAGATTCTTCGCAACAAGAACTTATTAAAAAATTGGCAAACATAGAATTTAGAAAAGGCTTTGCTAAGTCAATCAAAAAATTTGGAAATAAAGAAGATCTCGGCATCTACATATGGGGAGATGTTGGCAGAGGTAAAACCTTAATAATTAATGAATATTTAAAACAGCTTAATCCAAATGACCACAAAAGCTTTCATTACATTGATTTAATGAGTTTTGTTCATAATGAATTAAATATAAATTCAGGTACAAAAGATCCTCTTAATCAAGTCGCAAAAAATATTGTCAAAAAGTGTGATCTGATATTTATCGATGAATTTCAAGTTGAAGATGTTTCAGATGCAATGATAATTGGGAGCCTTTTAATTAAAATTTTAGATTCTGGCACAAAAATTATAATCACATCTAACTCACACCCTAATGATTTGTACAAAGATGGACTGCAAAGAGAAAAGTTTATTAAATCAATAATGACTTGTACTGAGAAGCTTAAAATTTTTAAGCTTGATGGAGAAATTGACTATAGATCAAGAAACATCATAGACATATCTCGTGGTAAAGACTATTTATATTCTGAAATAGATATTTTAAATTTAATAAAAGATAATTTCATATTATCTAATGAACAGAATACAGAAATTACAATTAATGAACGAAAATTTAAGTGTAAGTTATCTTCGAATAACTTGCTTTGGATAGATTTTATGACGTTCTTCAAAGAGCCAACAGGTTCAAAGGATTACAAATTTATTTGCGATAGGCTTGATTGGATTTTTATTAATAATTTTAAATCTTGCGATGATAATTATATTGATATTATAAGACGTTTTATCTCTTTTATTGATATTGCATACACTAAAAAAGCAAAAGTTAAGTTTTTTTTTAATGACATAGATATAAAAAATATTTATGCAGGCGAAAAACTTCAATTTTTATGGAGCAGGTGCTCAAGTAGACTTACTGAGATGCAGAGCTATGGTTATTTATTAGATAACTAAATTTAAATAAAAATGCACATAAATATTGCTATATTTCGCTCTAAACATTAATATTCGCTACTCAATTTAAATGATTATGAAAACATACTCACTAAAAAAGGAAGACGTAGAAAGGAACTGGTTTGTTCTTGATGTATCTGATCGTATTCTTGGCAGGGTTGCAACAAAGATTGCAGATAAGATTAGGGGAAAAGATAAGCCTACATTTACACCTCATACTGATGGAGGAGACTATGTAGTAGTTATTAATGCTGAGAAAATTAAAGTTACAGGTTCAAAATTTACTGACAAAAAGTATTACAGGCACTCCTTGTACCCTGGTGGCCTTAAAACTCAGACCTTTAAAGAATTAAATGATAAAAATCCTGAGAGGATTATTGAAGAAGCTGTTAAGGGAATGCTCCCTAAAAATAAACTTGGGAAATCAATGATAAAGAAACTTAAAGTTTTCAAAGGACCAAATCATGATCATGAGTCACAAAAACCAACTGAATGGAAGTTAAGTTAATGAGCACAGAAACACATTATGCTACAGGAAGAAGAAAAACTTCTTCAGCCAGAGTCTATCTTAAAAAAGGAAAAGGCAATATTCTAGTTAATAACAAGAAGTTGGATGAGTATTTTGGAAGAAAAGTTGCTCAAATGCTTGTCATGCAACCTTTAGAGCTTGTAGATCTTACTGAAAAATTTGATGTTGATATTAAGGTTAAAGGTGGCGGAAGCTTTGGACAAGCTGGAGCGATTAGACATGGTATCTCTAGGGCGCTGACTGACTATGATGAAGAGCTAAGACCACAACTTAAGAAGGCTGGACTTTTAACAAGAGATCCTAGAAGAGTCGAAAGAAAGAAACCTGGCTTAGTAAAAGCAAGAAAAAGTAAGCAGTTTTCCAAAAGATAATTTTTTCATTTTATCCATACTTATTACTAATTATAAGTGAATTTTATATTGCTTAATTATGTTATAATTTTCGACGATATTTGAGTAGCACACACCCTAAATGCAAGATAAAGACAAAACAAGAAGAAAGGTTTTAATTGGTTTAACAAGCGCAGTTGGTTTATCTGGTTTGCCATTTGCAGCAACTCCTTTTATTGCAGCTTGGAATCCAAGCGCCAAAGCAAAAGCTGCTGGCGCACCTGTTAAATTAGATGTTTCAAAAATGCAATATGGTCAACAAATTCAAGTCTCATGGAGAAAACAACCAGTTTTTATTATTAGGCATACAAAAGAAAGCTTGGCCAGTCTAGAACTTGTCTTATCAAAACTAGCTGATCCAAATTCTGATCTTATCGCAGAGCCTTATAAAGGACTTTATCCTACAAGGTCTAAAAGTTCGGAATATTCTGTAATGTCTGGAGTTTGTACCCATTTAGGTTGTGCTCCGAAATATTTTCCCGAAGTTGAGCCAAAGCCTTGGGATGCAACTTGGAGTGGAGGTTTTTTTTGTCCATGCCATGGCTCAATGTTTGATATTGTTGGCAGAGTTTTTAAAGGTGTTCCAGCACCTACAAATTTAGTTATTCCTCCACATATGTTTGAGGGAAGTATATTAACTATAGGAGAGGATAAGGAGTTATAAATGAGTGAAATAGCTGGTAAATTATTTTCTTGGTTAAATACCAGATTACCAATTGTAAATACATTTGAAAGACATCTTTCGAAACATCCCGTTCCATCAAAAGTAAATTTTTGGTATCTTTTTGGAGCCTTAGCTTCAGTTACTCTTATTATTCAGATAGTTTCAGGTATTTGGCTAATAATGCCATATTCAAACACTGAAGAAGAGGCATTTTCGTCAATAGAGTACATCATGAGAGATGTAGATTATGGCTGGGTGATTAGATATATTCATACAACAGGTGCTTCAATGTTCTTTGCAGTTGTTTACCTTCATATGTTTAGAGGTCTTCTCTATGGCTCCTATCAAAAGCCTAAGGAGTTAGTATGGATATTTGGATGTACTATATATTTAGCTATGATGGCAGAAGGCTTTCTAGGATATGTTCTTCCATATGGCCAGATGTCTTATTGGGGCGCTCAGGTAATTATTTCTTTGTTTGGAGCAATTCCGTATATTGGTGAATCTCTCGAGTTATGGGTTAGAGGAGATTATTATATTTCGGGCATTACAGTTTCAAGATTTTTTGCATTACATGTTGTTGCCTTGCCTTTAGTTTTAATAGCATTAGTGTTTTTACATTTAGTTGCTCTTCATGAAGTTGGTGCTGGAAATCCTGAAGGCGTAGACATAGAGGAGTTTATTGATGACGATGGTGTTCCTTTAGATAGTGTTCCATTTTTCCCATATAAAGTTTTAAATGCTCTGGTTGGTATAGGAGTCTTTATGACGGTATTTGCAATAATTATGTTTTTCTTTCCTGAGGGAGGCGGCTACTTTATAGAGATGGCTAATTTTCAAGAAGCTAACCCTCTAGTTACTCCTGATCATATAGCTCCAGTTTGGTATTACGCACCATTTTTCACAATGCTTAGAGCAGTTCCAGATCCGCTTGGAGGATTAATAGTTATGGCTGCAGCTGTTGCGATATTTTTTGTTGTTCCTTGGCTAGACAGAAGTAAAGTTGCTTCAATAAGATATAAAGGCATATATAGTAAAATTGCTATTACTTTATTCGGTGTAAGTTTCCTTACTCTTGGCTATTTGGGAACAGTTGGAGTTACAGAGGTAAGAAAAATTATGAGCGTAATTTGCACTGTAATTTATTTTGCATACTTTTTATTAATGCCCATTTATACAAAATATGAGACAACAAAGGAAGTTCCTAAAAGGCTATGATAAATAAATTAATAGATTTATTTCCATTTAAAACTTTTTTAATCTTAGTTTTATCATTTTACTTAGTTAATCTATATGCTGCTGAGGGTGGACCATGTAAGGATTATGGCGAGTGTGATAATTTTAAATATTCCTTAAATGATATAGAGTCACTTCAAAGAGGAGCAGCAACCTACATTAATTACTGTTATGGATGCCACTCTCTAAAATATTCAAGATGGGGAAGAGTAGCAAAAGACTTACAAATACCAGAAGATATTTTTTTTGAAAATTTAGTATTTGATAAATCTATTAAACCTGGTGATCTTATGACTGGTGCTATGTCAGAGGATTCAGTTAATTGGTTTGGTGTTGCTCCTCCAGACCTTACTTTAGTTTCAAGATATAAGGGCGATGATTGGATATATTCATACCTAAGAGCTTATTACGAGGATTCTTCAAAACAATATGGTGTTAATAATTTGGTGTATCCTAATACCGCAATGCCTAATGTTCTTTTATCGCTTCAAGGCAATCAAAGGCTTGTATGTAAAGATATTCCAATTTTAGCTAGAAATGGTGGTGAGAAAAGAGATGAATATGGAGATACCATCACAAAAGAGAAGTGTGGATTTTTACAGGTTGAAGAGGGTACTGGTGAGCTAACTAAAGAAGAGTTTGATACATTAATTTATGATCTTACAAATTTTTTAGTATATGTCGGTGAGCCTATAAAGGCCACCAGGGAAAGGATTGGATGGTATGTTGTATTTTATTTCTTAATATTTACAGCTTTATCCTCTTTACTATATAGAGAGTACCATAAAGACTATAATCAATAATCGGGAGAAAATATGATTTTATATTCAGATAGAGATGACCATTACAGCCAGAGAGTAAGGATTGTTCTTGCAGAAAAAGATATTTCTGCAGAAATTAAAGAGTCTGAGCAAGATGAAACACCAGATGAGATCTTATCAATAAGCCCATATCACAAGCTACCTATATTGGTTGATAGGGATCTAGCGATACATGATCCTGCTGTAATGATGGAATACTTGGATGAAAGATTTCCTCATCCACCTTTATTGCCAGTTTATCCTGTTGCAAGAGCTAATAGCAGAACTTTAATGTTGAGAATTGATAGGGAGTGGTGTCCAATAGTTGACACTCTAATTGAGGGCAAGAAGCCTGAAAAAGAATTAATGAAACTTAGAGAGGAGTTATTACACGAAATATCATCAATAGCACCAACATTTAAGGAATTTAAATTTTTTATGAGTGATGAATTTACTTTGGTTGATTGTTATTTTGCGCCAATCTTATGGAGACTTCCTTCAATCGGTATAAAGTTGCCTCTCAATAGACATTTAAAACCTCTAATTGAATATCAAAATGCCGTCTTCGAAAGGCCAGGATTTCTTGACAGCCTTTCTTCCATAGAAAGGGATCTTAAGACTGATTAGCAAAATTGCTCGTTGAAATTTGCCACAAAGGGAAATTTCTTTTAATACATTTGTTTCTTTGAATATTTGATGAAGTAGTTTCAAGATTAATATCATCTTTAAATAAATTGTTTTGATATATTTTTTCTATCGTCAAATAATCATTAATTATTAACTTCTCTATTTCTTTTTTTATAGTCTCAACATTTTTATTGGCTTCAATTTTTTCAATGATATTCCTTGATATTGGAACATACGTACCCTCAAAATCAACAAGCTTCTTAAGACTATTTGCCTCATGAAAGATCTCACTTGATGAGTAAAAATCTACTTTTAAAGCATAATTTCTAAAAGTTGGCACAACTGTCTTGCCTAAATTATAGTCAGTAACAAAATATATTTTTGAAATATCATTTCTTATTCTTGGAGAATGCTGAATAGTGATATTTTTATCAAGCTTAGAAATATTTGAATAATCGCTGATGCTTGAACTTACTTGTAATATATCTTTTGCATTGTCCTTATAATTTTTTTCATTGAGTAAATAATATAATTCTGCAGGATATTTTTTCTTAAGATCTGAAATTATTGCTTCGTATCCATCAGAATATATGACAAGGATTTTTTTGGATTTATCTTTAGATTCCTCAAAAACCTTGGACTCCAACAATTTCCTTTGTTCTTGAATAAAACTATCGCAAAAGTAATACATATCTGAATCTATAAGATCATTTTCTAATTTAAAACTATCTTCATTATCAAATCTTAATGAAAATAAAATATCTTTTTTCAATAATCGCTCAATAATCATTTCCTTATTTTTTTTAGAAGTCTGAATTTCAATATTTAATTCATACTGATTATTTTCTTTTTCTGGTATGGAAGAGCATGATGCTATGAAAAGCATCAAAGGTAACAAAATTAATGTTAAGCTAAATCTCATAATTTACTAAAATCAAATGTTATATTTTATTTCTACACCTATTGGTAATCTAAATGATATATCACTTAGAGCGATAGATGTAATTAGAACTTCTGATTATTTATATGCAGAAGATACGAGGACAACAAAAAAATTATTAAATTTCATTGATTGTAAAAAAAGATGTAAAAGTTTTCATGAGCATAATGAAGATCAAGTATCAAAAGAAATAATTAGATATGCTAAAGATAACAAAACTATTTCTATAGTATCTGATGCAGGCACCCCAGCAATATCTGATCCAGGATATAAGCTTATTAGAGAATGTTATAAAAGTTCAATCGCTTATACCTTATTGCCTGGACCATCTTCAGTAATAAGCGCATTGATTATGTCAGGATTGCCTACAGATAAATTTACATTTTGTGGGTTTGTACCAAAAAAAATGAACGAACAAAAAATATGTTTTGATGCTTTAAAGAATGAGGATAAGACAGCTATATTCTTTGAATCACCAAGACGAATAGAAAAAACCATAATACATCTAGAGAAATTTTTAGATCCAAAGCGCAAGATTGCAATTTGCAAAGAAATGACAAAATTACATGAGCAAGTTTTAAGAGACGATATTTCAAAAATTTTGCCAAGAATTCAAAACAAAGATATCTCTCTTAAAGGAGAGATGGTGATTGTAATAGAAGGGTCAAAAAAGAAAAATATAAAGCTTTCGCTCAATGCTGCCACCAAAAGAGAATTTTTAAAAAAGATGTCTATTTCGGACGCAGCAAAGCTAATTTCTTTGATAACAGGCGAAAACAAAAGAGAAATTTATAAATATCTTATAGAAAACTAAAAAATCATTATAATATTAACCGAGTTGGTTGGATGATCGCTAATTTTATTAGAGGAAAGTCCGGACTTCAAAGAGCAGGGCGCCAGGTAACGCCTGGGAAGCGCGAGCTTACGGAAAGTGCAACAGAAAATATACCGCCATTTATGGTAAGGGTGAAAAGGTAAGGTAAGAGCTTACCGCTTAAGTGGTAACACTTAAGGCATTGCAAACCCCAGCCTGAAGCAAAACCAAATAGAAATCCATTAAAGTTGCTCGCTTTGGATTTGGGTAGGTTG
>MDSV01000881.1_pt1 | contig 24066 bp, 25 predicted proteins | sample 810851 | NCBI WGS metagenome assembly MDSV01 (sample SAMN05326640, study PRJNA326480) | marine metagenome | isolation source: seawater | place: Atlantic Ocean: North East | collected 2012 | reverse complement strand
GACTTACGCAAGCAGGCAAACACGACGAATTAGGTGCGCGCTCTGGGGTAGGTCCGGAATAGGTTGTAAGCTCCATCCTGACCCCACCCTGACCCAATCCAGATCAGAATCGGATGGCCGCCTGGATAAGCCTGAAGGGCAGCGGTGGCATGCGTACTTTAATGGTGCTGATTTCGGACTGCGAACCACACCAGATAGTTTGAAATTATGATATAAACATGCATTCCAGCGGGTTTTTTATGAATTTTTGCACAGGCTGACACGCGCGTGGGATTACTGAGTGATTTGAGCAATATTACCTGGGCGCTGATAACAGTGATGGTTGTGCTCATCCTGTATTTCCATGGTCCCAGCTATTCCGTCCAGACAGTGCGAACGGCACCGTCTATACTCACCAGTTTTGGCATTTTCGGCACCTTTCTCGGTATCGCTTTCGGCCTGATGCAGTTTGACAGCGCTAATATCGAATCCAGCGTCCCGGTCATGATTGATGGCTTGGGCGTAGCAGTCTGGTCTTCCGTTGTGGGGATACTTGGCGCTTTGTCGATCCGTCTCAGACATGCCATCAATAGTGTTCGCGGAGCGGCCAAATCTGAAACACAGCAAGTCACCATCGCAGACCTCAATAATGCGATTCTGTCTCTCAATGAGAGTATGCAAGGACTCCGCAACGAAAGCAGAGATAGTGCGAGCTCTTTACTGCAATCCAACCAGACGTACCAGACTCAAATGGTAGAGTCGAATACGGCAGCGCTAACCGATGCAATTTCTACGTTGATGACGGAGTTTAACTCCCGTATTGAAGTACAGTACGGTGAGAATTTTGGAAAGTTTAACGAGTCACTAGGGCGATTGCTGGAATGGCAAACAACTTATTCCGAGCAATTAGACAGCATGCTGCAGGCTCAGGAGTCCAGTAAGGAAGTAATGCTTCAGGCAGGCCGCTCCTATGAGCAAATGATTGATCACTCCCGCGAATTTAACCAGGTGGCCGCCTCACTCGGTGAGATGCTGAAAGGTCTGGAACAGCAAACGCGTAATCTGGAAGGCTATTTGTCAGGGCTTTCCGGCCTGGTGGGGCAGGCCTCAGAAGGACTGCCCGCGCTCGGTGAATACGTCAGTGAGCTCACGCTTAAATTGAGCAGCAGCATTGAAGAGAACAACCGAAGTCTGACTACGATACTCACCCAGGCCGCCGAGAGTATTTCCCAGACCGTTGAGCAGGTAAATCTCAACATGGCTGAATCCGTCAATGCAGCCCACGGTGGCCTCGCTCAGCATGTTGAAGCGATGACGACAAAGACTAACAAGCACATGGAGATGCTGGACGAATCCATGGAAAAAGAGTTGACTCAGGCACTGCAAACTTTTGGTTATCAACTCACTGCGCTTTCCGAGAAATTCGTTAACGATTACATGCCGCTCACCAATCGCCTGCGTGAAGTGCTGGAGATTGCCGAGCAGCAGCTGGCGAAGCAGCGCTAGGGACAAATATGCTGAGCCCTGAACTGGATCATGAGCACGAGTACGAGTACGAGAGCGGCAATGAGGAACACTGGATCGCCGTGAGCGACCTCATGAGTGGTCTAATGATGCTGTTCCTGCTGATCGCCGTGATGTATCTGGTGATTGCGGAGCGAAAGAATCAGGAGATAGAGCGGGTAGTCGTTCTATACGAGGATCTTAAAGAAGAGCTCTACCAGGATCTGCTGCTGGAGTTTGAGCAGGATTTGCCGCGCTGGGGCGCTCAGCTAGATGCTGATTTGAGGCTCCGATTCACCGACACCGATTTGTTGTTTGAGTTGGGTGAATCCAACCTCAGGCCCGGATTTGGGGCGATTCTGGATAATTTTTTCCCACGGTATTTACGTATTCTGGCCTCTGAAAAATATCGTGAGGAGGTGCAGGAGGTGCGCATCGAAGGGCATACCTCCAGTGCCTGGTCCCAGGCCGAGGATAGTGATGAAGCCTATATGCGCAACATGGCGCTTTCCCAGGCGCGCACCCGTTCTACCCTTGGCTTTATCCTGGAGCTGGAAGCCGTCGCCTATGAAAAAGACTGGCTGCGAGAAAGGCTCACGGCCAATGGCCTGTCCTCCTCGCAGTTAATTACTGCCGCCTCGGGCGAAGAGGATGCTGACCGATCTCGTCGAGTTGAGTTCGTGGTGGTCACCGATGCAGAAACGCGCCTCTCCACCATTCTGCAGGAAATTCGTTGACAGCATGAACCTGATAGATTTCACCGAATTTGAGCCATTTAATTCCCTGCGTGAACGCATAGGAACTGACAAGCTCGGCTATTTCGAGCTCTTTGATCCATCCATCCATCTCACAGGAGCGGAGCGTTCACAGCTGGATTCTCCAGGTGTGCTGCAGGCGGTTGATGCCATCAAGGTTCTTCCCGACAGCACCCTGGCGTTTAAGAATAGCCGCGCACTGGCCTATATTCCCAACGAAAACTGGTACCGTCAGCGCCGCGAATACCCAAGCTATCACCTGGCCTGGTGTGCTGAGCTGGAGTCCATTAGGCAGGAACATCCCAATGAGGAACTGATGCTGACGACGCGTCTGTCCTACGATTACGAGCTGATGAAACTGCGCGGCGAAGGTGAGCTATCTGTGGTCAATCATGGCTTTGTGGTTTGCAAGCAATGTTTGCACAAGCTCCGCTACAAGGACTTCGATCTATATCGCAATCGCAAGCGTGGTTACAGCCAAAAAGTCTTGAGCGATTTTCGCTTGCAGGAGTTCTACAAATTCTACCAGCAATACCCGCTTAGCTTTGGCAGCAAACCGGCCCCCGTGATAGAAGTTAGTTCAAGCTCAGTTGCATTGGCAGGCAGCAATAAAAAGGAAGAGACTTAAGCGATGAGTGGCCTGGCGCAATTTGATGCGAGCTATGACTCGCAAGAGGATCGCATTCTTATTCGAATCACCAACACAGAGGGTGACGAATTTCGGCTCTGGCTGACCCGGCGCCTGAGCGCCTCATTATTGGTTGATTTTAAGGTCAACATAAGCGCCTATCGCGTGCAGCCTGATTCTGCTGAGAAGGAAAGCGAATCCGCGCCAAGAGCCAGTGAGATGGGCGCGGCAACGCTAATGCGCGCGGACATGCAGCAGGAGGCCGATGCTGCCAAACAGGATTTTGAGCAGAAATTCATACCCGGAGAACGCTTTCCGCTGGGCGAGCAGGGCGCTGTGGTCGATAAAATAGACTTTCAAGCTGACGGAAAGGGCCCTGGCAATCATGCCTTAAATTTCATCGGCACCAATGGTAAGCGGCTATCAATTGGCGTCACGCCGCAGTTTCTAAATACCATTTTTGAAGTTATCGAGCGGGTTTCACAGCAGGCGGAATGGGGGCTGATAACGACATCAAGCAGCATGGCCAGGTCTGCCACTCTGCAGTAAAAGCAATGGGATCAATCTATTGATCTAGCCAGGATCTCCAGCCGCATCATACTGCGTAAAAGAAACCAGGTTACCGTCTGGGTCCTTGCACCAGACGATTGCGGTGCCATCGGGTGTGGTCCAGATCCCGGACTGATCCTGCTCCATGAATTCGTAAAACTCGAATTGCACGCCTTTGTCCCCTAGTTCAGCAATGGTGTTGGCGATGTCAGTCACGGCGAACCCCAATATGGTATGGGGCGGATTCACGACAGTTTCTACTTTCTGAACCCTTAGCTGGGTACCGCTTACGTCGAACACCAGAGCAAAAGGCGTGTCTTCCTCACAGGGAAAGCCCAAGACTGATTCGTAAAATTCGCGGCTGGCTCCTGCGTCCGCGGTTGCTGCAAAAGTATCGCCTGTATGATTGACCCCGCTTTTTGTGATGGAGCTATCGCTATATCAAGAATATGACCTGAACCTAGTCGTCACGCTGTTCCAGAATAGGATCTGCCACACCTTCGATGCCAGCTAGTGCAAGGATAGTCAAAAACACAGTTTGTGGTCCCAGGTGTGAATCGACGGGAGAGAACCACTCATCAGGCGAATGCGCGCCGCCTCCGTCACCCCCACCAGAAAGTGTAATGGCGGGTATTCCCAGCGACATCGGCACGTTGGAATCGGTGCTGGAGATGTTCAGGCCCAGCAAATTCACGTCTTGGGCCTCGAATGCGAGCGCCGCCGCCTGTACGATAGGGCTGCGGTGATCTGTGACGCCTACCGGCCGGTCACCAATGAGGTGGAATTCGACGCTGATGAGATTTCGATTCCAGCGAGCGTTCTCTTCGGCTACGGCCTGCAGCGCTGCGGTTTTAGCCTGGCGTTCCAGAATTGCCAAAGAGTCTTTATCGTTGGAGCGCATATCAATAGCAAAGACCGCATTTGCTGCAATAGAATTTACAGATGTGCCACCATCCACCGTACCCACGGTGAAGGTCGACTTGGGAAACTGGGGGGTTTGCAGGTCCGCGATTTTGGCAATTGCTCGGCCCATTGCGTGAATCGCACTTGGAAGGCCAAAGGCGCCAAAAGAATGCCCTCCTGGGCCTTTGAACTCGAATTCGAAACGCCGACTGCCGGTGCCGCCACTTGTAATACGCTGAAGTCTGACGCCATCAATGGAGATAAAGCCATCTGTTTCAGGATGCTCCCTAAACAGCGCTTTGACGCCGCGTAAATCGCCACGCCCTTCCTCGCCAACATTTGCTGAAAAAATGATATCGGCGTGGGTGGTAATTCCACTTTCATTGAGCGCTTCCAGTATAGAGAGCAACACTGTGAGGCCGCGGGTGTCATCTCCGATACCTGGCGCATAGTAGCGACCATCGCGAAACTCGACGGTGGTATCAACCCCGGCAGGGAAGACCGTGTCCAGGTGCGCAGCGATTAGGAGGGTAGGGCCATTACCGGTGCCGGGACGGGTTGCCACTACATTGCCCTCATCATCGATGTAGGCATCGGCGAGGCCTCGTTCCTTAACCCGTTCCAGAAAGTAGGCGGCGCGACGTTCTTCCTGAAACGGTGGCGCTGGTATCTCTGTAATGCGAATTTGTTCCTGTATGGCTTCTTCTTCACGCTCTTCCAGCTTGATTAGAGCCGCCTGAACACGTTCATCCATGGCAACAGCATTGAATTGGGTCTCGAGGCTGGAATCAATTGGTACAAAACTCTGGCGCTCACCCTCACTCGTTTGGGCGATTGCTGCGGAACAGGCCAGCCACAGCGTGGCTATTTTCATCAGGGTGTTTTTCACTTAGGGGTTGCTCGATTGGTTTTAGAGTAAACGCATACGCCAGCCGCGGCCGCCACTGCGCAGAGCACGACGTTTTCGCATGCGGGAATGCAGAAGTGAACGTTTTTCGGTAATCCAGTCCTCGCGTCCGACATAAGGGTCCTTGCCGCGATCGCGGCGACGAGTCTCCTCGGCAATGCGAAACTGGCAAAATTCCTGATACAAACGAATTTCAGTGCGCAATTCCTGGATCACAATTTCGGCATACGTGGCATCGTCGAGAAATCCTATGCCAGGTATGTAATCAGGAATCACATCATCGGCATCCACAAAGTAATACAATGCGCTGCGAATACTGTTGCGCTCATCGTCAGACAGCTTCTATTCGTCATCGCTTATCATATTAATTAGTACTTGCAGTTTGAGTAAGCGTTCTGAAATGAAGTTAGGAAGATCAATGACCCGGGCTTTATCGATGAGTTCGTTTGCTTGCTCTTAAATTTGTTGCGCCGCATCTGTATCCGAAATCGCCAACCTGCCTTTGTCTATGCTTTCCTGGAAGCGCGCTAGGTCATCGTCGCTCAGGGTAATGGTGATGTCTATAGGCATATTGATTCCTTTGCAGCTTCTGGCTTGGGGAGTTGCGACAGTTGGTGAATTTTGCAGTTCTCGGTACCAATTACAATCTCAGTTTGCCAAATCCCCTTAGGCCGTTCGTTTCCACCTGCCACTAAAGAGGGCGCAACAGAGCGATCAGAACAAGTTGCCCCAGTATAGCGCACTGACCCGCGGCAATCTTCAATGTTTCGCCGTGATCCGCCCCGCATTTGCATTACCGTGCTGCTCTCTTACTTGAAGTGGTTTGCAAGCGCCCGTTCTGCTTACGCGATCTCTTGGCAGCAGCTGTGTAAACCCGCTAGCTCGAGATAACGAGATGAGTCGCTACCGGGTTAGGGCTACATGGTTGCCAGCTAAATGCGTAGATCGCCGAGCTATGGGGAAATCGGGAGATTGTCATCAGGCAACTGCGCCGCGGCACAGAAGCCGATGCTCGAGTCACAAAAATGATGATGCCAGCGGCAAGTTAGGGGATGCCGAGATCCGAAGCCTCAGGTCTGCTGCGCGCCGTGGGACGCGAGGGACTAATTTACTGGAGCCTGTGTTCAAGGCGCGCAGCGAACCGGATTACAGCGTGCTGCGCTGTCGCTGGGCAATTGCACCTGGTAGCTACTGAATTCCAAGCGTGGGACATAGTAGTCGGTTGAGATGTAATGTGCCCCAGAAGCAAATGCAGCTTCCCGGCGCTCGGTGGAATCCTGTCTTGCTTCAATTGTGTTCGCATCTGCTCGCGTGCGCACGATAAACCCCTGCGTAACTGTGGCTTGTATGCGCTCAAATGCTCCCTCAGGATCATTAATAGTGAAGTAGGCCGCGTGGTCAGCACTGCTATCGATAGAATTGACAAACATGGGCAAGCCTTGCAGTGATGCTTTGTCTCGTGCATAAGTGCGGACTTTTTCAGGTCGTTCATCCAGCGCGAAAAAAACTTTGCCACGGGCATCGTCAAGACTGGGCCAATTGTTTGCCAGCACAGCCTCACGCAGAGTGGGGTGATCTCCGCGTACCAGGTCGGGTGTGATGATTTCATGCCAACTGAAAACAGAGAGCGTCTCAGCGTCAAGGGCTGAATAGGCTGCCTCATTAAAATCCAATGCCGGCTCTACACCGGGATAGGCTGAGCCGCCTTCTTTAGCGTTAAGCATAATCAGGATAGGCACATGCTCTGGATTGGCTTGCGACCAGCTGCGGATTTCTGACAGACAAAGAATCCATGTCATGCAATTTGAGCGGACGTCGATATCCTGGGAGTGCAAAACCTTGAAGCCCGGCTTCTGCATTTGTGCAGCGTCGTAAGCTTGAGCGCCAGGTTCTCCAGCTGCTTCTCGGGGCAACAGGGGGTCAGCAAACCGGCCTCCCTCAGGATCATAGACGACATCCAACTCAATCTGCCGCATGCCCAGATTGAGTTGTTCCTTTAGAGGTAGGTGACTGTAATCGAGGGTGATCGCGGAGCGCTCATTGTAGGCCCGAATACGAGCCAATTCTGGTGCCGGGATCGCCAATTTGTAACTGTTGTGGGAACCCACAGCCTGCAGGTCATTCATTCTCAATCCGGTGTCGGCTATGGTGCAGCGTTCGCGCTCAATATCTGTAGTTTTTTGGCAGTCGCCGGCGTGCACTGAGCTTGAGCAGAGCAGTAGCAGGCTCGCAAACAGTAAGCTGGGGCTGGTAGAGATCAACTGCATAGAATTTCCTGACTCGTCAGAATTGGGTGTCTAAATAATCTAGCCAGTGCAGGTGACATTATAGTGACAAGCGGTTCTCAGAATAATAGCAAAGAGCTTGGAGTGCAGGGCCAGCGTCTCAGTCGCCTGACGAATGTCGCAATGGTGCAATAGCTCGGTCGACTATGGAAAGCAGAGTGCTAATGATCAGGCCGTAGGCCAATAGTGAGGCCAGTGTCATGAGCAGTGGATACAGGCCAGAATTCTCTGGGCTGATCCGTGCCGTGGCAATTAGCAGCAGAGGGCCAAAATAGAACACACCGTTCCAGCGCCCCAGAAAACTCATACGCAGGCTCTTCTGGTGGTACAGGAAATGTGAATCCAGCACGTACTGACTGAAGGCAAGCACTATCAAAACGGGCAACACCCAGGGAACGAGTTCTGCATAGGCGGCCCCCGCGAGCCCGGAAGTGACAAACAGGAAGTCGGTGCTATGGTCGAATATCTGACCACGGGCTGAGGCAGTGCCCTGGGCGCGAGCCACGATACCATCGTAATAATCGGTGACGATGGCGAGAATTAGAAAGATTGCGAGCAACCAATCGGCGAGAAAATCGCGCTGCGCCATCGCCCCTGCTACCGGCAGTATCAGCAGCAGGCGGATGGACGTTAACAGGTTCGCCATTAAGCAGGCTTAGGCGAATAATTCGCGTTGGGCGCGGCGCCAGAAAACCAAGCCTATTGCGGCGTTAAACAAGATAAAGAAATTATGCTGCACGAAGCCGAACGCTGCCATTTGTCCTTCGTTTTCCGGAAACAAAATGACCCAGAATGTGATTGCTGCAGCACGCATCGGTGTCGGAACTGCTGCCGCGAAGAAAATCACTGGCAAGAATGGCAGTAGATTCAAGAACGAAGCTTCCACCCCAAACAGATTTAGCGCGGTGGTGTAGACGATCACGGCGGCGAGCAGGGCGGGCGAGCGTAGCAAGAAAAAACTTATATAATGCCAGGGCTTTGCCAGGCGGAAAGCGTGCAGGATACGTTTCTCGCGAAAGCTGTTATTGGGCAGAATTGTGCCATTGAAATAAAGTAACCAAAGCACCAGGAATATCGCTGCACACACGCTGATCACTGGCATCAGCTGAAAGGCTTCAGGCAGATCGGCGCCGCCAAACACAAAGCCGATTGAGGCCCAGATCAACAGGTAGAAAATTTCGCAGAACATAATGAACAGCATCACCGAGCCCACTTCCCAGCCAGGAATCTGGTCACGCTTGTTCAAATAGTACGCCATGGCGCCTTTGCCAATTTGCTCATTAAAGATGGAAATAATGTAGGCGGAGGCTCGAATGGGCAGAATATCCTTATACTTGATATCTGCCAGGAACCAGTTCAGTGCGCGGGTAACCACCAGCGTGTCTACCAGGAAGTAGAACAAAGAATAGCCGATCATCAGACCCAGCCAGGGTACCCAGGCTACGTTGGCAAACACCTGGCTCATGTATTCTGTCAGAGGCAGGCTTTCACGGGCGGCTGCGCCGTTAAGTCGGTAGTACAGATAAGCGAAGCACGCGGCAGTAATAGCGAGAAAGATCACGCGGCCGATCGGATTCTGTTTCTTGGGTGCCTGGACTTCCGCTTCTGTGCCTTCAGTTTCGGCAGCGGCAGTTTCAGTGTTTCCTGTCTCGTTAGCTTCCGTGTCCTGGGTATCTGCTTCGGTTTTCTCACTCATGGCATTACTCGTTGTTTAGAATTTTTGTCAGGGTGTCTTGCAGAGGTGTCAGGCTGATTCCGATCTGCGAATCGGCGTTCTGACTCACAACTTCATTCATGGTGATCACATCGATAACGGTTGGCGTTATGCCCCCACCTTTAATCGTACTGCCGATGGCTGCGCCAATTTTCGCAAACAGCACGGGCACTGAGCCCACTTCTACTTCTTTGCCCATGAGCCCCGCAGTTTTCTTGATTAAATCCTTGTAGGCAATTGCTTCTGGCCCAACAAGCTCAAAGACTTGGCTGCCCTCAGCCTCTTTAGTTGCCAATTTAATCAGTGCGCTACTGAGGTCATCAGTATCAAGCGGGCGCATGGAATAGTCGCCACCACCCAAGACTTTGGCCTGACCGCTGGAGGCGGTACCAATTAAAGAGCTGGCCCCAGCCGTGCCGGGCCCCATCAGAATCGGGGTGCGCACTACCGTCCCCGCAAGACCAGAATTTAACACCAGCTCCTCTGCAGCACCTTTCGAGCGAAAATAAGCGTTGCTGGAACTGGCGCTAGCGCCGACCACGCTGATAAAAATTATGTGTTTGACGCTCATTGCCTTGGCGGCTTCGACTACAGCGGCTGTTGCTGCGACGTTAGCGCTGGCGTAATTGGAGTGCTTGTTCTCGATCAGAATCCCTGCGAGGTGAATAACGCAGTCAGTGCCTGCAAGTGCTTGTTCCAGGCTCGCCGAATCGTCATAGGAGATGGTGGTTGGTGTAACAGCTGGTGATTGTGGCAGAGAGGCGAAGGCACTCTTCGAGCGGACTCCAGCAATAACTTCCATCCCTTCTATTTCGCTTAAATGGCCCAGCAAATTTATGCCCACGCTGCTGTTTGCCCCGGTAATGCTAATTTTCATGCAGTTCTATTTCCCTGTTAGGCGCTGTTCCAGTAAACCATGAGGCCGATTCTACTATGTTTGAGCCCAATAGCTTGCCGTGATGGCGCGCGATTGTACCAGCTTCGGTGTGGTTGAAATACGGGTTTACCGGAAATATGGATCGATATATCGCAGTTTGTTGCTTTGTGAAATTTGGAGTTCTATCTGCCTCAGGTTTCAGCCCCGATGCTTCGCTGCATCTCTGTTCGGGCATCCTGCAATACTTTACTGCGCTGATGCTTGCCGGCATCAGTATTAATTATCTGGGTCAGATCGGCGGCTTCGAATGCGCGGATCCTTTGCTGTTCTGGTGCATCGGCATATAGCGTAGTGCGCATGCGCGGTTGCCGTCCCGCAGCGGCGACTGCGGCCGTAATCTGCCGCGGCACCCATTCCTGCCCATGTTCTGCCCCGGCTGCCCGGGTAATGCTCTCGTTCATCAGGCTGCCACCCAGGTCATTGGCGCCGCAGTTCAGCGCCACCATGGCACCGCGTTGGCCCATCTTTACCCAGGAGGTTTGAATATTCTGGATTGCACCGTTGAAGACCAGTCGCGGCACGGCGTGCATCAAGAGCGTCTCGCGGGCGCTTGGTCCGCGGCGGGATTTTCCTTTGAGATACATGGGCGCCTCAGACGCCACATAGGGTAGAGGTACGAACTCGGTGAAGCCGTGGCTTTGTTCCTGCAGATCCCTGATGGCGTGAAGGTGTGCAGCCCAGTGTCTGGGTCGATCCACATGGCCAAACATAATCGTTGCCGTTGTGTTAAAGCCGACTTCATGGGCGGCGGCCATGACTTCCAGCCATTGTTCCGTGTTGAGTTTGTCTGCACATATTTTTTGCCGAACCTCATCGTGCAAGACTTCCGCAGCAGTACCTGGCAAGGTATTGAGACCTGCTGCTTTGAGTTTTTGCAGAAACTCAGTCAGGCTAATCCCGAGGGTTTCTGCTCCCTGCCAGACTTCCAGTGGAGAGAAGGCGTGTACATGCATGTCGGGAACAGCTTGTTTTACGGTCCTGACAATGTCGATATAGGTCTGGCCGGTGTAGTCGGGGTGGATGCCGCCCTGCATGCAAACTTCAGTTGCACCACGCTCCCAAGCCTCGATGCAGCGTCGGGCAATTTCTTCTGCAGAGATGTCATAGGGTTTGCCGCGCAAGTTTTCACTCATTTTACCCTTTGAAAAGGCGCAGAACTGACAGCGGAAATAGCACACATTGGTGTAATTAATATTGCGGTTTACCACATAACTGACGGCGTCGCCCACGCTTTCTTGCCTGATCTCATCAGCTGCGTTAACCATGGCACTGAAATCAGGCCCGCGGGCTTCGAAGAGTGTTTCAATTTCCTTCTCTGACAGGGTTTCACATGCCCGGGCCTTATCGATGATGGATTTGACAGCGGGTGATGCTGGCCGTCGATTTTCACTCAAGCCAATTTCCAGGGCAGGAATATCCTGGCTGGCTCCAGGGAGCCAGTTGTCTCTTTTCGCAAAACCCATGCTGTCGCTGTGGCTCAACACAGCGGGCATGATGCCGGGGTCGAGCCATGTTTCGGCATCCATCAAATAGGAAGGATATATTGTGAGTCGCTGTTCCAGAAATTTTCCAGCAGCAGCGGTTTCATTCTCAAGTTTGTCCAGATGGGGCCAAGGGGCCTCGGGGTTGACATGGTCAGGGGTGAGTGGTGAAACGCCACCCCAGTCATTTATGCCACCTGCGACCAGCTGTGGCAGCACTCCCGGGCTGAGATTTGGCGGCGCCTGGATGTTCATGGTCGGCCCGAAGATCAGGCGAGCGACGGCGAGTGTCCAGATCAAGTCTTCCAGATCAGGCTCCGGTGCCTGTGCCATCTTGGTATTGGGCTTAGCCCGGAAATTCTGCACAATGATTTCCTGGATATGCCCATATTGCTCATGGATTTTTCGAATTGCGAGCAAGGACTCGATGCGTTCCCGCCGGGTCTCTCCAATGCCAATGAGGATGCCAGTGGTGAAAGGGACCTGGGCTGCCCCCGCGAGAGCCAGAGTGTGCAGTCGCAATCCCGGATCCTTGTCGGGGGAGCCATAGTGCGGCATGCCTTTTTCACACAGGCGTGTGGAGGCGGACTCCAACATAATGCCCATTGAGGCGCTTACGGGTCTCAGAAAAGCAAGTTCCTCGGCGGTCATGTTGCCGGCATTGATGTGGGGCAACATGCCAGTCTCTCTCAATACCCCCTCTGCCACAGCAGCTACATATTCGAGTGTTGTTTCATACCCGAGTTCAGCTAAAGCTTCCCGAGCCGCGCGATAACGGAGCTCTGGCTTTTCCCCGAGGGTAAACAGCGCTTCCTGGCAGCCCATCTCAGCGCCAGATTGACACAGAGCAACGACCTCATCCGGTGACAGGAAGGCCTTCTCAATGTGTCGCGGCGTTTGGGCGAAGGTGCAATAGTGACAAACGTCACGGCACAGTTGGGTAAGTGGAATAAATACCTTACGGGAGTAAGTGATTAACTGACCATGATGCTGATCACGCAATTTGCATGCCGCAGCCGCCATTGTGGCCGTGTCGGAGTTGTCAGCCAGGGCCAGGGCGGCGGATTCGCTCAAGGGCGTGGCGGCAAGGGATTCGGTCAAAGCTGGGGTCTCTAGTTGTTATTCTGGCTAAGGGCCTAGATTATCAGCCTCATAGCACTAATGAGAACCTAAATTGCGGCAAATCAGACGGTTTATCCCGTCATCGGTGGGTTTTGATACACTGGGCCTTGATTTGACTGTCATGTCAGCAATCCCATATATACCAACTGAAGTGGTGCAACCTGGCTGCTGCTTCGAATAAAAAATTTAAAAAGCGGATCAGGCCTATGAACTCTCTGTTTTTCTTAACCCCCAAACAACTTCTTAGCCAGCTCGGTTGCCTGATTCTACTGCTGCTGTCCTTCGCGACTACAGCCCAGACTTCCTGGCTGTTTCAAAACGCTGCGGTCATCGTGGGTGATGGCGAGCAGCTGGACAGTGCTGATGTCCTGGTCGTTGACGGCCAGATCGTGGCGATTGGTGCGAGCCTGGAGCAGGCCGCTGCAGCTAATTCCGCCACGGTAATTGATTTGAGCGGAAAGTGGTTGATGCCGACACTAATAGATGGCCACGCGCATCTGGGTTACCAGTCCCGTTCCAGCTGGGGGGCAGATAATTATGGGCTCGCCAATTTAGAGGACAATCTGCGGCAATATGCCTATTACGGTTTTGGCGCAGTGTTTTCCGCCGGCAGTGATCCTGTTGGGCTAGGTCAGGAATTGCAGCAGTCCATTGCTGTGCAGCAGGACTTGCCCGAATTTTTGTTTGCTGCCGGCATGGCGCCGCCGGGTCAGGGGCCTAACAATCAGTTTCTGGTCCATACCAGCCAGGTTGAAGCGGAAACCGGCATGACAATACTTCGCGGTCTGGAAAATCCAGAGCAGGCCCGCCGGGCTGTTGCAGAGGCGGCTCAAAAGGGCGTTAAGTTCATCAAAATCTGGGTGGATGATCGCGGTGGTTCGCAGCTCAAGCTAAGTCCTGCTATTTACCGTGTGGTGATCGAGCAGGCCCGTAGTCTGGACTTGAAAGTGTTTGTGCATCAGCAAACTGCGCGCGATATGCCGGACCTGATCGACGCGGGGGTCCATGGCTTCCTGCATGGTCGTATAGGGGCGGAATTCACATCTGCGCTGGCGCAACAGGGGAAGGGGGCAGATGTCTTTGTTATCCCGAACCTTGGGCTGGGTGAGTTGCGACGGGAAGCTATAGGTGACGACCCCTTCTTGCGATCCTTCCTGTCTGTTGAGCTACGGGAGCAACTCGGAGTCTCGGCTAACCGCAGTGCGGTGCCGGAGAGGGACGAGCGGGTTGAAACGGAATTACGAGCAGGCTTTGAAAGAATAGAGGAGGCCAATCTGGACTTAGTATTAGGGACAGATGCAGGCGCCGTTCCCGGACACCCTTTTGGCTACACTGGGCACAGGGAGCTGGAGATATTCGTGAGCCTGGGGATGACGCCCATGACGGCTCTGGTGACGGCTACCGGCAATGCCGCCAAACATCTGAAACTCGATGATCTGGGACTGGTGGCCGTGAGCAAGCGTGCCAGTCTGTTGGTGCTAGATGCCAATCCGCTGACTGATATTCGCAATACACGGGCTATTCACGCCGTGTATCTTAATGGTCGCTTGATTGATCGCGATGCAATCGCAGCCAGTCTACCCAATTAGCCTGGCTTTGCTTAAGCCCGAGAACTTTAAGTCCGAAACAACTAGAATTGCCAACCAGTCGCAGGGGTAGGCAGTAAAAATACCCGGTCCAGATTCTCAATAAGATCATCTGCGGCCGTAACGTCACCGCTTGTTGCCAATCGGGTTGCGCTGGCTGCACCTAGCCATAGGCGGCTGAACCCACCGACACTGGCGTTTAATTGCGGTAGCTTCTTGCTGTGCCCCGCGCTGACTTTGCATTCCTGGCCTAGGTGTAGCGTGTATTCTCCGCTAATACCCTGCCAGGGTTGACTGCTGTCCAGGTGGTGACGGATAGGGTCATCCAGAGTCAAGTTAAGCGAGAGCGTGCTGTGATTACTTAAATGCGTGGCGGCGATGCAAGTAGCCAGATCGTTAATCCGCAGCTGCCACCAAGCCTCGGCTTTAATCCCTTCCTCATATTTGCCACCTTCGGTTTTGCGCTGATTGCGAAAGGGTTGGCGGATGAGATCCTGCAGCTGAACATGCTGGGGCTCGAAAAGGGTTACCAATACAATTTGATCCCCCAGACTCCTGAGCAAGGCCATCAATTCCAGCAACTGCTGCCGGTTTTGATAAGCAAGGGCATGAATGTGGAAGGGGCCATATTCACCCTTGCAGCGACCCCAGACGAAGTGTGTGAGTTTGCCTTCCTCATCGCGATAGCCAAGACCCAGAGGCTCTTCTGTCCAACCCATCTCGGCTTCCACAAGTTTTACAGAAGCTAACTGAGTGCCGCCATGTCCGCGCCAGCGCTACATCAGCGCCTGGTAAAGATCAGCCGCGTGCTTTTGGGTTAGTCGCAGCGGTGGCCTGAAATCCACGTCGATATTAATCAGTGCAGGATTCAATTTTACAAAGCGTTCGTAGGGGCCAGTACCGAACCCCAGTCGGCTGTAGTATCCCTGTTCAAACATGCCTAAGGCCGCCGTGGCCATGCCCGATTCGGCTTCCTGGGCCACCACCCTTGCAGTCAATTGGCTGGCCAGGCCCTGCTTACGCGCCACCGTGCTGGTAGTTACAGCCGCGATTACCGCCATGCTCAGTTCAGCCTGCTGATGCAGGATTGTGCCATCACAGCTGCTGACTGTGCACTCCACAGCACCGGCAAGTTCGGCTGCCAGCGTGCGGGAGCCTTTCAGGAATTTTCGCAGATATTTCGCATCGTCGTCATCATTGCGATCAATCCAGCCGATCTCTTCCCAGATACGACGGACAGCGGCGAAGTCTTGTTTAAGCTCAAGTGGCCTGATTGTCATGGCTATAGTCCAGATAAGCACGATCACCGACTGTGGGTCGATGGCCCGGAGAGTCATGCGCTTGTCGTTTGAACCGGGCGCTCTTTGCGAGCTGGAATAATGCGCTAGAGCAGGTGGAAAACGAATTCTTCATCAGCGCCGCCGCGGATTTCCTTGATGTGCGCCTGCAGCTCTTCCCGCTTGACGTGATCCATTCCTCACGGTTCTCATCAGGATCTTTGCCCGCTTCTGAGCGCTTGCGTTCTTCGGCGGAGCGGAACTGGCAGAATTCATCATAGGCTTCGATTTCGGCATTGAGTTCCCGAATGACAATCTCCACGAACATGGCGTCATCAAGGAAGCCAATACCCGGAATATGATCCGGAATCAGGTCGATCGAATCAGCAAAGTAGGACATTGCGCTAATGACCCGGGCACGATCTTAATCAGACATATACCATTCCTCGTCACGCATCATCTCCAGCAGCACTCTGAGCTGCAGTAAGTGATCCGCGATGAAGCCCGGCAACTCCGTGTTCATGGCGATATCAACTATCTTGTAGGCCGCTTTCTCTATTTCTGCCTAGCCCTAGCTGTCAGTGGCCACAGTCCTGGTTTTTCCGACTATGGTCTTGAAGCGTTCAAGGTCTCTGTCACTCAAGGTGAAGGTGATATCTAAAGGCATAGCATGATTCCTTTATTGCGCGTTGCGTACCGATGCTTCGCTTTTATTCTGGTCTAATTATTGTCGATATCTAATGCAGTTTTCTGTGCGCGATGCCGCGTTTTAGCTTGCGACCAAGCTTTCTAGCAGCCTGAGCTGTTAATCAGCTGGTCGAATAATGTGATATTCCGTCTGTCTGGGAGCAACATACTCGAAATCCTGGCCATCATAAAATCCGTCTTCCTCCAGCTTCATGCGCATTGGCTTGTTGCTCCAGCCCGGAATATCTACCAGGGCAGTGAGTTCGATGGAGTAGGCGGTGTTCGCCTGCATGGCGTAGTCGCCAGACCCTGGTACGCCTTCTTGCTTGTCCCACATGCCGATGGTAGTGCCCGCTGCATGCCCGTGCAGTCCAATTGGGTGGGTGTAGATGATGGGGCCTATGCCCCGTTCGATGGCCTGCTCACGGGTGCGTCGTAGTATGTCATTGCCGGTTCGGCCCACCTGAAAGTTTTCGGTGAGGATGTCCTGTAACTCATTGCCTTTTCGTAAGGCTAATTTCAGCTCGGCTGGCACGTCACTCTCGCCCTCACGCAGGATATAGGCGTTTTGCTGGGTATCGGTCTGTAGATTCAGATAACTAATCCCAAAATCAATATGCACGTGGTCGCCGCGGTAAAGTATTTCAGGATCCAGGTTATTGTTTGCAATATCAGAGAGAGAGCGATCTGAACGCTCGACCTCGATGCCGGTGTGAAACCAGGTTTGCATGCCGAGATCATTAACTCGCTGTCTGAACCACCACTCGAGATCGCTGATGGATGTGATGCCCGGTTTGACCACCTCGCCGGAAAACCCTTCACTAATGATACCGTGGGCAATTTCCATCACGTCTCGATAAACCGCCATCTCACTTTCGGTGCGGGTTTCCAGCCAGCCAACAGCAACGGGTTCACTGGATACAATGCGTTCGCGCAATCTTGCAGGCAAGGCCGCGCTGAAGTCTCGTTGCTCGGAGTACGTCAGGCCGTCTGCTAGCGCATAGGTGTCGGAAAAATTCAGCGCGATCTTCTGCGGATCATACTCGTCAAGGATCTGGGCGATTCTCGCATACTGGTCGGGCTGTGACTCCGGGTCCCATACTCCAGGAAAGAGATCACCCACTGCGTAGCGTGCCACAGCCATGCGTTCGACACCCCGTTCCGGGCCATGATCAATGAACATCATTACTGTGCGCCGGCGTGCGTTCAGCCATGTTGCGGGCAGCATGGTTCTTAGTACGGGGTCTTCATTGTATTCCCGCGCAATCAGCACCCAGGCATCAACATCGGCCCGGCGCATGACCATGGGCACTACAATGTCCAGACGCTCTTGGAGTAAGCGGTTGGTGATAGCGGCGCGTTCACGTAGCGGCAATACGCGGTCGGCAAGTTCATCGGCTGACAGATTTTGCAGCAAGCTGGCAGTCAACAGCACCAACATGATGCGTGGCCAATTTCGAATACGGATATTGCGCATAGCAGACAGACCTCTTTTGTTCATAGCTCCGCAGAGTATCATTTTGCTGAAGCTGGCGAAAACGCATTTGCAACAGGGTATTATTACCAATCCTCACTGCAAGAACACCATAAGACCATGAGTAAGCAAGTTGATCCCGAATTCGATCCTACGCAGCATGTCCTATCCGAATCACATTATTTCGAGGATATGAAAGTTGGTCAGCGCTTTAACAACCCCTCGCGTACGCTGGGTGACGCGAATTTTGCCGCTTTTCAGCTTGCCTCGGGGGACAACCATCCTATTCATTATGATGTAGAGTACTGTCGTCGCAAAGGTCACCGCGACATGGTTGCCCATGGATTTCAGGTTGCGATTCAGACAGCTCCCGGCGCCGGCATGCTGCCCCATGTGCTAGAGGATAGTTTGATTGGGCTGATTGAGCAGAGCAGCAAGTTTCTGAAACCGGTGTATTGCGGAGACACCGTCTATCCGGCGCTCGAAATCGTAGACCTGACCCCTGGCACTACTACTGGCGTCATACATTTGCGCACCACGGTGCACAATCAGAATGGCGAACTGGTGCTGGAGGGCGAGCAAAAAATGCTGGTGCGCAAACGCCCGCAGGAAGAGAATGTCTAGGGTTTGAAAGGAATCGCTTGAGAAGGATTGTTTGGAGTCGCCCCCCGCAGGGAGTAGTCGATTTCGACCTAGGACTAGCTGGCCAATTTGTAAATAGCAGTATGCTCAACTTCCAGCGCAACCTCATCTGCGACTAGAAACACCACGTACAGCCTGATGAATTCATGTCCCTTTCGATCCCATTTCTTGATGGGTACCGCCTTGATGACGATGTCTTGACCAATTTTAAGACCCTGTCGCATCACCATTTTGCTACCGGTGTGAACCCAGGCTGGCATCACGTACAAATTTTTCAATACCTGGTTGCACATCTCCAGCAGATAATAGGGATGAATCAAAGCCTCAGCGCCCTGATATAGCGTTGCCCGATCGCGCTGGACTTCAACATGCGTCTTGTTTTCAGCCGCAGTGGGTTGCCAGAGCAGGGCTGGGGCTGGCTGCTCAATCTGGATCGCATCCCAGCTGACTTCGGGGCGCGAACTGATTTCTGCTCCCGGTGTCATGGCGGCACGAGGACTAATTTCAGGCAGCTCGAAAGGCAGCCAGCTTTCAAGTTTTGCCAACAGCGTTCCATCTTCGTTGTAGGCGCTGGTGACATGGCTGCGCAGAGTCGATTCCTGGCTAAGATTTTCCGTACGGATGGAGAGCAGATTGTCCTGGTAGGCTGGTTTCAGGAATAGTACGTCCATCATTCCGCGTTCCAGAAACGCTGCGCCGTAGTGCCGGACCAGAGGTTGAGTCAAATAGCCGAAGACATTGACGCCACTAACCAGGGCGCCAGAAAACCCATAGCGTCGGGCAACGTCATCACTATGGATTCGATTCTCAGAGGATTCCGCGTCATTAAGGGCGAGTATCTGCTGCGGTGACAGAAAGTCGGTTGAAGCAGTTGGGCTATCGCTGATCAAAATGAGTGCTCGCGTAATTCAAGTGTGATTGGGGTAGTTAAATACTGCAGAAGCTGATTTGGTAATGCTCCTGGTCTGCTAATGCAGAATGTCAACATGCCTGAGTTGCCAATCTACAATGCCACTGGGGTCCTGCATGCGCAAGTTTCTCGACACATAGTTTAGTTGAGGTGTTTCAAGACGCAACCTGGCAAGTTGCCCGGAAGCGGTAATCCATGCCTTACTTAATTTGGTCTCTGTCCGCCAATCCAACAACTCCTCGCGAGTCGGGCCCAACAGCGTGATGCGCAACAGTCTCAGTGTTTGGCTGATGGTGTCTTCATCTTCAACCAGGTTCAGGCTACGACCCACGGCAAGCCTTTTGCCGAAGAAAATGAAAAAGTAGAGTGGGAATTCAAGGCTTGTTGTCAGCGAGCCACCTTTTTCCGAAAGACCGGCAGTACGACGGTGTCAAAGTTACTAAGACCATGCCGGAGCAGTCTCTTGAACACCTCAGGGGGCGCGCCAAACAAGATGGTGCCTGCACTATCCTTGTAAAGGCGAGCACCCTGACAGGGCCGAACAAGTGAAAGATCCCTGGCGAATGCGTCAGCCGGGAGGTCTGGGTGTTTTGTGGTCGTTAATTGGCACTTCTTATTAATAAGTTTTTATGGCATCAAGCGTAACCACAGGCTTTTGATTGTGGAAGTATCTTGAGGGAATCAACACAGGGTTAATTTTAAAAATAACAAGCGGGGGTGTTATCGCTCAAGCTCGCGGTGTGATTTGGTACCAGATCCGGATCTTGGAATTCCGCAAAATTTCAGTAATCTATAGCAGAATTAACCTCTCCCCATGGTGTGAAACTCTGTGTTTGGTCTGATAGAGCTCATGTTAGCCAGTCGATTTGACATGGCAAAAAATGCTGAAATGGCGCCAATATCCCAGATATCTTGTGTGGTGAAACCGTGCTTATGCAGTGGCACATGATCAGCCTCACTTACCGCATACGCGCTTTGGGAGACCTTGACGGCATAATCCAGCATAGCGCGCTGCCGCTCTGAAATATCTGCTTTGCGGTAATTTGTCGCGATCTGGTCGCTAATTGTCGGGCTTTTTTCTCGAATGCGCAGAATCGCGCCATGAGCGACCACACAGTACAGGCACTGGTTCAAGCCCGAGGTGGCCACCACTATCATTTCCTTTTCACCCTTGGACAGGGCGCTTTCGCCTTCCATCAAGGCGTCGTGGTAGTCGAAGAAGGCTCTGAATTCAGCAGGTCTTGCGGCGAGGGCAAGGAATATATTGGGCACGAACCCAGCCTTTTCCTGCACGGCGAGAATTCGCTCGCGAATGTCAGCTTCGATGCTGTCAATTTCTGGGACCGGAAAAATACTGATGGCTTCCGCTGTCATATGGTTCTCCTCCGCGTGCCGCTGACGTCAATGCCGGGTAATTTCATCAGCCTGGTACATCTTCAGCTCTGGTGCCACTACTGCAAGTTCAGCCATGGCTTGGATGAATTCTCCTGACTCAGGAACCTGGAAATGCTTCTCCAGGCTGGCCATGTCCTGCCAGTGCTCAACAAACACCAGACGGTTGCTGTTTTCGCTGTCTATGTGGACGGCATGGCTGATGCAACCCGGCTCAATGCGGGAACGCGCAGCATGGCTATGGCTCAGGGTGATTGCATGCTCCAAAGCATCCTCGCGCACTGTGACACTGCCCAAAACAATGATCATGATTTTTTCCTGTTGGTGCTGGCGGAGCCCATCATTTAGGATGGGGACTATAACTCAGGCAGGAGCCATTACCTAGTCAGGTAGAGGGCATCCACATCTGCAACAGGGGTTGAGGTGTTAGGCGGAAGGGTGATGGGAAGAAGCGTTATGGGTAAACTGCAAAATAAGATCTATGTTGTCACGGGAGCCAATTCTGGCATTGGGCTCGCGGCCGCTGAAAGTTTTGCCGAGCAGGGGGCTGAAGTAGTCCTGGTGTGCCGCAATGAAGCCAGGGGCAGAGCGGCGCAGCAAAAGATCCAGCAGACCTCGGGCAACGAGAACATCCATCTTGAGATTGCAGACTTCAGTTCCTTAAGGAGTATCTCGACATTGGCTGATCGACTGCTGGCACGCTATCCACGCATTGATGTGCTTTGCAACAATGCCGGCGGTGCCAATGCCGGACGCAAGCTGACAGCGGAAGGCTTCGAGCTCACTTTTGCAACTAACCATCTCAGCGGGTTCTTGCTGACGAAGAAGCTCCTACCAAGCCTGCTGGACCATGAGGGAGATCCTGCTCGGGTCGTATTTACGAGTTCGCTCGGGCACAAGAACAGCCCACTAGATTTTGATGATCTTGGCCTGGAAAAGGATTACGGCACGCTCAAAGCCTATGGCCGCAGCAAGTTGATGAACTTGCTCACCGCCCGTGAATTGCATAAGCGCTATGGTGACAGCAAACTCATCGCCAGCTCTTTCCACCCGGGTGCGGTGCGCACGCCGATCTGGAGCAAGGGCGGCATCCTGGCGAGGCTCATCGGGCTGGTGATGTATCCCTTTATGTGGAGTATTGAGAAGGGGGCAGATACTTTTATCTGGCTGGCCAGCGCCGAAGATGCCGAGGTATTGAGTGCCGAGGGGAGCTACTTCTTCGATCGGCGCAAACCCCGGATTGCCCAATTCGCAACCGATGAGGCGGCTGCAGAATTATGGCATGTCAGTGAGCAGCTGATCGAACCGTATTTCGAGGCATAGCCCTCCGGATCGCCCAAACTCGAAACCAAACTTGTTGCTGGTTCTTATTATTCCCACCTGCAAGCCTGCAGAGCAGTCCGAATAAGGGGCAGGTCTCACAAACTGCCTCTTACCGCATTGGGAATAACAGCTAGTTCCTGAGCCCGAAGGTGTACACGACGTTACCCGAGGCGATAGTCACATACTGATGGCCATCCACGGCAAACGTCATGGGGGCAGCGTGCACGCGACGTCCCAGTGAGATATTCCATAGCTCCTCGCCGCTCTGCGCATCCAGGGCGAAGAAATAGCCGTCGGCACTGCCGGTGAACACGATGCCGCCAGCGGTAGTGGTGATGCCGGCAGATGAACGGGGCATGATGGGGAATTCCCATTCGATTTCAGCCGTCCCCGGGTTAATCGCGCGGATCGAGCTATGGTAGGCATCCATCGGCTGGGTATAACGGCCGCCACCGCCGGTAAAGCGCTCGCCTTCCTCATAATCCTCGTCACGCTTGAAGAACTCCTGCTCACCGTCGAACGAGGTGACGTAAAACAGGCCGGTGTCCTGGCTATAACCCGGTGAGTACCAATTGGTCGCGCCGACTATGGGAGGGGATACCATGATGCCTTCATAGGTAGGCGCCATACCGGGCACTCGAATTGGTCGGCCGGTTATTGGATCAAGCCCCTGGGCCCAGGTCTGGGCAGCATAAGGTTTGCCGATCAGGAACTCGCCATCAGTGCGATCCAGAGTGTAATAGAAGCCATTGCGGTTGGCCCACATCATCACCTTGCGCTCGCGCCCCTCAAACTCGATGTCCGCCAGGATAGGAATCTGGATCGAATCATAGTCATGCACATCGTGGGGCGTGAACTGGAAATGCCACTCAATTTCGCCAGTATCCCCATCAAGCGCTACCACAGAATCTGAATAGAGATTGTCCCCCAGGCGTACATCTCCGTTCCAGTCCGGTCCCGGGTTACCAGTACCCCAATAAATCTGGTTCAATTCTTCGTCGTAGGAACCTGTTATCCAGGTGGCTGCACCGCCTGTTTTCCATGAATCACCCGACCAGGTGTCATTACCAAACTCACCGGGGCCAGGTATCACATAAGTGCGCCACTCCAGCTCACCAGTCTCTGGATCGTAGGCATCAATAAAACCGCGTATACCGAATTCACCGCCGGCTATGCCGGTAACCACTTTGTCTTTCACGATTAGCGGTGCAGCCGTCTTGCTGTAACCGCTGTCATGCGGTGCGACTTCTTTGTCCCACAGCAAATTGCCGGTACGGGCATCAATGGCCACCAGGTGAGCATCAAGAGTCGACATGAACAGGGTCTCACCGAGAATGGCAACGCCGCGGTTGTTGCGGCCACAGCAGATTCGCAGGTCATCTGGCATGTCGTGGTCATAGCGCCAGTATTGGCGTCCGGTGAGGGCATCAACCGCCACCACGTTGCTGGGTGCCTCGGTGATAAACATGATGCCGTCCACCACCAGCGGCACCGTCTCGGCGCGGTCGATGACCGGGATCTGGTAGGCCCACTTCATTTCCAGCTGGTCGACGTTGTCCACGTTGATCTGGTCCAGCAGGCTGTAGCGCTGGCTATCCAGAGTGCCGGAGTACATCAACCAGTTCTCAGGCTCGTCGTCTGCATTCACCAGTCTTTCCCAGGTGATGGGAGAGAAGGCGGGCGTTATCACGGTGGAGAAGGGGTCTTCCTGGGCCGGCAGCGGTGCTGAGACTAAAAAGCTGACGCCTAGGAAGGCGGCAGCGAGCGCAGGAGGGAATGGGTTGGTTATTTTTTTCATTGGGGCAGTACCTCGCGACGCAGGGAAAACAGGTAGGCGACCAGGTCATCCAGTTCGCCGTCAGAAAGTGCCTGGCCATAGCCGGGCATGGTGGACTGTTCTCTGCGTTCATAGGATTCAATATCGCGTTTTTGAAACGACCACAGGTTGGCGTCTGCATCCATGATGCGCAGGGAGAAGCTGTCTTCGTTCATGCGAAAGCCTTCCCTCACCT
>MDSV01116465.1_pt1 | contig 24074 bp, 16 predicted proteins | sample 810851 | NCBI WGS metagenome assembly MDSV01 (sample SAMN05326640, study PRJNA326480) | marine metagenome | isolation source: seawater | place: Atlantic Ocean: North East | collected 2012 | reverse complement strand
CTCTTAAAGAGTCTATTGGTGGATTTGTTACTTGGCTAAAATTTTGCCTAAAAAAATGATAAAGAGGTCTATAATGATCTGATAAAACTGCAAGAGGAGTATCATCCCCCATAGAGCCTGTTGCTTCTTTAGCATCTTCAGCCATTGGATGAAGAATTAATTCAAGATCCTCTATGCTATAACCAAATGAGTGTTGTCTTTTTCTTAATTCATCACCTTTAAAAAAAGATTTTTCATTTTTGATAGGAAATTTTCTATCAAGATCTATGATTTGATTATTAAAATGTTTAAATTCTTTTGCTAGATAATTTTTTATTTCATTATTACTAAATACTTTTCCTTTCTCTAATCTTACCCCTATAATTTCTCCAGGTCCCAATCTTCCTTTAGTTACAATTTTTTTTTCATCAAGCTCAATCATTCCTGTTTCTGATCCTGCACATAATATTTTATCTCTAGTGATTGTATATCTCATTGGACGAAGACCATTTCTATCAGTTGCTACTATTGCCCATTCATTATCAGTTGCTGCTATTGCTGCTGGACCATCCCATGGTTCCATAGTGCTATTTAAAAAATTAAATAATTGCTGATGATCTTTTGGTAAAACTTTACTTTTTTTAGACCACGCATCTGGAATTAACATTAGCTTTGCTAATGGTGCTGGTTGGTCAGATATATTTAGTAATTCAAAAACATTATCTAAAGCTGCTGAATCTGAAACACCAGGTTGAACAACTGGTTTTAAATTTTCAATATTTTCAAATAAAGAACTTTTCATTTCTTGTTCGTGAACTTTCATCCAATTACAATTTCCTTTAAATGTATTTATTTCTCCATTATGAGCTAAGGCCCTAAAAGGTTGAGCAAGATCCCAACTTGGAGCAGTGTTTGTAGAAAATCTTTGGTGAAATATTACAAATCTTGAAATAAATCTTTCATCTTTTAAATCAACATAAAAATCAGAAATAGACTCAGCTAAAAACATACCTTTATAAATGATTGATTTAGAACTTAAAGAACAAATATAAAAACCTTCTATATGATTCTTAATTGCTTTATTTTCGATTTTTCTTCTAGTTTCATAAAGTTTTCGTTCTAGATCTTTTCCAGATAATTTTTCGTTATTATTTGTAAATAAAACTTGAGCTATCTCTGGTCTAGTAGAATTAGCTTTTTCTCCTAAAACTTTTGGGTTAACAGGGACTTGCCTCCATCCATAAATTTTAAAATTAGATTTAGTTAACTCAGATTCAATTAAAGTCCTACAGTTTTCCTGAGTGGCAAAGTCATTTCTAGGAAGAAAAATCATTCCGACACAAATTTCTGAATTATCATTTTTATGCCCTGTCAACTCTATCTTTTCTGCAAAAAAGTCAGATGGGATTTCAATATGAATTCCAGCTCCATCACCTGTTTTTCCATCTGCATCGACGGCACCTCTGTGCCAAACAGCTTTTAAAGCTTGAATTCCATATTCTACAACTTTTCTTGATTTTTTTCCTTCAGTTGAAGCAATCAAACCAACTCCGCATGCATCATGCTCCATACTTTTTGAATAAACATTAGCATCTGTAAGAATTTTAATATTCTTCTTATAATTTTTCATCATGCAACTTTCTCATTACCAATACTTTTATTCTCTAAAAATTTTATTATTGATGAAGCTGCATCCCTGCCATCTTTAATTGCCCAAACAACTAATGACGCACCTCTTACAATATCACCAGCAGCAAATACTCCTGACAAATTTGTCTCCATTGTATCAAAATCTATTTTTATTGTTCCCCATTTTGAAACTATTAGTTCATGAGAATTAAACAAATTAGGTAAATCTTCAGGATCAAATCCTAAGGCTTTAATAGCTATATCAGCTTCAATATTAAATTGAGAATTTTTTTGAATTTCTGGTTTTCTTCTACCACTTTCATCTGGTTCCCCTAATTTAATTTTGTTAACAGTTATACCTTCAATCTTATTTTTACCTAAAAATTTTTCAGGACTTGAGAGCCAAACAAATTCTACTCCTTCTTCTTCAGCATTTTGAACTTCTCTAGCTGACCCAGGCATATTTATCTTATCTCTTCTATAAAGACACTTAACTGTTTTTGCTTTTTGTCTTATACATGTTCTTACACAATCCATTGCTGTATCACCACCTCCAATAACTACAACATTTTTACCTTCAGCATTTAATGTTCCATTATCAAATAATTCTACTTTATCGCCTAAGCCCTTTCTATTAGATGCTGTTAAAAATTCCATTGCCGGAAAAATATTCCCCAAATCATTTCCCTCTATTTGTACGTCTCTGGCTTTATATACACCTGTTGCTATTAAAATAGCATCATGTTTTTCTCTTAACTGATTTAAAGAAGCATCTTTTCCAACTTCAAAATTTTGAATAAACTGAATTTTGCTTTCTTCTAATAATTTAGTTCTTCTTTCAACTACAAATTTTTCTAATTTAAAATTTGGTATTCCATAAATTAATAAGCCACCAGGTCTATCGTATCTATCATATATTGTAATTTGATAACCCGACTTACGAAGTTGCTCAGCAGCAGCTAGTCCAGCAGGTCCAGCACCTATAATTCCAACACTTTCTTTTTTTTCACTTTTAATTTTTATTGGATTAATCCAACCTTGATCCCAAGCATTATCATTTATATATTTTTCAATTGAACCAATTGTTACTGTGCCATGGCCGGACTGCTCAATAACACAATTTCCCTCACATAATCTATCTTGAGGACAAATTCTTCCACAAATTTCTGGCATATTATTTGTGCTTTGGGATAGTTCATAAGCTTCTTTCATCCTTCCTTCGGCAGTCAATTTAAGCCAGTCAGGAATATTATTACTTAATGGACAGTGAATTTGACAAAAAGGCACTCCACATTGTGAGCATCTGCTAGATTGTTCCTTGGCTTTTTCATTAATGAAATCTTTATAAATCTCATTAAAATCACTTTTTCTTTTAATAACCTCTCTTTTAGGTGGATTTTGTTGACCTATATCTACAAATTTTAGCATTTTATCTGACATATTATCAATTTTTAGAAGCGAACATATATCATGATTTTTATGAATAAAAGATAAACAAGGTCAATATATATGACCTTTGTTACTAAAAAAACATTGTATAATAATATCTTTTATAATTTGCATATCTAATATGCTGCCACGGAATTGTTTTATTTAAAGAATAATTAAGTTACCAAGGAAAATTAATGTTTTCAGATTTTATAGAAATTTTCATTTTATCATTAATTCAAGGGATATCTGAATTCTTGCCAGTAAGTTCATCTGCTCACTTAATTGTGATTTCAACTCTTTATAAATTTAAAGCTAATTCAATGTTAATAGATGTAAGCTTACATCTGGGATCTTTAACTGCAATAGTTTATTATTTCAGAAAAGAACTCTTAGACTTAAAAAAAAATAAAAAAATTCTAAAATTAATAATTATAGGTTCAGTTCCAATAATGATATTTGGTTACATCATTTATATTACAGAATTGAGTTATCTATTAAGAAACATAAAAGTAATTGCATGGACTACATTAATATTTGGTTTATTATTATATATTGCTGATAAAAATGATTTGAATAAAAAAATATCTTCAGATTTAAAATTAAGTACTATTTTATTTATTGGTTTCTTCCAAGTTTTATCACTAATTCCTGGTGTTAGTAGAGCCGGTATAACAATTACTGCAGGGAGAATTTTAAAGTTTAATAGAGTTGACTCAGCTAAAATTTCTTTTTTGTTATCTATACCAGCTTTAGCTGGAGCAAGTTTTCTTAGCCTAAAAAATATTCATTATGAAAGTATTGAATTAAATTATCTGGTACTATCATCTATCATTTTTTCATTTATTTTTTCTTATTTAACAATTAGATTTTTTTTAGATTATATCAAAAAATTTTCTCTTAATATTTTTGTTATATATAGAGTCATGGTTGCAATAATTTTATTTATTTTAATTTATAGTTAGTTTTTTTTAATTCTGGTAAAATTTGAGAAATTATAACACCTAATAAAATTAATACGCATCCAGCTATATTATCAATATTCAAAACTTGATTTAAAATAAGCCATGCAGCTATTGCAGCAAATACACTCTCTAATGAAAATATAATTGCAGATGGAGCAGGTGAAATATTTTTTTGTGCATATATTTGTAAAGTGAAAGCAATACCACCTGACATTGCTCCTGCATATAATATTGAAACTGATTCATTTAATATATTTGCAAGTGTAATTGTTTCAAAACAAATAGCAAAAATAGATGAAAATATAGCTACAACAAGTGCCTGCAATGATCCAAAAAATAAAGGTAAATTAAAATTCTTTATAAATTTACCAATAAAAATTATATGGAGGCTCCAAAAAATTGCGCAAAGTATAACTAAACTATCTCCTAACCTAACTGTAGCATTGGTAAAATCACTTAAGAAATATACACCTAAAACGCAAAAAAACACGGAAGGCCATATACTCCAATGAATTGATTTTTTAAAAAATAAATAAAGTATTATAGGAACCATAGGTACATAAAAAACTGTAAAGAATGCTGCATTTGCAACATCGGTATAAAGTAAAGCTGCTTGTTGAACATAAGTTCCTAGGAATAGAAATAAACCGATCCAAAAAAGAAATTGATAAAATAATTTTCTATTAATATTTATCTGACTAATAATTTTTTTTCTTTCAAAAATTATTGCAAACGGAATTATAGATAAAAAACCAATGAAAAATCTTGCTCCATTAAAAGTAAGTGGACCTATCTTATCCATTCCAGTATCTTGAGCAATAAATGTTGTTCCCCAGATAAATGTACATAAAAGTGCACTAAATAGAGAAGCTATTTTTGACATTGATTTTATATGGCTAATTTATAAGCAAAGTTTTTTCCAAGATTTTCTTTAATTTCATTATTAAATCTTGCTGCCTCTGCTCCATCTATAATTCTGTGATCATAGGATAAAGAAATTGGTAATAAAGTTCTTGTAACGAATTTTCCATTTACTGAGACTTGTTTTTTTATAGATTTGCCTACACCTAAAATTGCAACTTCAGGATAATTAATAATTGGAGTAAAAAAACTACCTCCTATGCTACCTAAACTTGTAATTGTCATCGATCCACCTAAAAATTCTTTTTTATCAATTTTTTGATTTCTACATTTTTCACTTATCTCCACTAATTCACTGCTTATCATATTGATATTTTTTTGATCTGAATTTCTTATTTTTGGAACCATTAAACCATGAACAGTGTCAACTGCTACTCCAATATGAAAATATTTTTTTAGAGTTATTTTTCCATTTTCAATATCATCAATAGAAGAATTAAACGAAGGAAATTTTTTTAAACATTTTGTCAATGCTTTTATAATGAATGCTAGAGGTGTTATTTTTTTTATTTCGCCAGTATACATATCTTTAAGTGATTTTCTAAAATCTTCCATTTCAGTTATATCCACCTCATCATGATTTGTTACATGTGGAATAGAACTCCAAGAATTTGATAAATGTTTTGCTGCTATTTTTTTAACTCTTGGAATATCTTTAATTTCTATCTCTCCAAAATCTGAATGATTAAAATTTACTAAAGGTTTTTTTGGAATTGAAGAGGTATTTATCTGCTCTGAGATAAATTTTTTAACATCACTCTCTATTACTCTGTTTTTCCTCTCACTACCTGAAATTTTATTAATATCAACTCCTAGCTCTCTTGCAAACTTTCTAATTTTTGGACTAGCTAAGACTCTAAGTTTTTTATCTGACATACTATAACTTTGTTGGTATAATTTTGTTTGGATCAATTTTATACTTTTTAATTGCCTCTTTAGCATATTTAGATGCAATTAGTTGTTCTTTTGCAAGAACACTTAAACCATATGTAACAATATGTTCTTTATCTACCTCAAAAAATCTTCTTAAACTCTCTCTTGTATCGCTTCTTCCATATCCATCAGTTCCTAAAGAATAAAAACTCTTCTTTAAAAAAGGTCTTATTTGTTCAGCATGTGAACGCATATAATCAGAAGCAGAAAGTATAGGGCCTTCAGTTTTACCTAAACATTTTTCAACATATGAAATTTTTTGGTCTTTATCAGGGTTTAAAAGATTAAATCTTTCAGTTTCTATACCATCTCGACCTAATTCATTAAAACTTGTTACACTCCAAACCTCACTATCAATTTGATATTCATTTTGAAGAATTTCAGCTCCAGCAATCATCTCTCTTAATATTGTTCCTGAACCTAAAAGTTGAATTTTTGTTTTTTTAAAATTGTTAAATTCTTTTATTTTGTACATACCTTTTAGTATTCCTTCTTCACAATTTTTATCTTTTGGTATTGCAGGATGCGGATAATTTTCATTCATCGTAGTGATATAATAAAAAATATTTTCTTTTTTTTCATGCATTCTTCTTAACCCTTCTCTAAAAATGACTGCTAGCTCATAAGCAAATGTAGGATCATATGATATGCAATTTGGAATTGTTGATGCTAAGATATGACTATGTCCATCTTGGTGTTGTAAACCCTCTCCAGCTAAAGTTGTTCTACCTGCTGTAGCTCCTATTAAAAATCCTCTAGCTTGACTATCTCCAGCAGCCCAAGCAAAATCTCCAGTTCTCTGAAAACCGAACATGGAATAGAAAAGGTAAATAGGTATCATTTCTAAATCATGATTAGTATAAGACGTGCCAGCTGCAATCCATGATGCCATAGATCCAGCTTCATTAATTCCTTCTTCTAATACCTGACCTTTTCTGTCTTCTCTATATGAACTTAATTGTTCAGAGTCTTCCGGTTCATATTTTTGTCCTTCATGAGCATAAATTCCTATTTTTTGAAAAAAACCTTCCATACCAAATGTCCTTGCTTCATCAGGAATTATTGGAACAAGTCTTGGTGCTACATTTTTATCTCTTAATAAATTAGTTAATAACCTTACTAAAGCCATAGTAGTAGACATTTCCTTTTTACCCGTTGAAACTTTCATAAAATCAAAAATTTCTTTCGAAGGAGCCTTTATAGGTTTAGCGTATGTAGTTCTTTCAGGTATAAAACCACCTAATTTAATTCTTCTATCTTTTATATATTTAATTTCTGGAGAATCATCACTTGGTTTAAAATATTCTATATTCTGTACCTGTTTATCAGTTAAAGGCACATCAAACCTATCTCTATAATATAATAAATCTTCTACTCCCATTTTCTTTTGCTGATGTGTGGTATTTACACTTTCACCAGTTTTGCCCATGCCATAGCCTTTAATAGTTTTTGCAATTATTACAGTTGGACTTCCAATATTTTTTGAAGCACTTTCATAAGCTGCATAAACTTTGTGTGGATCATGTCCTCCTCTATTTAATCTCCAAATATCTTTATCAGATAAAGTAGAAACTAATTCCTGAGTTTCAGGTGATTTACCAAAAAATTTTTCTCTAACATAAAGCCCATTTCTTGCTTTATAGGCTTGATATTCACCATCCACAGTTTCATTCATTATTTTAACTAAGTGACCGGTCTTATCTTTTGCAAGTAAAGGATCCCAATAAGATCCCCAGATAACTTTAATTACATTCCAACCAGCACCTCTAAAAATGCCCTCTAGCTCTTGAATTATTTTTCCATTTCCTCTAACTGGTCCATCTAACCTTTGCAGATTACAATTAACTATAAATACTAAGTTATCTAACTTCTCTCTTGCTGCTAACCCAATAGCTCCTAAAGATTCTGGCTCATCCATTTCTCCATCTCCTAAAAATGCCCAAACTTTTCTTCCTTCATCTTTAATCAAACCTCTGTTGATTAAGTACTTCATATATCTTGCTTGATATATTGCTAACATTGGGCCTATACCCATTGAGACTGTGGGAAATTGCCAAAATTTTGGCATTAACCAAGGATGAGGATAGGATGATAATCCACCAGGATTGACTTCTTGTCTAAAGTTATCAAGTTGTTTTTCATTTAACCGGCCTTCTAAAAAAGCTCTAGCATAAATGCCTGGAGCACTATGACCTTGAAAATAAACTAAATCACCTCCAAATTTATTATTTTTTGCTCGCCAAAAATGATTCATGCCAACATCATAAAGTGTTGCGGCTGATGCAAAAGTACCAATATGCCCTCCAAGTTCTGGGAACTTTTTGTTCGCTCTTACAACCATTGCTGCTGCATTCCATCTTATCAAAGATCTAATCTTTCTCTCCAAATTTTGATCTCCAGGAGATTTAACTTCATTTTCTGGGGATATGGTATTTATGTAGGGTGTATTTCTTGAAAGAACTAAATCTGATCCTTGCTTATAAGAATGTTCTATTAATTGTTTAATTAAATATTGAGCTCTTTGACTACCATCATTTTCTAGTACTGATGATAAAGATTCAAGCCACTCTTGAGTTTCTATTGGATCAATATCATTTTTATTATTAACTTTAATTTGTGTTTCTTTTATCTTTATAGGTCTTTCTTTGATTTCATCTACTTTAACTTTTACTTCATCTTTTATAGATGTTTCTGCTTCAGCAATTATATTTTCTGTATCTTTTGGAATTTTTTCATCTTTAGGAATTTTTTCGTCTTTTGAAGTTTCTTTTAATGAAGAAACATTTAATATTAAATCATCTTTTGAAACTTTATCACCTATCTTAACATTGATAGATTCAATTTTTCCTTCTAAAGTTGAAGGAACTTCAACGCTAGACTTATCACTCTCTATAGTAATAACTGGATCATTAAGTTTAATATTGTCTCCAGCTTTTACTAATATTTCAATAACTTCTACACCCTCAAAGTCACCAATGTCTGGAACAAGTAATTTTTGATTCATTGTTATTTATCGATTTTTACACTTAAAATAAGCATATTTGATATATTTCTAACACATTTGAAGCCATTTTTGGACAAGCTTATATGTCACTTTCTAAAAATGTTGAAAAATATATTTAAAAAAATAACAAATTTCAAAAATAAAGAAGATTTAGATGCAAGATTTTGGATACAAAAAATTTTGTTGTGTAAAAACTATAAAAATAATTCTTTTTAAATCCTTTCAATACACATAGCTATACCCATTCCACCTCCAATGCATAATGAGGCACAACCTTTGCTTTTATTTTGTCTAATCATTTCGTGAATTAAAGTTACTAAAATTCTTGTGCCTGAAGCACCAATTGGGTGTCCAATAGCTATCGCTCCCCCATTTACATTTACTTTTTTTTCAGGAATTTTTAAATCTTTGATAACTGCAATACTCTGTGCGGCAAATGCCTCATTAATTTCAAACAAGTCTACTTCATCCAATTTCCAAGTTGCATTTTTTAAGGCCATATTAACTGCTGGGATTGGACCAAGACCCATAAGAGATGGCTCTACTCCACAAGTAGCCCAAGATACTATTCTGACTAAAGGCCTTATTGATCTATTTTTTGCTTCGTCAAGTTTCATTAATACTACTGCTGCAGCACCATCATTTATTCCAGAAGAATTTCCAGCTGTTACTGTCCCATCATCTTTAAATACAGTATTTAATTTTTTCAAACTTTCTAAGGTAATTTCGTTTCTAGGATGTTCATCTTTTTCAAAAATAAATTTTTTACCATTATCATTAATTTGTAATTTAATTAATTCGTTTTCAAATTTATTTTTAGATATAGCAATTTGAGTTTTTTCTTGAGAATTTAAAGAAAATAAATCTTGTTCATTTCTCGAAATTTTATATTTTTCAGCAATATTTTCTGCGGTTATACCCATGTGATAGTCATTAAATGAATCAATTAATCCATCATATATCATCGTATCAACTAATTTATCTTCAGATATTTTTTTATCTTCTCTATAAAAAATTGCATGTGGTGCTCTAGACATATTTTCTTGACCACCAGCAATTATGATTTTATTTTCATTTAATAATAAAGATTGAAAGGCTGAAGCGACAGATCGCAATCCAGAACCACAAACTTGATTAACAACATGTGCAGGTTTAGAAACTGGAATTCCAGCACGCACTGCAGCTTGCCTAGCAGGATTTTGGCCAGTAGCAGAAGTCAGAACTTGTCCCATAATTACCTCATCGATATCTTCTAACTTTAATTGAGATTTATGAACAACTTCTTTAATAACCACAGTTCCTAATTTATCAGCACTCAAACCTTTTAAAGATCCTTTGTAAGTGCCTATAGGAGTTCTTAATGCTGCTGTTATAACTATATCACTCAATTTATTTATCATTATTTTGATAACATAATATTTTATAAGTTAAATTACATTAAAAACTTTGCTATATTAAAAAAGTTTAATTTTTATTAATAAAATTTTGCGCCTGTAGCTCAATTGGATAGAGCGCTTGGCTACGGACCAGGAGGTTCTGGGTTCAACTCCTAGCAGGCGCGCCAAAAATGAATATATATGATATTTAATTTGTTGAAAAAACTATCATTACAAAAATCGGTTATTTATTTTTTTATTTTAATTTTTATTATTTTATTAATTCTAACTTTTATATTATAAAAAAAAATGTCTAATAATTTCGAACAAATAAGTCTTAAAACAGGATTTATGAAACACAATGGAGGTGTTTTATTTAGAAATATCTCTGAGACAGAATATGAATTTAAATCAATAATAAATGAAAATCACTTAAATGCAGCAGGAATTACCCATGGTGGATATTTATCTGCTTTAATAGATGCTGGCGCTGGAACAGCAGCTCATAGAGCTGCAGACAATTCACCGTGCGTAACCATTTCGTTGGATTTAAAATTTATAGGAGTATCAAAACTAGGAGATGAAATAATTGGCTATACAAAAATCTTAAAAAAAACAAAAACTTTAGTTTTTTTATTTTGTGAACTTAAATGTAATAAAAAAATTATTACTTCTGCTTCTGGAGTTTGGAAAATTTTAAAAGTTAATCCTTCAAATCTTGGTCCGGGAGGCTAATTATTTTTACTAAACTTAGCTCAACAACCTAAATAAGGATGCTAAAATTCCATATCCAGAAATTTCAATTGCTAATACTAATATTATAAGAATTATTATTTTTTTGTTTATTTTCATTGTTTAATTTTTCTCCTGTAATTTAAATACCCAAATATAATCAGTAATATAATTGCTAATGGATAAATAATGCTTTTATCTGGTCTACCTAAATTTTCTATTTTAATTTCGCTTATATAATCACCAGTTTCAAAACCACTTTTTTTTGCTTTTCCATTCCATTTTAAAGTATCAACAACTATTCTATTATCTTCTTTGGCTAAATTAATTCCATATTCCTCTAAAGAATATTCATTTTCAAATGAATTTTTTTTAATTAAAAATAATTTATATCTTTCACCATACTCACTTATTCTGGTAACTTTAAATCGAACTTCTTTATTCGGTTCAAATTTGACACTATTTATTTTATCTAAATTTTTATATTCATATTTTGGATAAAATTTATTTAGAATAAATTCTGGTGATAACAAAGAAATAGAAATTATTAAAAAAACTATTATTTCGTACCACCTTAATTTATTAAAAAACCATCCTTGAGTAGCAGATGTAAAAACTAATATTCCTGCCAAAGATGTTACAATTACTTGTAATGCATGCCAAAAATTTTCAATTCCAATCAATAATAATTCATGATTAAATAAAAATACAATTGGGAGAATACCAGTTCTCAAACTGTACCAGAAGGCTTGAAGACCTGTTTTAAGAGGGTCTCCTCCTGATATTGCTGCTGCAGCATATGAAGCGAGACCGACTGGTGGAGTAACATCAGCCATTAATCCAAAATAAAATACAAACAGGTGAACAGCTATAAGAGGAAAAATAAAACCAGATGCATTTCCAACATCTACTAAAACTGTTGCCATTAAAGAGGCAACTACAACATAATTTGCAGTTGTTGGTAAACCCATTCCAAGTAATAAACATAAAATTATTGTTAAAAATAATAAAATTACCACATTGTCTTTAGCAATTGACTCAATAACTATAATTAAGTTTGTGCTTAGGCCAGTTGAACCGACTGCACCTACTATTACTCCAGCAGTTGCAATTGCAATACCAACACCAACCATATTTAATGCACCTTTTTCAAAACCTATTATAGTTTCATTAAACCAAGACTTTGCTGCATTTTTTAAATCAGATTGTTTAATTATCTTATTTAGTAAATTAACAAAAATTAACGAAACGGTTGCATAAAATATTGAGTATGAAGCTGTAAATCTTAAATAAACTAGCATATATATTAAAACAAAAATTGGAATTAAAAAATGTAAACCTGAAAAAAATGTTTTTTTCAAATTTGGAACCTCTGATTCATCCATTCCTTTCAAATTTAGTTTTAAAGCCTCGAGATGAGAAATATAAAATAAAGCTATGTAAGAAATAATTGCTGGCAAAAAAGCGTGTTTAACAACTTCAAAATAAGTTACTCCTATAAAACTCGCCATAACAAAAGCTGCAGCTCCCATCACTGGAGGCATAATTTGACCATTTACTGAAGATGAAACTTCTATTGCTCCAGCCTTTTCCTTAGAGAAACCAGTTTTTTTCATAATTGGAATCGTAAAAGTTCCAGTTGTAACAGTATTAGCAATTGAAGATCCTGAAATTAAACCTGTCATACCTGAACCTAAAATTGCTGCTTTTGCAGGACCTCCAATCATTTTTCCAACCATAGCAAAAGCAAGATCTAAAAAATATTTTCCTCCTCCAGCTGTCTCTAAGAGTGCTCCAAACAAAACAAACAAAAAGATAAAATCAACTGAAACACCGATTGGGATTCCAAATATAGCCTCTTGATCAAACCATTGAAATCCTACTAGTCTATTTAATGAAAGTCCTCCATGAGAAATTATATCAGGAGCATATCTTCCAAAATATGAAAATAATAGAAAGCAAATTGCAATAACAACTAGAGGTAAACCTATTGCTCTTCTTGTGGCTTCAAGTAAAATTAAAATTCCAATAATTCCAATAATTAATTCTAAAGGTAAATTAAAATTATTATTTAAATTAATGTTTAAAAGTACTCCACCTCTATCGACAAGCTGATCATAAAAAAAATATATATAAAAGCAACAACCAGCAGCAAGAATACTAACCAGGACATCTAAAAATGAAATTTTTTTTCCTCTTTTGATTGGAAAAATTAAAAAAGCTAAAATTAAAGCAAAACCTAAATGTATGGCTCTTGCTGGTAACCCTTTAAACATTCCTATATTAAACATAAATGGAAAAGGTGATGCATACCAAAGCTGAAATAAAGACCAAATTATTGCTATACCAGCAACAATTTTTAGATGTACGCCTGAAAGCTTCTTAGTTGGAGATAGATCTTCTTTGATTTTACTTTCTATTTTTTCACTAATATTTTGATTCATTTCAAAAAAGTTAGTCTACTATAAAAAAAAGGCCTGATAAAAGTACCAGGCCTTTTAAATTAATTAAATTATTAAATTACATCAATCCAGCTTCTTTATAGTATTTAATAGCACCTGGATGTAATGGAGCAGATAGACCATCTTTGATCATATTTTTCTTTTCCAAAAATCCAAAAGCAGGATGTTGTTTTTTAAAATCATCAAAATTTTCCATCACAGCTTTCACTACTAAGTAAACAAGCTCTTCTGAAACATCAGCACTAGTTACTACAGTAGCTTTTACACCAAAAGTAGTGGCATCTTTTTTTTGTCCAGTATAAGTTCCTTTTGGAATAACTGCTTGTGCATAATAATCTGCACCATCAATTAATCCTTGAACTTCAGAACCTGTTAAATTAATCGGTGATGCTTTAGCAGCACAAGTTGCAGCTTGCTCCATTGCTCCATTAGGAAATCCTACAGAATAACCAAAGGCATCAATTTTACCATCACACAAAGCTTTTACTTGCTCAGATGAAGTAAGCTCAGTAGTTGATTTAAAGAAACTATTATCAACTCCCATGGCTTTCATAAGTTCTTCCATAGTTCCTCTTTGACCAGAACCTGGATTACCAATATTTACAACTTTACCTTCTAGGTCAGAAAATTTTTTAACTCTTGCCTTTTTTCTAGCCCAAATTTGAAAAGGTTCATTATGAACTGAAAAAACTGCTCTTAAATTACCAAACTTTTTTCCTTCCCATTTACTTGAACCATTTACTGCGTGATATTGCCAATCAGATTGAGCTACACCAAATTGAAATTCACCTTCTTTTATTTGTCCTATATTATAATTTGAACCACCAGTAGACGGTGCTGTACATCTGTATGCTTTAGCTGTACCTTTTTTTCTTCCGTGTTCAGCACTAATTGCAGATTTATGCAACATTTTACAGATGGCATTACCAGTTTGGAAATAAACTCCTGTTGGTCCCCCCGTTCCTATCGTGAAGAACTCTGCAGATTTTGCAACATTCGTAAAAGATAAAGATGCTACAAAAATTAAGAGAGCGCTTGATAGAGATGTTATCATTTTTTTCATTTTATTCTCCTCTACTCGTTATTTTTATTTTCCAATTCTAACAGTAAATAATAGGGTATGTATAGATTGTATTTTATATAGATTCAGACCATTTTTTTAGCCTATTAACACCTTCAACGATATTAGGTGCAAGTTTTGAAATTAGTTTCTTATCAATAATTTTGCCATTTTGAGTTTCGTTCATAAAATTTTGACCATTAAAATCAGTAAAGCTTAATCTTGCTAACATTTTTCTTTTATTAAAGCCAAAATCAGATCCTGGTAATAAAGCAACTCCAGTTTTTTCTAATAAATCTTTACACATTTCTTTTGAACTGCTAAATTTTTTTCCAATAAATTCTGGCATTAAATAAAATCCACCTTGTGGTTTATTGATAAGTACTTCATTAGTTTTTAAATTTTCATAGACATAATTTCCTACAGCTTTCAGTATATTTTTAGACTTAGTTATATATTCGTCATGATTATTTTTATGAGCTACTATTGCAGCATATTGTATTGGAGCACTAACAGATGAAAATGTTTCACTTGCCAAAACTTTAAGCTGATTTGTGACATTTGATAATCTATCTGGAATTATAAAATACCCTAGTCTCCATCCACCAGCTCCACACCATTTACTTAATCCAGTACTAATTATTGTTTTATCTGGAACGTAAGTGGAAATTGATTGATAGTTATCCTCAAATGATAATTCAGAATAAATCTCATCAGATAAGAAATATAAATTATAATTTTTTGATAAAGCAGCTAATTCATCTAAATTTTTACAAATTTGTCCTGAAGGATTATTAGGTGAGTTTAAAATTAATAAATATTTTTGATCTCTATTTTCTTTTAATAATTTTTCTAATTCAGTGGCTGTGGGAAACCAATTATTTTCTCGAGAACATTCTAACCATTTTATTTTATTTCTTCCAATAATTGCTTGTGGAGCGTAAGACACCCAGCTTGGAGCAGGTAAAATTATTTCACCATCAAAAAGTATATGAAGTAAGAACATAAGTTCTTTTGATCCAGGACCTACAATTATATTCTCAGACTTATATTCAATTTTTTTTTTCATAGATATATATTTTGCAATAGAAACTCTTAACTCTTTTAATCCTTGCATTGGTAAATAGCTATTTTGATGTGCATGATTTTTAAGTTCAGCTACTACATCCTCAGGTACTTTAAATGGAGATTGACCAAAACCAAATTTAAATACTTTTTTTCCTTCTTCTTCCATTTTATTAGACACTTCATTAATAAGAAGAGTAGAAGAAGGTTTTAAATTTTTTATAATATCTTTAATCATTAATACTTTAATTCTTTTATATTTTTAAATTCATCTAGAATTTTAGGGTTTGCCAAGGCTTCTTTATTTTTAATTTGATTACCCTCTATTATATTTTTTACAGCCAATTCTACTATTTTATTGTTTTTAGTTCTAGGAATATCGCTTACTTGGATTATTTTAGATGGAACATGCCTGGGTGAAGCATTAAATCTGATTTGTTTTTTCATTTTAAGTTTTAAGTCTTCATTTAGTTCATACTTATCATTTAGAATTACAAATAAAATTATTCTAATATCATTATCCCAAGACTGGCCTACCACTATAGACTCTCTAATTTCTCTAAACTTTTCAACTTCCGAATAAATTTCTGCTGTTCCTAATCTTACACCACCTGGGTTTAATGTTGCATCAGATCTGCCATAAATTATATAGCCACCTCTTTTTGTTTTAAGAGCGTAATCTCCATGATGCCAAATATTTTTAAACCTTTTAAAGTAAGCTTTTTCAAATTTTGTATTATTTTTATCTTTCCAAAATTTTAAAGGCACACTAGGGAAGGGTGATACGCACACTAATTCACCTTTTTTGTTAATTTTAGATTTTCCTTTTTCACTAAAAACTTTTACATCTAAACCAAGACCATTTCCTTGTATTTCTCCTGAATAAACTGGTTGATATACATTTCCTAAAACAAAACATGACACAATATCTGTTCCACCAGATATAGATGCTAGATGAACGTTTTTTTTAACATTATTATAAACATATTCAAAACCATCTTTGGACAAAGGTGAGCCTGTAGAACAAATTACTTTTAAGTTTTTAAGATTTATTTTATTTTTAATTTTAAGATTTAGTTTTTTAAGACTATCAATATATTTTGCACTAACACCTAATAGATTTATTTTTTCTCTACTTGCCAATCTAAATAGTAAGTCATTTTTTTTATACATTGGAAAACCATCAAAAAGAAAAATAGATGCTTTTGAGGCAAGAGAACTTACTAACCAATTCCACATCATCCATCCACAGGTTGTAAAGTAAAAAATATTATTTCCAGGCTTTATTTCACAATGTAGTTGATGCTCTTTTAAATGCTGAAGAAGTACACCACCTGATCTATGGCAAATACACTTAGGTTTACCTGTTGTTCCACTTGAATAAAGTATAGCTAATGGGTGATTAAAACTAAATTTCTTAAATGTATGATTTATTTTTTTTATATTTTTTATATCTTTTGAATAAAAATATTTAATTGATTTATTTTTTTTAAATTTTGTAAGATTTTTTCCAGGATAACTTAAAACTACAACTCTTTTTATAGATTTAATTTTATTTACAATTTCAGGAAGTCTTTCAATTACATTGATTTCCTTTCCATTATAATAGTATCTATCCGTAATAATTAAAATCTTAGGATTAATTTGAGTAAATCTTTCAATCACACCTTTAACACCAAAGTCGGGAGAACAAGATGACCAAATTGCTCCTATAGCAGCTGTACCAATAAAATACTCTACAGTTTCTATTATATTTGGAAGATAGGCAGCAACTCTATCACCACTCTTTATCTTATTTGATTTTAAAAAAGTAATAATTTTATTGGAATTAATATTTAACTCTTTCCAAGATCTTTTTTCCTTGTATCCATTCTCACTAACAAAGGTTATTGCTTTAGAATTATCATTTTTAGATAATAAATTTTGAGCAAAATTTAATTTATAATCAGAAAAAAAGTGGTTTTTATAAAATATTTTTGATTTTTTTAATTTAATTTTGCCTTTAATTCCTTTTACTCTACTATAATCCCAAATTGACTCCCAAAACTTACTTGGATTTTTAATGCTCCAATTTAAGATTTTATTATAATTTTTATTAAATTTTTGATTAAATTTTTTTGAAATATACTTCTCATAATTATTAAGGTTAGAATTTATTTTTCTATTATTGGAAGCCGCCCATAATTTTTTGGCCATAACTTATATTCAAAATTTTATTATTGAATTATTTTTATTTATGTTACTCTAACCTAAATATAATTAGTAAATGAGAACTTTTTCCCACACGATTCGGTCATGTTTTAGACTATTTTTGTTCTTCATGAATAACTATATATGGTAGAGATATAATTTAGGATACTAAAAGTAGAAATGAGAAAAAATAAAATCACTGCTGTTCTTGGACCTACAAATACTGGAAAAACGTTTCAAGCTATAGAAACTATGCTTTCTTTTGAATCGGGAATGATTGGTTTTCCTCTAAGATTATTAGCTAGAGAAGTTTACGATAAAGTAACTAAAAAAATCCCTATTAATCAAGTTGCATTAATAACAGGTGAAGAAAAAATTATACCAGCGAATGCAAAATATTATCTATGCACTGTCGAGTCTATGCCTATCAATAAAAGTTTAGAATTTGTTGCTGTTGATGAAATACAAATGTGTGCTGACACTGAAAGAGGTCATATTTTTACTGATCGTTTAATAAATTTACGCGGTGAAAAATTAACAATGTTCATGGGCTCTAATACAATCAAAAATATCATTAAAAATTTAGATGAAGATACTGAATTCATAAATAAGGAAAGATTTTCTAAGCTTACATATTGTGGTCATAAGAAAATTTCAAGAATAGATAGAAAAAGTGCTATTATAGCTTTTTCTACAGAAGAGGTCTATGCAATAGCAGAACTAATTAGAAGACAAAAAGGTGGTGCAGCAATAGTTATGGGTTCTTTAAGTCCAAAAACTAGAAACTCACAAGTATCATTATATCAATCTGGTGATGTTGATTTTTTAGTTGCTACTGATGCAATCGGTATGGGAATAAATATGGATCTAGAACATATTTTTTTTTCAAATTTAAAAAAATTTGATGGAAAAAAATTAAGAAGATTAAATTTATCAGAAATTGGACAAATTGCTGGTAGAGCAGGAAGATATTTAAATGATGGTAGTTTTGGTATAACAGGTGACTGTAATGAAATTACTGCAGAAGAAGTAGAATTACTGGAAAATCATAGATTTAACGATATTAATACTATATTTTGGAGAAATTCTAATCTCAATTTTAATAATGCAACAAGTTTACTTAAATCTTTAGATGAAAAACCCAATAAAGCTTGGTTAAGAAGAATAAATGAATGTGAAGATGAAAAAGTTTTAAAATATTTTTTAAAAGATTTAAATGCACATAATATATCTAATAATAAAGATAAATTAAGTTTACTTTGGGAATGCTGTCAAATACCTGATTTTGTAAAAAAAACTTATGGAAATCATATAGAAGTAATTAGTAAAGTTTTTGGCTTTCTTAATGAAAAAAAGGGAAAAATTTCAAACAATTTTATGAAACAACAACTTTCCCTGCTTGATAAATTGGATGGAAATGTAGACTCAATATCAAACAGGATTGCTAATGTCAGAACTTGGTCATATGTATCTAACAAGGTGAATTGGGTTGAAAATCAAGATTATTGGGTTGAAAGAACAAAAATATTAGAAGATAAACTGTCAGATAGATTACATGAAGAACTTACAAAAACTTTTATTGATAAAAGAGCTAGTGTATTAGCAAGAGGTCTAAAACAAGATATGAGTTTTGAAACAAAAATAATTGATAATGAAAAAGTAATGATTGATGGACAATTTATTGGAAAATTGAAAGGCTTAAAACTAGAACTAGATTTGAAAGTAGGTGCCTTAGATACGGATATAAAATCATTAAAAAAAGCCGCAAGACAAAATATTGGTCCAGAATTAAATAAAAGAATTGCTGAAATTATAAATACAGGCCTATTAGATTTAAAAGATGATTTTAAGATTTATTGGAAAAATTTTCCAATAGCTAAATTATCTACAGGAAAAGATTACTTAGAACCAGAAATTTTATTAATTATTGATGATATAATTGAAAATCAAGATCAAAAAAAACTTCATATCTTTTTAAAAAAATGGGTTGAAGATAAAATAAATAATGTTTTAAAAAGTTTGATAGATCTTAGAAGTTTGAAAGAAAAAAACTCCTCTGTAAGAGCTTTAGCATATCAATTATATGAAAATAATGGTGTTTTAAAAAGAGAATTAGTAACTGATTATCTAAAAAAAATGGGTCAAAACGAAAGAAAAATATTAAGAGAATTAGGAGTTAAATTTGGAAGATATCACGTATTTCTTTTTAAACTACTAAAACCTGAAGCAGTTTCATTAAGAATTTTATTGTGGAAAAATTATCATCAAAAATTTTTTAGTCTCAAACCACCTACTTTTGGATTAAATTTTATTGAAAATAAAGAAATCAAAAATAAAAACTTTATGCTTTTGTGTGGATTTGAAAACTTTGAAAAATTTTTTGTTAGAATTGATATTTTAGAGAGATTATTTGTAAAAATAATTAATCTAAACCCAAATAATAAGACTGAAATTAAACTAGTGCCCGAAATGTTAAATTTATTAGGTTGTAATAAAGAAAATTTTTTAAAATTAATTGAAAAAATGAATTATAAAACTATTAAAAAAAATGACGATTTTTATTTTAAATACAAAATTGAAAAGAAAAAAAATAAAAAATTTATTAATAAAAACCAAAAAGATGATAATCCATTCAATGTATTAAGAAATATTAGTTTTAAATAATGTTTAATTTTTTTAAAAAAAAAGGTCTAAAAGAAGATATTAATAATTCAAATAATAAAAATGAATTATTTATAGGAACTGCAGCTTTACTAATACACGCGGCAAAAATTGATGAAAACTATACAAATAATGAAAAAAATCTTATTAAAAAAACACTTTTAGAGCTGGGTCTTGAAGATTCTAAAATTGATGAAACCATATTAAATGCAGAAAATTTAGAGAAAAATTCAAATCAGTTAATTGATTTCACAAAAATTATAAAAAATTCAGATAATAGTTTTAAAATTAAAATAATTGAAATTTTATGGAACATAATTTATTCAGATAATAAAGCTGATATGTTTGAATCTAATTTAATGAGAAGAATATCAGGATTATTATATATAGATGATAAATTAGTTGGAGAAATTAAAGAGAAAGTAAAAAAAAAATTTTAAGATGACTTATATTGTAAATGAAAAGTGCATAAAATGTAAATTAATGGACTGTGTTGAAGTCTGTCCAGTTGATTGTTTTTATGAGGGAAAAAATATGCTTGTAATTAAGCCTGATGAGTGTATAGATTGTGGCGTTTGCGAACCAGAATGTCCAGTAGATGCTATAGTACCAGACACCGAAAGTGGAAATGAAAAATGGATAGAGTTAAACAAAAAATATTCCGAAATTTGGCCAAATATATCAGAAAAAAAGGATCCACCTACAGACAGCGAAAAGTATAAAAATGAAGAAAATAAATTTGAAAAGTATTTTAAAGAAAACATTTAAAAAAAAGAAAGTAAAAAAAACTAAGAAAAAAACTGTCTCAGTTAAAATTTCAAAGAAAGTTAAATCACCTAAAGATAAAAAAAAGATAAAGAAAAATAAAAAAATAATTAAAGAAAAAAATTCAAATTTAGTTAAAAAAGAAGACAATAAAAATGAAAGTTTAAGAATTGCTAAAAGTAGCGAAATAAAACCTGAAATAAAAAAAATTAAAAAACAAGAGACTGAAAAAAAAGAATATAAAGCTAAAGATTATATAGTTTACCCAAAACATGGTGTAGGACAGATCTTATCTATAAGTTCAAAAACTATAGGAGGTATTGAAGTTCAATGCTATGATATTAAATTTGAAAAAGATAAAGCGATAGGTTTACTTCCAATAAATAAACAATCTAATTTAAGACCTCTGGCTACAATAAATCAAGTGAATAAATCTATTTCAATATTAAAAAGTAAACCAAAAATTAAAAGATCAATGTGGAGTAGAAGGGCACAAGAATATGAACAAAAAATTACTTCTGGTAAAATCTATGATTTAGCTGAAGTAGTTAGAGACTTAAATAAGGGTGACGATTTAATGGTGGATCAATCATACAGTGAAAGACAACTTTTTGAGAAAGCTTATGAAAGAATTTTATCTGAATTTCAAATAGTTATGAACTTATCTTTAGAAGATACTCAAAAAAAATTAAATAAAGCTCTTAAAAGAAACTTAGAAAACCAAACACCTAAACAAGAAATAAAAAATCCAGAAGAACCAAATCAAATTACTGAATAAAAAAAAACGCTTCCCACACAAAAAGTTATGAGAAGCGTTCTTTAAAAAGAATACTAACTATCTTCTTCTTCTTTTTTTAGCTTTTTTAGCTTTTTTAGCTTTTTTCTTAGCTTTTTTTCTACGTTTAGCCATCTTTAGCTCCCTGTTAGTTTACGAATCAAAATGATTCGTTATTAACTTATTTTTATTTTTTTTAACAAGTTATGTCAAATATTTAATTAATCATAATTTTTTCTAAAATTTTTTAAAAAATTAAATTTTATTAAAATTTTATGAAACTTTAAAAAGATAAGAGTTTATGCGCTTTATAGTACGTTTAAAATAAAAAAAATTAATATAATTTTTCTAATTCATTTTTATATTTTTGAATTATTTTATATCTTTTTAATTTTAAAGTTGGTGTCAACATCCCGTTTTCAATAGTAAATTGCTCATTAATTGTTACAAATTTTTTTATTTTTTCAATTTTAGATAAATTTTTATTAATTTTTTCAATTTCTTCTTGAATTTTTTCTTTTTTTAAATTTTTTTGTTCTAAAGATAAAACAATTAGAGATACTAAGTAAGGTTTATTATCGCCATAAACAATTGCTTGGCTAATAATTTCAGAATTGGTTAATTCATTTTCTATTTTTACTGGAGAAATATTATCTCCACCTGGGGTAATTAAAATATCCTTTTTCCTATCAGTAATTTTTAAATATCCTTCTTCAAAAATTCCGATGTCTCCAGTATGTAGCCAACCATTTTTTAGTACTTTATCTGTTTCAGTTTTATTATTCCAGTAACCAAGCATAACATTTTCGCCTTTAACTAGGATTTCTCCATCATCAGCAATTTTTACTTCATTTCCCTTAAATGGAGGTCCAACCGTTTCAACTCTAATGTCATTGATAGGATTGCAGCTAACTACAGGTGATGTTTCTGTTAAACCATAGCCCTGTAGGGTAGGCAAACCTATTGCATTTAAGAAAAAACCCACTTCCTTATCAAGAGCTCCTCCCCCTGAAACGAAGGTTATTAAAGAACCTCCAAATTGAGCTTTAATTTTTCTTCTTACAATTTTATCTAAAATTCTATCCTGAATTTTTTCAACGAAATTTAATGATTTTTTTTTAATTTTCTTAATTCCAAGATTTAACATTTTTTGAACTAATATTCTTTTAACTCCTGTTGCTTTATTAAAACTTGCATTTATTTTTTGATAAAGGTTTTGATAAAATCTTGGAACAGCAGTCATAATTTCTGGACTACAATCGTTCATATTTTTTATTAACTTCTCAATACTCTCTGCATAAAATACTCTCGCTGAAACAGTAATTTGAACGAATTGAACTGTATGCTCATAAGAGTGAGATAAGGGCAACCAAGTTAAAAATCGTGTTTGATCTTTTTTAATTAATGGTTTTAAAATTTCAATAGCACCTTCACAATTGTTTAAAATTCCTCCATGACTTAAAATAACTCCTTTTGGATTCCCTTGTGTTCCTGAAGTATAAATAATACAAGCGGGATCTTTTCTATTTATTATATTTTTAGGAATATTATTTTCATTTTTAAATTCAGAAAATAAATTATTTATATTTTGATATTCATTTTTATTTATATTTTCTAAATTTTCAAAAGAAAATACTTTTTTGATAAAGTCTTTTTTTTTAATTATATTTTTTACTTTATTAAATTGTTCTGTGTTTGAAACAAAAATCACTGTTGGTGTACAATCGTTTATAATATATTCATAATCTCTTTCAGCATAAGTTGTATATGCTGGTACAGTAATCGATTCTGATAACATAATTGATAGATCTGAAATTAGCCATTCAGGTCTATTTTCTGAAATTAAAAAGCATCTATCGCCTTTATTTACATATTTTTTTAATTCTTCAGAAAGTTTATTTATTGACTCAAATGTTTCTTTCCAACTATAATTTTTTTTTGGTTCTTTTAAAGATGACAAAAAAACTTTATTTTTATCTTTTTGTTTTTCAAACTGATAAAAAAATAATTCAGTTAAGCTATTTATTTTTGATAAATTCATAATTTTGTGGTGGGCAAAGAGAGAATCGAACTCTCACAGTATTACTACTATTGGATTTTGAGTCCAACGCGTCTACCAGTTCCGCCAT
>MDSV01115700.1_pt1 | contig 24078 bp, 24 predicted proteins | sample 810851 | NCBI WGS metagenome assembly MDSV01 (sample SAMN05326640, study PRJNA326480) | marine metagenome | isolation source: seawater | place: Atlantic Ocean: North East | collected 2012 | reverse complement strand
TGGAGCTAGAACTTGATGTTTTGCTTTATCATTACTCATTGCTTTTTTCATTCTTTCAGTTAAGATTTTTCTGTTTTTCTCTTGTTTCATGTCAATAAAATCTACGATAATGATACCCCCCATATCTCGCAGTCTTAGTTGTCTTGCAACTTCATCAGCAGCATCAAGGTTTACAGCTAGAGCATTAGATTCTTGATCTTTTTTTGCATCCACTTTTTTTCCACTATTTACATCAATTACATGTAAGGCCTCAGTGTGTTCAATTACAAGGTATGTTCCTTTTTTCATAGTTACATTTTTGCCAAATGCTCCTTTTATTTGTTTAGTAACATTAAATTCTTGAAAGATTTGAGTCTCTTTTTTGTGCAATTTTACAATCTTTTCTTTATCAGGAGCTATTCTTGACAGATATTCTTTGAGCTCTGTTTGCAACTCTCTGTTATTTACATGTATACTATTAAATTCTGCACTCAATAAATCTCTAAGTATTACAGACGCCTTATTTAACTCCCCATGTATTCTAGTATTTGGTTTTGCATCTCTTAGTTTTTTACTAATTCCTTGCCATTTTTTATATAGATTTTTTAAGTCTTTATCTAAATCAGCTACTTTTCTTCCTAGTGCTACAGTTCTTATAATTACTCCAAATCCATGGGGTTTTATACTTTTAATCAGTTGTTTTAATCTTTTTTGTTCTTTAACATCTCCAATTTTTTGTGAAATTGAAATTTTATCAGAAAAAGGGATTAAAATCATATATCTACCTGCAATTGAAATTTCAGTTGTTAATCTTGGCCCTTTTGTAGAAATAGGTTCTTTAGAGATTTGTGTTAAAATCAAATCACCACCTTTTAAAGTATCATTAATAAGACCCTCTTTGTTTATATTTGCTTCTTTTCTAAAGTTCTTTAAAGAAGCAGTATTAAGTTTTTTATTAATGGCTTGTTTAATAAATTTCTTATAGGAGTTAAACTGAGGACCTAAATCTAGATAATGTAAAAATCCATCTTTTTCATATCCTACACTTACAAATGAGGCATTAAGCCCAGGGTTTGTTTTTCTTACTTTTCCTAGATAAATATCACCTGCTGAAAAATTATTGTCATGCTTTTCTTTATGAAGTTCTATTAGAAGACCATCACATAAAAGCGCAATTACAACTTCAGAAGGCCTTGAGTCGATTATCAAATCGTATTTCATGGCGTTTTTTTAAAGAGATTTAGCTATAAACTAATTTCTATTTAGTTTTATGTCTATTTTTTCTTGAACGCTTCTTCCGTTTATGAGTTGCAATCTTTAATCTTTTCTTTTTCTTTGCTCCTGACATGATTTATAATTTTGTAACTTTTTTAAAAGTTTATTTTAAATTCTTTTTAATTTCCTCAATAAAAACTTTAGCTGGTTTAAAAGCAGGAATATGATGCGCTGGAATTATAATAGTTGTATTTTTCTTAATATTTCTGCCAGTTTTTTCAGCTCTTTTTTTAGCTTTGAAAGTCCCGAAACCTCTTAAAAATACTGATTCATTTGTAGAAAGTGAACTTTTAATTTCTTGCATCATTGTTTCAACTATTGCAAGTGTTGTTAATTTTTCAACTCCAGTCTTTTCTGCTATATTGCTTACAAGTTCTGCTTTTGTCATTTTTTAAATTCTTATTATATTTGGATTCTTTGTTAATTTGAGCCGCAAATATATTAAAATAATTTGCCCTGTTACCAATAGTGCGTATTTTTGTAAATTGTTATTTTTCATTTATTTATGAGTTTTAGTAGCATTTTGTTAGACTGGTACTCTCTTAATAAGAGGAATTTGCCTTGGAGAAAAACTAAAAATCCTTACTTTATATGGCTTTCTGAGATTATACTTCAACAGACAAGAGTTGAACAGGGCTTACCTTATTATTTAAAATTTATTTGTGAATTTCCTACATTGCATGATTTGGCAAATGCTAATGAAGATAAGGTTTTAAAGTTATGGCAAGGCTTAGGTTATTATTCAAGAGCAAGAAATTTACATTATAGTGCAAAGTACATTTTGAAATATTATGATGGTGATTTCCCAAAAACTTATAAAGATATATTAAGTTTAAAGGGTATTGGTTCTTATACAGCTGCTGCAATAGCTTCATTTGCTTATGATTTGCCACATGCAGTAGTTGATGGTAATGTTGTTCGAGTTTTGAGTAGAGTTTTTGGCATACAATTTTCATTTGAAACAGCTTTAGGAAAAAAAGAATTTGGAAAACTAGCAAATGATTTACTTAATAAAAATTGTCCTGCTGAAAATAATCAAGCTATAATGGAGTTTGGGGCAGTACAGTGTACGCCAAAATCACCAAAATGTAATTCTTGTCCATATGTTTCTAGTTGTTTTGCTTATAATTCAGGTTGTATTGAAAGATTGCCAGTTAAGTTAAAGAAAATTAAGATTAAGAAGAGATATATAAATTATTTATTAATACAAAAAGATAATTTTGTTGCTTTAGAAAAAAGAAATAATGGTATTTGGAAGGGATTGTATGAGCTTCCAAATATCGAGTATTCAAATAAAAAGACAGAGCAAGCAATCTTGTCCTCATTTAAATGGGTTGAATTCTTTAAATCTATAAAGTATAAAATAAAGTTAGTTTCAAATGAGTATATTCATAAGTTGTCCCATCAACATATTTATGCAAAATTTTGGCTAATTAATGTTCAGACTTTTAGTATCAATAATAAACGATTTATAGAAAAAAATCAATTAAAGAATTATCCGGTTTCAAAACTTATGGATAAATTCTTTAAAGACTATAATATCATATAGAAATTATATATATTTGTTCCAAAGTATAATTCAAATTTTTTAATATGGCTGGGGTGAATAAAGTTATTTTAGTTGGCAATTTAGGTAAAGATCCTGAAGTAAGGTATTTAGATAGTGGTGTGGCGGTTGCTAATTTTTCATTAGCAACGACTGAGAATTATAAGAATAAACAGGGAGAGCGTGTTAGTCAAACTGAATGGCATAATATTGTGCTTTGGAGAGGATTAGCAGAAGTAGCAGAAAAATATCTTAAGAAAGGAGCTAGTATTTATATTGAGGGTAAGATAAAGACTAGAAAATGGGAAGACAAAGAAGGTATTACCAGATATAGCACTGAGATTTTAGGTGATAATATGACTATGTTAGGTGGAAAACCATCTTTGCAAGATAATAATGAGGAAGATAATAAACTAGAGGATACTGAGGATGATTTGCCATTTTAAATTAAATTAAATATAATTGGAAGACCCCCCCACTATTTTTTTATTTTCAATATTTCATGGTGTAGAGATTCATTTATTTAGTATGGATGTCTTGCTAAGTTTTAGCGTAATTTTATTTTTGTTGGTATTCTCAGCCTTTATCTCGGCTTCAGAAGTAGCTTTTTTTTCTTTAACTGCATCTGAGATAGTTGAAATGGATAATGATAATGTAAGATCACTTCTGAAAGAGCCAAATAAGCTTTTAGCCACTATATTAATCGTAAATAATTTTATTAATGTAGGTATAGTTGTAATATCTGCATATTTTACCTCAATATTTATTTCTTTTCCAGAAAGCTCTTCTCTTCAACTTATTTTTCAAATTGTTGTAATAACTGGTTTATTACTTCTTTTTGGTGAAATTATGCCAAAAGTATATGCAAATAATAACTCAGTTTCTTTCTCATTAAAGATGTGTAAAATATTACTAGTTTTAAAAAAAATCACATCACCATTAAGTTATTTGTTAGTTACATTTCTAAATATTACAGACAAGAAGTTAACAACACACCAAATAGAGGTGTCAGCTGAAGAGATTTCAAAAGCGCTAGATATAACAGAGCATGAAAGTAAGGAAGATGAAAGAAGAATGTTAAGATCAATTGTTGAATTTGGGAATACGGATGTTAAGGAAATTATGAAATCAAGAATTGATATTGCGGCAATTGATATAAATACTAGTTTTAGTGAAGTATTAAAAATTATTATCAGATCTGGGTATTCAAGAATACCTGTATTTGAAGAGCAGATTGATAAGGTCATAGGAATTTTATATATAAAAGATTTAATTCCCCATTTAAATAAAAATGATAATTATGATTGGGTTAAATTATGTCGATTACCTTATTTTATTCCTGAAACTAAAATGATCAATGATTTATTAAAGAGTTTTCAAGCTAGGAAAAATCATTTAGCAATTGTTGTTGACGAATATGGAGGAACATCAGGCCTAGTTACTCTAGAGGATGTTCTTGAGGAAATTGTTGGGGAAATTAATGATGAATTTGATGTAGATGATAATATTTATTCAAAACTAGATGAACATAATTATATTTTTGATGGGAAGATATCTTTAAATGACTTCCTAAAAATTACAAAAGAAAAATCAGATCTTTTTGATAAAGTAAAAGGAGATGCAGATACTCTTGCAGGTCTAGTTCTAGAAATTGAGGGTAGTATTCCAAAGATTGGTGCTGTATGTGAAATTCATCCATATACTATTATTGTTGAATCTGCTGATCTAAGAAGAATTAAACGCTTAAAAGTCAATATTAGTGAAGATTAATTTTTTATTTTTTTTAATTCTATTGTTGGCTTCATGTTCTGAAAGCTATACTCCAAAGCCAAAAGGATTTATTAAATTAGATTTGCCAGATAAAAGTTACACAAAAGTTATTACTGAATGTAATTTTTCTTTTGAGCTACCCGTTTATAGTATCTTAAGAAAAATTAATACTGCTTGCTTTTACAATCTTATTTTTCCTGCGCAAAATGCTGTACTTCATATCACTTACCATCCACTTAATGAGAATCTAGATTATCATATCGAAAAATCTAGAAGTCTTGCATATAAGCATGATATAATGGCAGATGCTATTTTAGAATCAGTGTATATTAATAATAATGATAAGATTTATGGCCTGCTTTATAATTATGATGGAGTCACTGCAACATCAACACAGTTTTATTTAACTGATAGCACAAATCATTTTTTTAGAGCTGCTTTGTATTTTAATACTGAAGTTACTGATTCACTTTTACCAATAAATAACTTTCTTAAAGGTGACATAAAGCATATTATTGAATCTTTTAGATGGGTAGATCATTAAGGAATTATATAACGCTAGTATTTCTCTCATTAATTTGGGGTAGTTCTTTTATTTTAATGAAGAGAGGACTTGAGGTTTTTGATTACATAGAGGTTGCTACTTTAAGAATTGTTATCGCCTTTTTTTTCTTAATACCTTTAATGTTTAATGCGGTCAGAGTTGTTAAAAGAAAACATTATTTGCCTATAGTTATATCGGCATTATTTGGAAATGGAATACCTGCAATTTTATTTGCAAAAGCGCAAACAGGTTTAGATAGTGCTCTAGTTGGGACATTAAATGCTATAGTTCCTTTATTTACACTTATTTTAGGAATATATTTTTTTAGTGCAAGACCATCAAAAGTAAATATTTTAGGTATATTTATTGGTTTATTAGGAATCGTAATTCTTTCATCTAGTGTTTTTAATGAAGGTTTTTTTTTAAATGGATATATATTTTTAGTTGTTTTAGCTACTATTTTTTATGCAATAAGTATTAATGTAATTAAGAAGTATTTATACGATTTAGATGCTTCTTCAATAGCTTCTTTAGCATTTCTGTTTATTGGTCCAATAGCTACATTTTATTTGTTTAATACTAGTTTCTTATATCACTTACACCATCATCCAGATGGTTATAAGGCTTTTAGTTATATAGCTTTACTTGCTGTTTTAGGAACTGCTATTGCGGCAATAATTTTTAATAGATTACTTAGCCACTCTTCCGCGATTTTTGTCTCTTCAATCACATACTTAATTCCAATTGTAGCAATTATTTGGGGGATTTTTGATGGCGAGATTATTACATGCTATCATATTTTAGGATGTATAGTGATTCTAAGTGGTGTTTATTTAGTAAATAAAACTACAAGTTAATAATTATATAAATTAGTAATTATTTACTGCTCAATAATTATTTTTTTTTCGACACTTCCATCACTAAAAATATAAAATAATGGATTGTTTACATTTAAATTATTTATTTCTTGACCTAGAATATCAACAATTTTTATAAGGTTTTTTTTATTTGTGTTTATTTCTGAGACACTTATTATCCCACTACATAAGCTATGGTTTAGAATATTTGGTCTATACTGATTTATTGCAGATATCATTCTTGTTTTTTGTCCATTAGTGAAAAGATTCATACACGCGTCATTTGTGTAATCCATATAATTCATAAACATATCCCCATTAGTAGTACCACAGGCATTTGCATTATGTGGAAATGCTGGACAGTTATAGTTCCATTCCTCTTGATTTGGAGTGTCATTCACATTGTCATCGCCATCACATCCTGTATTTGGTCCCCAATCGGGGCCCCATACATGCTCTAGATTTAGCCAGTGACCTACTTCATGAGTTGTAGTTCTACCTTTATTATAGGGTGGTTGCACAGTCCCATTCGTTCCAAAATAGTTATATCCAATTACAACTCCATCTCCATCACCAATCCAGCTACTTGGCGGTGTTGCATATCCTAGTAGTCCTCCACCTAGATCGCAGACCCAAATATTTAAATATTTATCATTTGGCCAGTCATCTGCCCCCCCTAATGAAGAAGTATGGATATCGTTATCCATACCAAATTGACCATGTGATGTTTGAATTCTTTCAATTCCTGTTGTAGGTTGTCCGTTTGGATCAATACTTGCAAGGCAAAATTCAATTTCACAATCTGCAGCTATTGGTTGCCAAATATTTGGGGTATTTATTACATCGATATTTAATCGTCTATAATCTTTGTTTAATACATCAATTTGAGATTGTATTTGAGCGTCAGTTATATTTTGTGTGTTTGTTTTCCAAACTACATGTACGACAACCGGAATAGTAATGATTATATTATTAGAATAAAAAGCATTTTTTTTAATCCAATTTTCAGTTTCATAATTAACATTATTTTTAGCTACTTTATATTCTGGATATTTATTCATTCTGTAGTTTGTAATTGCTTCAGTTCCACATCTTTCTTGAGCATCAATATACATATTAAAAATCATCAGTATAAGAAAAAATATTTTTTTAAACATTTGGTTAAGTTTATTGTTGCAAATTTAGTGTATTTAAATTAAGCACAATATAGATAGTTTTAAATTGTACTACACTAGTTTAAAAAAAGAGATTATTTCTTTGTTTATCTTGTTATATTGTTTAATTTTGCAAACCATTTTTAAAAATAAATATAATGTATGCAATAGTTGATATAGCAGGGCAACAATTTAAAATTGAAAAAGCTCAGCAGATATTTGTAAACAGATTAGATGCAAAAGAAGGGAGTCAAGTTGATTTTGATAAAGTTCTCTTAGTAGATAATTCTGGCAAAGTAAATGTTGGCGCCCCAGTTATAAAAGGTGCAAAGGTAACTGCAAAAGTAATCGAACATTTAAAAGGTGATAAAGTAGTTGTTTTTAAAAAGAAACGGAGAAAAGGTTACAAAGTTAAGAACGGTCACAGGCAGTATTTGACTAAGTTAGAAATTTTAAAAATAAATGAAAAAGCAACTGCCTCAAAGAAAGTTACAGCAAAAAATGAGGTTAAGCCAGCTGCAAAAAAAGTATCAGTAAAAAAAACTAGTGCTAAACAAACAGCTGTAAAAAAATCAAGTGCAAAAAAAGTTACAAAGAGCTAAAAATAATTAAGAATAAATAAAAACTTAGTAGTATGGCACATAAGAAAGGAGCTGGTAGTTCAAAAAATGGAAGAGAATCAAAAAGTAAACGTTTAGGTATTAAAATTTTTGGTGGTCAAAAAATAATTGCTGGAAATATTATTGTAAGACAAAGAGGTACGGTTCATAACCCTGGAGAAAATGTTGGAATGGGAAAAGATCATACTTTATTTGCGTTAATTGATGGTAAAGTTAAGTTTACTAAAAAGAGAAATAATAAGTCCTATGTTTCAGTAGAGAGCTAAGGATTGATATAATTTAGAATTTAAAAAAAACTCTTGATTAATCAAGAGTTTTTTTATTTACATTTGTTTTTTTATTTGGTATAACAATTAGATTATGTTACATATAAATAAGATAAGAGAAAATAGAGATAATTATGTTGCTTTATTAAAGCTGAAAAATATAGATGCTAGTGATTTAATTGATTCAGTTATTTCTTTAGATGATAAACGCAAATTAACACAGCAAAACTTAGAAGAATTATTAACACAAGGAAATAAATTAGCAAGTCAAATAGGCGAATTGTATAAAGAAAAAAAAATACAAGAGGCAGATATTTTGAAAGATAAATCTTTAACTATTAAAGACGAAACCAAAACATTACAAAAGAAACTGTCTGAGTTTGAAGATAAGATTCGCTCTATTTTAGTACAAATACCAAATATTCCCCACTCTTCTGTTCAAAAGGGCAACACAGATCTTGATAATGTTATAATTAAAGAAGCAGGTATAATGCCAAAGCTAATTGCAGGCGCTAAGCCGCATTGGGAGTTAGCTTCAGAGTATAACTTAATTGATTTTGAACTAGGTAATAAAATTACTGGCTCAGGATTTCCTGTTTATACTAATTTAGGTGCAAGACTACAAAGAGCGTTAATTACTTATTTCTTAGATAAAAACATAGAAGCAGGTTATATTGAATATTTACCTCCTCACTTGGTAAATGAAACATCAGGATTTAGTACAGGAAATTTGCCTGATAAGGAGGGGCAAATGTATCATGTTCAAGATGATAATTTATATTTGATACCAACAGCTGAGGTACCTGTAACTAATTTTTTCAGAAATGTAATTGTAAAAGATTTTCCAATTAAATGTACGGCATATACTCCTTGTTTTCGTAGAGAAGCAGGCTCATATGGCAAGGATGTAAGAGGTTTAAATAGGTTGCATCAATTTGACAAAGTAGAAATTGTACAGATTCAACATCCTGAGAAATCATATGAAACTCTAGATTCTATGGTTAGTCATGTTGCTAGTATTATAGATGATTTAGAATTACCATATAGAATTGTAAAATTATGTGGAGGTGATTTAAGTTTTACTGCTTCACTTACATTTGATTTTGAGGTTTATTCAGCTGGACAAAAAAGATGGTTAGAGGTAAGTTCAGTTTCCAATTTTGAAAGTTTTCAAGCAAATAGACTTAAGTTAAGATATAAAAACAATCAAGGAAAGACTCATTTATGTCATACTTTAAATGGTAGTGCATTAGCTCTGCCTAGAGTTTATGCTGCTATTCTTGAGAATAATCAAACATTAGAAGGAATTAAAATACCAAAGGTACTCCAGCCATATTTAGGTTTTGATATTATTAAATAGATGCGTTTAATAATAGTATGTTTATTGATTGCTAATTTTACCATTGCTCAACAGAGTAATCAACAGATTGCATATCAGTACTACATTGATGGTGAGTTTGAAAAAGCAATTACGCATTATCAAGACTTGATGAGTTTGCGTTTTTCAGTTGCATATTATGTGCCTTATTACAATTCACTTATTAAATTGGGGAGGTACAAGAAGGCGGAGAATTTAGCTAAAAAGTTTATCAGAAGATATCCTAAACAATTACAGTACCAATTAGGTGTAATAATTGCTCAACTTAAATCTGGCAAAGTCAAAAGATCTGAAACTGCATTAAACAAACTTATGAACGGTTTTGATGGTAATAGTTCACAGACAATAAGTATGGCAAATACTTTTGTAAGAAATGAACTTTATCAGAAAGCACTTGAGGTATATATTTTTTCTGAGAATATTAATTCTAAAAATAATTTTGGTATACAGAAAGCTCAAATTTATGCAAAAATTGAAGAGGTTGAATTGATGCTTACAGAGTATCTTAATGAAATGGAAAGAAATCCTCAAAAAAAGCAATTTGTAACATCAAAAGTTCAAAGATTTCTAGACAATGATGGTATTAAAAGTGATAAGAATTATAAGCTAGTTAAGAAGTTGTTATTACAAAAAGTAAAAGATGAAAAAGAAAGTTCAGATTTTAGTGAAATGTTAATTTGGCTTTTTATGCAAAATCATCAATTTAAGATGGCATTAATTCAGGCTAAAGCTTTAGATAAGCGTTCAAATTTAAATGGAGAAGGTATTTATAGTTTAGCAGAATCATTTTTAGATAAAGAATATTTTGAATTAGCTGTTCAAGCATACGATTATATTATTGTTAAAGGACCTGAAAACCACCTTTTTATTGATGCTAATATTAATAGGCTATTTGCTCTAACTCGAATGTTTTCTAAAAGTAAAAAAGATATGAGCAGTTTAGATAAAGAATATAGTCAAATAGTAAATTTTTTAGGTAAAAATAGAAATACTGTACTTCTTTTTTCTAACTATGCTCATTTCAAAGCTTTTTATCTACATGATTTGTCATCAGCAGAAAGCTTATTACAAGAAGCTATGTCAATTTCTGGGATTGATATTTATGATTTAGCAGAATGCAAGATGGAATATGCAGATGTGTTATTGTTACAGGGGAATGTATGGGAATCTATGTTATATTTCGCACAGATAGAAAAAGATTTTAAAGAACATCCTTTAGGTCACGAAGCAAAATTGAGAACTGCAAAGATATCTTATTATCAGGGAGATTTTCAGTGGGCACAAGCACAGTTAGAGGTGTTAAAGGCATCTACATCTAAATTAATTTCTAATAATGCTATGGAGTTGTCATTATTGATAACTGATAATTATAATTTAGATACTACTGAAATAGCAATGCGTACTTTTGCTCAGGCAGATTTGTTGTATTATCAACAAAAATATTCTGACGCAATATTGAAATATGATTCAATTCTTATTAAATTTCCTGGGCATTCATTGTCAGATGAAATTTATATGAGAAAGTCACAGATTTTTTTAGATAATAATAGAATTCAAGACGCATTGGCTAACTATGAGCAAATAGAATTAGATTGGAGTTATGATATATTAGCAGATGATGCTTTATATAGACGAGCTAAAATATATGATGAAATCTTAAATGATTATACTTTAGCTATGGATTTGTATGAAAAGATTTTGTTAGAACATAATAGTAGTGTTTTTGTCGCAGAGTCTCGGAAAAGATTTAGAGATTTAAGAGGAGATAACATAGATGAATAATTATGATAGTTTATAATGTTACTGTAAGTGTAGATGAGAATATTACTAGTGATTGGTTAGCTTGGATGAAAGATGAACATATACCTGAAGTTATGGCTTGCGGTGTTTTTAGCAAAGCACAAATCAATAAAGTTATTACCAATAATGATAGTGATAACACTTTTGCTATTGCTTACACTTGCACAACGATAGAAAAATTACACAGATATCAGACGGAGTTCTCAGCTAAAATCCAAGAAAAACATGTAGCTCGTTACGGTGATAAAGCAGTTGCTTTTCGAACTACTATGCAAATAATAGAAGAGTTTTATTAGATGTTTGCTTTATTTTGAAAAGAATTATTAATAAATACTTACAGTTAGAAGAACATGTTCTTTTAATGATTAAGGCAGAATTCTTTATTCAATTAATAGGGGCAGCTTTTTTTTTAATTTTAAATATATATTTAGTTAAGCAAGGTTTTTCTGATCCTGAAATAGCTAATTTTATTTCATATCGTTTTTTGGCAGTAATGTTATTAGCTTTCCCTTTAGGAATTTATATAAAAGGAAAACCATTAAAGCCTTTTTTTATGATAGGGGTTTTAGGTGTCCCTATAGTTGCTATTTTACTTATTTTGTCAATAAAATATATGTATTATGATTATTTGCCAATATTATTTATTCTATGGGGGGCTGCTTTTACATTATTCTCGGTTTGCTCTTTGCCTTATGTGATGAGAAATACATCTACTGAAAATCAATCACATGCTATTTCTTTAAACTATGCTACTCATAGTTTTGGTACAATAATTAGTGGGTTGTTTATATTTTTTGTGGGTCAATTTATACCTGATATTAATGAAGGTAATATATTATTATTAATATCATTATTTGGTTTTATTGGGGTATATTTTCTATCAAAAATGAATGTAGATATATCAGAACCTACTAAAGAGAAATATAATTGGAATTCATATGATTGGCACTTAATTTTAAAAGCAATTTTTCCGACTTTAATTATTGCAATAGGAGCTGGATTAACTATACCATTTATTAATTTATTTTTCTTTCATAATTTTGAAATAGATTCGGCTAGTTTTGCTTTTATAGGTGGTGTATCAAGTATTTTAGTTACATTTTTAGCATTATTAGTACCTAATTTAAAGAGATTCTTAGGATTTAAGAAAGGGATAACATATACTCAATCAATTGCGGTTATTGCTTTAGTTGCATTAGCTACAACTGAGTTTTTTAGTGATTACTGGTGGGCACTACCCTTAGCAACTATCTGTTTTTGGATTAGAACTCCACTAATGAATATGGCTGCTCCGATGACTTCTGAACTTACAATGAACTATGTAGGGTCAAAAAATCAAGAGATGCTTAGTGCAATTATGGCAGCTATTTGGAGTGGAAGTTGGTTTTTCAGTTCTCAAATATTTAGATTTTTAAAATCAGAGGGACTTCCTTATGCTTACATTTTTTATATTACTTCAGCTTTATACGCTTTTGGGGTTTTCATGTATTATCTTCTAATAAAAGATTATGAAAGAATTGAAAAATAACTTAGGTTTAGATAATCATACCAGCAGCTACGGTTTCATTAGTTGATTCGTCAACTAAAATAATACTTCCAGTATTTCTATTTCTTGTATAGCTATCAAAGAATAAAGGTTTAGTAGTTCTAATACTTATTCTCCCAATGTCATTTAGTCCAATTTCTTTTTCTTCCATTCTGTGTAGAGTATTAATATCTATTTTATATTTTATCTCTTTAATTATGCACCTTGCACTTTGGGTGGTATGTCTTATTGTATATTTACCATTTAGAATCATTTGTTTTTCATTCATCCAGCATATCATGATTTCTAAATCTTGATTTATAAAAGGTTTATTATTTTCTCTAACTATCATGTCTCCTCTACTAATATCAATTTCATCAGTTAATCTTAAACAAACTGACATAGGAGAAAAAGCTTCTTTAACTTTTCCATCATATGTGTCAATTGATTTAATTTTAGATTTGAAGCCTGATGGTAGAATAGTAACTTCATCTCCTGGTTTAAATACTCCACCTTCGATTCTTCCTGCATATCCTCTATAATCAGGATATTTAACTGTTTGAGGACGAATTACAAATTGGACTGGAAATCTACAGTCAACATGGTTGTGATCTGAACCAATATGAATGTTTTCTAAAAGATGCATTAAAGTAGAACCTTCATACCATTCCATATTTTCAGATCTATCTACAACATTATCACCATTAAGAGCTGAGATAGGAACGAAATGAATATCTTTAACTTCCAACTTAGCAGCAAATGCTTCAAAATCAGACTTAATTTTATCAAATATTTTTTGATCATAATTGGTTAAGTCCATTTTATTTATACAAACGGCGATATGAGGAATTTGTAGAAGGGAAGCAATAAAAGCATGTCTTTTTGTTTGTTCAATAACACCATGTCTTGCATCTATTAATAACAGAGCTAGATTAGCAGTAGAAGCACCCGTCACCATATTTCTTGTATATTGAATATGACCTGGGGTATCTGCAATAATGAATTTTCTTTTTGGTGTAGCAAAGTATCTATAAGCTACATCAATAGTAATTCCTTGTTCTCTTTCTGATCTTAAACCATCTGTTAAAAGAGCTAAGTTGATTTTTTCTTCTCCTTTTTGCTTAGATGTTTGCCTAAGTAATTCCATTTGATCTTCAAATATAGCTTTACTATCATATAATAATCTGCCTATTAATGTGCTTTTCCCGTCATCTACACTACCAGCAGTTGTGAAGCGTAATAGCTCCATATTTAAATATCCTTTATTGTCGTTTTTCATAATTTAAAAGTAGCCTTCTTTTTTTCTGTCTTCCATAGCAGCTTCTGATCTTTTGTCATCTGCTCTACCGCCTCGTTCTGTAATTCTTGTTGATGCAACTTCTTCAATAATATCTTCTATGTTGGCTGCTTTAGATTCTGTTACTCCAGTACATGTCATGTCACCAATTGTTCGGCACCTAATAGTCTTCTTTTCCCATTTCTCATCATCTTTTAGTGTGATATAGTCACATTTTCCAAGTAGGATACCATTTCTGTTTACAACTTCTCGTTGATGAGAAAAATATAAAGATGGCAACTTAATTTTCTCATTTAAGATATATTGCCAAACATCCATTTCAGTCCAATTTGATATAGGAAATACTCTAAAGTGCTCTCCTATTTTCTTTTTGCCGTTAAATAAGTTCCAAAGTTCTGGTCTTTGATTTTTTGGATCCCATTGTCCAAATTCATCCCTGTGTGAAAAGAATCTTTCTTTAGCTCTTGCTTTTTCTTCATCTCTTCTAGCTCCACCCATAGCACAGTCGTATTTTCCCTCTTCTAAACCTTCTAGTAGAGTTATAGTTTGTAATCCGTTTCTTGATGGATTTTTACCAGTTTCCTCAACAGCTGTTCCTCTATCAATAGAATCTTGAACATATTTTACAATTAGATTTTCACCAGTTTTTTCAATTAAGTTGTCTCTAAACTGAATAGTTTCTGGGAAGTTATGTCCTGTATCCACATGCATTAAAGGAAATGGGATTTTTCCAGGATGAAAAGCCTTCCTAGCAAGATAGAACATAATGATTGAATCTTTTCCTCCAGAAAATAGCATTATAGGTTTTTCAAATTGAGCAGCTACCTCTCGTAATATAAAGATAGCTTCTGATTCAAGTTCTTTTAAGTGCGTTAGATTGTATGAATGCATTTGTTAGTTGTTTGTTATTTTTGGCAGAATATAATCTAAAACTTTTTGTGCTGATTTTTCAATTGACAGTTTTGATGTGTTAATTATTAAAGCTGGATTTTCAGGGGCTTCAAATGGAGAATTTATACCTGTGAAATCTTTTATTTTTCCTTCTCTTGCTTTTTTGTAAAGCCCTTTTACATCTCTTTTTTCACAAGTTTCAACAGATGCTTCTATGTATATTTCAATAAAATCATCTTCCCCTATTATATTTTTAGCAATTTTTCTCATTTCTATTGTTGGACTAACAAAACAATTTAGTGTAACTATTCCACAATTCAAAAATAATTTTGACACTTCTGCAATTCTCCTTATATTTTCTAGCCTATGATTATTTGAAAATGATAGATTATTACTTATTCCTACTCTTATGTTATCTCCATCAAGTAGTTGATTTAAGATTTTTTTTGAGTGCAAATATCTTTCTACTTTCTTTGCTATAGTTGTTTTTCCAGATCCTGATAGTCCAGTCATCCAAACAACTTTGGAATTCTGATTGAGCAGATCCTCTTTATCCTTCCTTTGTAGTAGATATTCAAAAACGGGAAATATATTTTCTTTTTTTTCTTTCATAAAATAGGCTCGCAAATTTAATTAAAATTTATGAATTATAAATTATTAAATATATCAGATAAAATAGTAGATTTGTTTTCTAATATTAAGCAAAGTATTTTGAATTTTCCAAATTTATTAAATATACCAAAAATTGATAAGCTAGGCGTAGAAGAAAGAGTAGATCGTTTTAGCAAAAGAAGCATAAAGAATATTGCTAAAAAAAACGGTTTACATCTAGTATTAAGCATGATTGACCTTACTACTTTGGAAGGGCAAGATACTCCAGCAAAAGTAAGAGCTTTATGTTATAAGGCAAGATATTTACATGATTCTTTAAAGGGTATACCTAGAGTAGCTGCTGTATGTGTTTATCCTAATTTTGTTGGAATTGCAAAGCAAGAATTAGAAGGAAGTGGTATAAATATAGCTTCTGTTTCTACTGCCTTTCCTAGTGGGCAATCTACACTTGCCGTAAAAATTTCAGAAACAAAGTTTGCTATAGATCAAGGTGCTGATGAGGTTGACATGGTAATATCTAGAGGTAAACTACTTTCAGGTGAATATAATTTTGTCTACGATGAGATTGCAACAATTAAAGAAGTTTGTGGTAATATCCATTTAAAAGTTATTTTAGAAACAGGAGAGTTAGGCACTCTTGATAATGTTAGAAGAGCTAGTGATATTGCTATATATGCTGGTGCTGATTTCATAAAAACCTCTACTGGTAAAATTAGCCCAGCTGCTACTATGCCTGTAACTTTTGTAATGTTAAATGCTATAAAAGATTATTATATAAAAACAGGGAAAAAAACAGGAATGAAACCAGCGGGAGGAATATCTACAGCTAAAGTGGCTTTACAGTATTTGGTAATGCTGAGTGAAACGCTAGGTGCTGATTGGATGAATAAAAATTTATTTAGATTTGGAGCTAGTAGTTTAGCTAATGATGTGTTGATGCAACTTGAAAAGTATGAAAGTGGAGTGTATCAATCAGAAAATTATTTCTCAAAAGATTAGTAAATGAATAAATTAAATTCAAATAAAAATTGGAGTTATTCTGAAGCTCCTGAGTCAAAGAACCATATTTGTTTAAAAGACAGATATGATTTGTTTATTGATGGAGAGTTTATAAAACCAAACTCAAAACAGTATTTTGATTCTATAAACCCAGCAACTGATAAGGTTATATCTAAGATAGCCATGGCAAATAAGAAGGATATTGACTTGTCAGTAAAATCTGCCCGTAAAGCTTTTAAATCATGGTCAAAAACTTCTGGAACAGAGAGAGCTAAGTATATCTTTAGAATTGCTAGGATGATACAAGAAAAAGCTAAAGAATTTGCAATTATTGAAAGTATAGATGGAGGCAAACCAATTAGAGAATCTAGGGATGTTGATATCCCTTTAGCAGCAAATCATTTCTTTTATTATGCTGGATGGGCAGATAAATTAGAGTATGCTTTCCCAAATAAGAATCCTAAACCATTAGGAGTCGCTGGCCAGATAATACCTTGGAACTTTCCTCTTCTTATGGCAGCATGGAAAATAGCCCCAGCTATTGCTTGTGGTAATACAGTTGTTTTAAAACCAGCAGAAACAACTTCTTTGACGGCTCTTAAACTAGCTGAAGTTATTAATGAAAGTGGTTTACCTAATGGGGTTGTTAATATAGTTACTGGCACTGGAGAAACAGGTGCTGAGATAGTAAATCACATAGATATAGATAAGATTGCGTTTACTGGTTCTACAGAAGTAGGAAAGCTTATTCAAAAAAATATTGCTGGCACACAAAAGTTGTCTACTTTAGAACTTGGAGGTAAGGGAGCTAATATTATTTTTGAAGATGCTGCAATTGATCAGGCTGTTGATGGAATTATTAATGCGATATTTTTTAATCAAGGTCATGTTTGTTGCGCAGGCTCTAGACTTTTTGTTGAAGAGAGTATTGAAAAAATAGTTGTTGAAAAGTTAAAAGATAGGATGTCTACTTTAATTGTTGGGGATCCATTAGATAAGAATACAGATATTGGAGCTGTAAATTCAAAGGAGCAATTAGATAGAATAAATAATTATATAAAAATTGGTAGAAAAGAAGGTGGATTGGTATATCAATCAGAATGTAATATTTCCAAAACTGGGAATTGGTGTCCGCCAACACTATTTTTGCAAGTTTCACAGTCTCATACAGTAGTTAAAGAGGAAATTTTTGGACCTGTTTTGACGATTCAAACTTTTAGAACAATTGATGAGGTAATTGAAAAAGCAAATAACACTCCATTTGGTTTATCTGCAGGGGTATGGACTGAAAAGGGAGCAAAGATTTTCAAACTGACAAAAGAATTAAAAGCTGGTGTAGTTTGGGCGAATACTTATAATAAGTTTGATGCTGCATCTCCTTTTGGAGGTTTTAAAGAGAGTGGTTTTGGAAGAGAAGGGGGGTTACATGGCCTAAAAGCATATTTAAAGTTTTAATAATGGATAGAATAGATGTATTAAAAACATATAAGATTTATATCGGAGGAAAATTTCCAAGAACAGAATCAGGAAGATATTTCCAAGTTAAAGATAAGAAAGGTAAATTATTAGCTAATATGTGTCTATCTTCTAGAAAAGATTTCAGAAATGCTGTGGTTTTTGCTAGAAAGGCTCAAAAGTTATGGCAGAGCAAAACTGCTTTAAATAGAGGCCAAATATTATATAGGATTGCAGAAATGTTAGAGTGTAGAAAGTCACAATTTATTGATGAGTTAATGATGACTGGTTTGTCAAAATTAAAAGCAAAAAAGGAAGTGGAACAAAGTATTGACCGTTTAATATATTATTCTGGTTGGAGTGATAAATTTCAGCAAATCTTTAGTTCGGTTAATCCAGTAGCATCAAGTTATTTTAATTTTTCAATACTAGAACCTATGGGAGTGGTTTCAGTTATTTCACCTAATCAACATTCTTTACTAGGATTAGTTTCTGTTTTAGCGCCAATTATTATTGGTGGTAATACATGTGTTGTTTTAGCTTCTGAACTGAACCCTATGGTATGTATTTCTTTTTCTGAAGTGCTAAAAACATCAGATGTTCCTGATGGAGTTGTAAATATTATATCAGGTAAAAGAATAGAATTGATTAGTCATTTCGCTTCTCATAAGGATGTGAATTCAATCATATATTGTGGAGATATTAATGTTGAAGTAGAAAAGATTGAAAAATTAGCAGTAGAGAATTTAAAGAGAGTAACTATTTATAAACAAAAATCTTGGGATACTCAAGATAGTCAATCACCTTATTTTATTAAGAGGAATCATGAGATTAAAACTATTTGGCATCCCATTGAAGTATAAATATTCAACATGAACCTTAAAGATTTTTTTTTAATAGCTATAAATGCTTCGATTAAAGGAGGTCAAGCTATTATGGAAGTGTATTCTTCTCATTTTGAAGTAGAACATAAAGAAGATGATACTCCTTTAACTCTTGCAGATAAAAATTGTAATACAGTAATTGAAAATATACTACAGCAAACAGGTGTTCCTATTTTAAGTGAAGAAGGAGCTGATATTCCTTATTTAGAAAGAAGAGATTGGGAATACTTTTGGTTAGTAGATCCGCTAGATGGAACTAAAGAATTTGTAAAACGAAATGGAGAATTTACTGTCAATATTGCGATGATTCATAATGGAAAACCTATAATAGGAGTAATCTATGTTCCTGTAAAAAAAGAATTATATTTTGCAATGGAGGGGCTTGGTTCGTTTAAGATTGTTGCAAATTCATTAGTTGAAAATTTAAATGAACTAGTTAATGATGCCAAAAAATTACCTATTGATTATAAAAAAAATAATTATACAATAGTTGGTTCTAGGTCCCATATGTCAAAAGAGACTGAACAATTTTTTGAAGATAGCAAGAAAAAATATGGAGAAGTTGAAGTGATGGCTATAGGTTCTTCTTTGAAAATCTGTATGGTTGCAGAGGGCAAGGCAGATGCATATCCTAGATATGCTCCAACAATGGAATGGGATACAGGTGCTGGACATGCTATTGCAAAAATGGCAGGTTGTACTATAACACAATATAATACTAAAGATGAAATCTCTTATAACAAGGAGAATTTGTTGAACCCTTGGTTTTTAGTAAACTAATTTAATGAAAGAAAGAATCAAGAAAGCGCTAGAAGATAAAGATTTAGCAGAACTTATTAAGGGAAGCGGTATTTCTTTCTTGTTGCGTTTTGGGGGACTTGCTATTGGCTATGTTTTAACTCTTATAATTGCAAATCTTTTTGGAGCACAGGGCTTAGGGGATTATGTTTTAGCTATTACAGTATTAGGTTTTTTTACATTATTAGCAAAAATTGGATTAGATACAACATCACTGCGTTTTATTTCCTCTTTTGCATCACAAAATAAGTGGACAAGTATTTTTTATTTTAGGAGACAGATTATTTTAATTTTATTTTGTACTTCTCTTATTGCATCAGTGCTAATGTATTTGCTAGCTCATCCTATAGCAGATTTGATTAATGCTAATCACAGATATATTCAGTTAAATGCTTTTTTTGTATTACCAATGGCTTTTTTTATGTTGCATTATCAAAGTTTAAGGGGGCTAAAAAGAATTGCTGAATTTTCCTTCTATTATAGAATGTCTAAAGCGTTTTTTTCTATCATTGCTATTGTTGTAATATATCAATTTAACAAAGGATCTGAGGTTCCTGTATATTCCTATTTAGTAAGTCTTCTGATTGTATCTATTTTATCATTTTTAAGTTTTCAATATTGGTTAAAGGAAAAATCATATTTAAAACATAGTAAGGAAAAGGAAGTAATGACTTATTACATGCTACTTAAGATTTCAATTCCATTAATGTTAGCGCAATCTGTGCAGTATATAATGGCATGGACAGATAAATTGATATTAGGTAGTATGGCTACACCTGAAGATGTTGGAGTTTATTTTACTGCATTTAAGCTTTCTATGTTTGCAGCAATTGCTCTAATGTCAATAAACAGTATTGCTTCTCCAAAGTTTTCAGAATTATTTGCTAAAGATGATATTCAAGGATTGGAAAAAGTTGTGCATCAATCTTCGAAAATGATTTTTTGGACTACAGTACCTATTATAGGTTTTTGTTTTATTTTCCCAGAGTTTCTTCTTGGTTTGTTTGGTGAAGAATTTAAGATTGGTGTAACTGCATTTATTTTTTTGTCTTGTGGTAGGTTAGTTAGTTCCTTATCCGGTTCGGTTGGTAATATCTTACAGATGACAGGCAATCAGAATATATATGGGACAATATTATTACTTGGAGCAATTATAAATGTATTATTAAATTTAATGTTAATTCCTGAGACTAACCCTCTATCAAGATTTGGTATTAGTGGAATTAATGGTGCTGCATTTGCATCTATGTGTAGCTTGTCATTATGGAATATAAGTATGGTTTTAGTTGTTAGAAGAAAATTTGGATTTTACACATTTTATTTGCCATTTTTGAAAAGATGAAAAATAAGTTGCCAAATTTTTTAATTGTTGGAGCTGCTAAATGCGGGACATCTTCTATGCATAATTATTTAAATCAACATCCTGAAGTATTTATGCCATCATATAATAAATATGGCATGAAAGTTAAAGAACCAAGATTTCTAATAAAAGATTTAGTTCAGAATAGATTACATAATGGGATTTGGGATTTTGAAGAATATAAATCTTTGTTTTCTGATGTCAAGGGTGAAAAAGCAATTGGAGAATCTACAGTCCTATATTTATATTATTATCAGCACGCCATAAAAAAAATAAAAGAAAATTTAGGAAAAGATGTGAGAATTATTATAATGCTAAGAAGTCCTGTAGATAGAGCTTATTCTGCATTTCAACATGTTTCTAGAGGGTTCCAAGAATCTAATTCTTTTGAAGAGTCTTTAGATATTGAGGAAGGAAGAATTAGTAGAGATGAATATCTTACTCCAATGGTTATGTATAAAGAAATGGGTTTATACTATAAGATGGTCAAAGCTTACTTGGATGCATTTAAAAATGTACATATAATTTTTTATGAGGATTTTTGCGATAATATTGAACAGGAGATGGAAAAAATTTATGATTTCTTAGATATTACAAGAAATGTTAAGATTGACTTTAGTGTCAGGCATAATGTTGGAGGTAAAATATGGAAGAATGAGAGATTGAAATATATTTTTATGAGTAATTTATTTATTAAGTCAGTCTTAAAATTTATAATTCCTAAAGATTTTGCAAAATCAATTCGTAAATTTCTTATTAATCTCTCGACATATAAGAATTTGCCAATGAAAGATGAAACACGTAAAATGTTAAATGATTATTTTAAGCAAGATATAAAAAAGCTTTCAGATTTATTAAATAAAGATTTAAAGCATTGGATAAAGTAAATACATTTCCTAATTTATTTATTGTTGGTGCTGCAAAGAGTGGTACAACTTCATTACATAGATATCTTGATCAGCACCCGGAAATCTTTATGTGTAATCCTAAAGAACCACATTTTTTGATAAATCAAGAAATTGGGACAGAGAGAATCCCTTCTGGCATTTGTTCAAGAGACTTGTATCTAAAACTTTTTTCAGAAGGTGAAAATAAGAAATATAGAGGAGAATCTTCCGTTATGTATCTTATGTATCCAGAGATTGTAATTCCTAAGATTAAACAACAGTTTGGTGAGGATTGTAAAATTATTATACTACTTAGAAATCCTGTTGAAAGAGCTTATTCTGGATTTCAACATGTAAAAAGGTATAATATAAAAGAGAATTGTTTAGATTTTAAATCAGCTTGGAACATTTCAGAGGAACGATATTTTTTTCAAACTGATATGACTCCAGCATCCAGGTATAAAGAACTAGGTTTATATTACAAACAAGTAAAAGCATATCTAGATGGTATGAATAATGTGCATATCATGCTATATGATGATTTTAAAACAAATTTTCAAATAGAGATGAAGAAGCTCTTTGATTTTCTTGAAATTTCTGAAATAGAGATTAACTCTCAGCAAAGACATATGGTAGGGGGTTGGGAGTGGAGAAATAATAAAATTAAGTATTTAATGCTTAAAAGTAACATTATAAAATCAATCTTCAAATTTTTAATTCCAATAAAAACTTTAAGAAAAAAGATTTGGAATAAAATTCAACATATGAATATGTCAAAAACTTCTCAAATATCTAGTGAGGATTTAGCGATGTTAAAATTGTTCTATAAAAAAGATGTACAGAAACTTTCTGCTCTATTAGAAAGAAATTTAAATTTTTGGATAAAATGAGTTTACCTAATTTTATGTGTTTAGGAGCAACAAAGAGTGGTACTACTACTTTATATGATATTTTAAGACAGCATTCAGATATTTATATTCCTTCTTTTAAGGAGCCTCATTTTTTTGATATTCCAGATAATTTTAAGAATGGTCTTGAATGGTATAAAGAGACGTATTATAGAAATGCAGAATCCAAGATTATTGCAGATTTCACCCCAACTTATTTTTTTGATCAATACGCACCAAAAAGAATTTTTCAATCCTTAGGAAAAGATATTAAATTTCTTGTTATATTAAGAAATCCTGTAGATAGAGCTTATTCTCATTATTTGCATTCAATTAGAGATTTTCATGAAACAGAAACTTTTAATAAATCTATAAAATTAGAATCTAATCGATTAATGAGATATATTAATCAAAAAGATTATTTGTCATATTTGAGGCATTCATACATTCATCAGAGTCTTTATTCAAGGATGCTTGATAGATATCTAAAATATTTTAGTTTAGATAATTTCATGTTTGTTAGTTTTGAAGATGAATTTTTGAAAGAAAGAGAATTGACAGTAAAGAAAATTTTAAATTTTTTAGAATTAGATAGTTCAGTTGTTTTGCGCACAGATATTAGAAGTAATCCCTCTAGTATAGCAAAATCAAAGTATCTTAAGAAATTAATTAAAAGAGGTGGTTGGTGGAGAGACCTATTTAAAAGTCTAATCCCCTCACTTAAAATAAGGCAGATTATAAAGAATAGAATTCAAAGAGCTAATATTAGTGAGTTTAATCCTCCGCAACTTAGTAAGCAAGAAAGAATAAGAATTTTCAACTTGTATTTCAAAAATGATGTAAATCGTTTTCAAACGAGTTTGAATATGAAGTTTAGTTCTTGGATTCCTGATGACAAATCTTAAAATGAGAATATTAAATATCATAATTGCATTTATGCTGGTCTCAAGTACTGGAGGTCTTCTCTTTGTATTTAATAGAAACTCATCTTTTTTAGTACTTGCGGTACTTATTATATGTAGTTTATTATATATAGGGAAAGGGTTAAAAAAGTCTATTTTTTATTCTTCATGTATTACATTTTTAGCGGTATTTTCATTATTTGCGATTAATTTTTTCTTTTCACTGAATCCGCAATCAATAGATAAATATGCTTTTTTTGGGATAATAATCTTTACAACCATTCTTACATTGTTATATTTTAATAATCAAGAGAATAAACATAGTTTAATAGATAGTCTATATTTAGTTTTGCGATTAATACTTTACCAATCATTAGTTAGTTTTATAGCTT
>MDSV01103644.1_pt1 | contig 24081 bp, 21 predicted proteins | sample 810851 | NCBI WGS metagenome assembly MDSV01 (sample SAMN05326640, study PRJNA326480) | marine metagenome | isolation source: seawater | place: Atlantic Ocean: North East | collected 2012 | reverse complement strand
TAACACTTGGTCATTAACCGGGATGATTTTTGATATTCTCTTTGCTGGTTTAGTGGTTCTCTTTGGATTCATGTGGTTCATTGGTGATTAGAGCATAGGGTACCCATTGTATCAAGTAAATTGCCGATAAATTCTCCTCAACTTAGTGGTTGATGGCGTGTGATTATATGGTGCAATTTCAATTTGCGGTGGCTGTATATTCTTTGATTTCCATAACTCATCAAACCCTTCCATCGATAGATTGCTTAGACCTTCGGGTTTGAGCTGTATTTCGATTTGATTAGGCGCTTTTTGAAGTGCGATATAATTGGTAATTTCATCACTCATCTGCATTATTGCTCTACGGATAAGATCTGGAACAACTAATTCTATCCCACCATCAGGTTTAGTCAAATGAAACATATCATCTGAGCGACCCATCACCGATGTTATGACTTCTCGCGCATCACCACAACGACACTTTTCCTTCGATGCTACCAAAATATCATTCAATTTGTAACGAATAATTGGTTGTGTTTTGCGCCTAAAGTCGGTTATTATCGGATGATACCAACCCTTTTCTTCATCTATCCATTCTTTCTGAATGGCCATCACACCTTCATTGATGTGCAAATTTCCATATTCACAGGTGGCAGCAATCTCGCCCTCGGTAGAGGAATAAAATTGGTGCAATATAAGACCAAAATGTGACTCGATTTTTTGTTTATCTGTGGCTTCTAAAACCTCAGCTACCGAAACCATTTTTCTAACTTTGATAGGTGATTCAATATCAGCAAAATGGCTCAAGACACTGGGCGGCCCCATCAGTATGTCTAATTCATCATGCAAGATTTGTTCATGTATCTCATTCAAAGGCTTCATTAAATCGTAAAAACTGAATTTGATTCTATTTGAGCCAACTGATTCAAAAGTATTGGAATTTGCACGCAGAATTAATCCGATTTTACAACGTTGGAAAATAGATTCGTCAAGGCCCCTAGAGAGCATGAAACCAGCCCAACTAGCCTGTTCCTTTTCACTAACAAAATGCATTCCTCGTGAGCCACTAGTGCCTGATGAATAACCGATTGAATACGGTCCGATTTTAGGTGAAAAATCACGGGTTTTTTCTGCCTTATCAGCCAACTGCTTGGCATGACTTACGTCAATTCTAACCGTCAACAGATCTGCGAGATTTTCCATCATTATTGATTTATCAATCATTGGAAATGATTGCCATTCATCATCTGATTGCCCTTCCCAATACCTAGCATAAAATGGAGAATTTCTACGAACAAACCTGATATGACGCTTGATTGCTTTGCGTTGAATAGATTCAATACGCTTCCGACTAGGATATTTTTTTGGTGTCGTGAAGTAACGAAATAATGTCCTTAATTTTTTCATTACAACTCCTCCATACCTTCTTCAAACGATTTCTTGGGAGACCAATTTAATGCTTCTTGGGCGCCTGAAATATCTAATGTTAGTGATTCAGTAACCTGTCTAAGTCCGTAGGGGGTGAGAGTCGGCTCCCACGGTTTACCCGGAATAATTGATGCGGTAAAACTAGCAAGATGAGCGAGTAAAAATATTGGCAAGTATGGTAGTTTTCGTTGACGGTAAACACCTTCCAATTTATCGGTATAGGCTTTCATGATTGAATTGAAAGTTCTTGGATCTCCATTAGAGATATTGTAAAATTTACCTAAACTTCTCTCTGGCGCCTCAATTGCTAAACAGACCGCATCGACGAAGTTTGATAGACAGGTTACATCGATTAGTCCGTTACCACCACCTATGGTTTTGTAACTATTCTTGCCAATCAATCGCTTTAATCGAGGAATTAAAGTCTGGTCATCTGGCCCAAAAACCGCTCTTGGCCTAAGGCCAATCCATTTGTCGCTTGGTTGTGATTGGCAGAACAATTCAGCATCATACTTACTTGCGCCATAATAATGTCTTGGTCGATATTGTGACTCTGGAGTAGTATCACTATGTGGTAAATCATGTGGCATTCGGTCAAAAATAGAGGCTGATGAAATCATAACTATACGTGAGCAAGAATTGTCTTGTCCGGCTTGGAAGACATTCTTAGTGCCACCAACATTCGTTTCAAAGAATCGCTTTTTACTTCCAAAGGGTGCTGCATATGCTGCACAATGGATAATGACCTCGCAATTCTTTACCGCGGCAGTTAAATCGGCTAAATTTGTTATGTCACACCTTTTAACTTCGAAATTTTGATTCTGCAAATTGTCGATTTTTGCTGGATTCATGCCGAGGCCAAATACCGAATGACCTAGGTCTCGTAATCTAAACATTACCGCCTTGCCAAGTGTACCTGTAGCACCAGTAACAGCTATTTTCATACTTACACCTCGATTATTTGTGAGACACTTTTTGCCAAATTAAAACCATCAATGCCGGCCATGATATTGCCAAAAACCAAGCGAACCAAACGGGCATAAGTGGCGGGCCATCAACATTAACCGGAATTGCTGTATAGCTGGATTGCCCGTCAACTTCTAGCCAAACCTCTATTGATTGGTTTCCTGAAAAAGGGAAATTAACTTGGCCATTCCATATTGAATGATTGTTACGATCTTCAAAATTTGTCCGCATTCTGACAGTGTCTTTGTCTGTAGGATAAACTAATTCTATCCACGCATCACTTATTTCGGTTGATTCATTATTAGCCGGCAAAATAGACACTTCCGTTTCAATTAACGCCTTTGGGGGCCATATCATGAATTCAACCCACACATATGTCTCATTCACATCGATAAGATATCGTTTTGGAGCATCCAATCCTTCACCTTCTTCTGATAGATGTATCATATGACCGCTGGCGATTGGAGTAAACAGTAACAGCATTAATACGCTAACAACTGTAATTTTTCTTGCACTCGGTTTTTTCTGTACAACTGTTATCATTTTATCCTCTGACAATCGCTCAATAGCCGGACCAAAGCCATAACTCAAAGAAATGAAAGTACGTAAAATAAACACACTAAGCACGGTTGAGAGAAGTGTGTTAAACAAACCAATTTCAGAAGGAATGTAATCAATGAATGTTGGAAGCCAAACCACGTCTACGATGATAACTAAAGCAACTAATTTGTTGGGATTTTGTAACACTGAGTATCGTTTTGTCAATAACAACATTGGAAATAACAGCCAAGGTAAGCATTGAGCTGCCCAAGTTGTATGTGGCGAACCTGGTCGGAAATAATGCTCATTTGTCATCATTGCCTCTACAAGAAATGGCACTACAACCAAGAATAGTAATTGTGATGCTAGAAGTAAACCGGATAATGCTAGTGCGCCGTTATCACCCAACAATCTATCTGCTAATGGTAAGAAAATGATCAGTGTAGCACCAGCAAAAATGAGATGGAGCATAATTTGAAAACCAAATATCTCGATAGCCCATACCCTAGGGTCTAGAAAATTTGCAAATGCAAGATGGAAATGATATACTAAGGCCCAAAGTGTTCCAATAATTATCAAATTTAACCATCTAGGAGTTGCCTCCTTAAGACGATGTTTCATTTGTAAAGCAAGGACAATTGTAGCAATCTCTACTAGCATTCCACCAGCAAAGGTCCACACATGTGGAGGAGTTATGATAGTCGTATCTACTCCATATGAAGTATGCCAATAATCATCATAAAGTCCACCAAGAACTAATGTGATTAATCCACAAACCATCATCCACAAACTCGTTGGAGCTACAAAAGGGCCAATGTAAAATCCGCTTTGTGCCGGATTTTTAGCAACAAAACTGTTCCAAATAATGTATGAAACAAGCATGATACTTGTTGGAACAATACCTGCCAAAATCATTACATGAGGTGGAGTAAACAATTCGTCTCGACCAATATCAGTATGCCACTGAAGGTCAACTGCCAGACCAAATCTCGCAACTATGTGATAGAGACATAATACCACTAAGAACAGTAACAAGAAATTATCTTCTCTACTACGTTTTAGTTCCATATTTAGAACACCCACTTGGCAGTTGTGGACTTACCCGAGCGGTCTACTATACAATGTTCTAGTGTATCATCATGTTTATTCATTTGCTGCAAAAATTCATGCATATGTTGCCCTGATAACCAATTTTGATGGCCTAAGAAGTAGTTGTTAGTTGATTCTTGATCGTGATAATCAACCTTACCTGCACTAACAAATTTGTTGGCTTTAATATTCTCTTCAAAATATCCTAAAGTGGTTAAGTCTGGGTTTAGCTTAGAATTATCATGCGTAATTGAGATGCATTTTGGGCCACTGCCAGATAGACCAATAACCGCGACTACGCAATATGAATCATAGTCCCAATCACATTGCTTTGTTGGTCGGTCATCTCCGATACAAAGTAGTGCATACTTACTTGAAAGAGCTGGTAATAAATCTGCTATCGATTGCAGGGCAACATGTGGACTACAACTGCCATCTGTTACATCAAATGCGAAACAGGATTTACTATCGATGCCAATTCCATGGCAGTGTATTTTGAGGCCTCCTTGGATGTGAGTTGCAAATGCTGGTTCTGTCCTAAAATGCTCTCTGAACACACCGCCATGAACAATTAAACCAATATCATCTGGATTAACTCCGGCATTTCTCATCGCAATATTAGCTAACTTAATTGTAGATTTTAACAAATTGGTATAACCTATTTTCTTACTTTCCCAAGATAACATTACGACCAATTTTCCACCCCCTTCGGGAGCATGAAGTGCATTGCCAAAATAGCAAGACCAGAGCCAAAGGACACTAATATTGCCGTCTCGTCGGTTTTTAGATATCCATTATTTTGTGAAATTTCTAATTGGATACCGTGAGTTGTTGATGCAGTATTTGCTGTCTCTGCAGTATTATTGTGTAAAAAATTGATTTCGCCCATTACATCTGACGCTATTTTTGCTCCTTTTTTTACCGCTTTAGGAGTTGTTGGATGAGAATAAGTATGATCTATTTCATGCCAATTGATATTCATAAAATCAACAGATCTTTGAAGAAAATTCCCGAGATTATTCATTACACCATCTTGTAACTGTTTAGCCTTAGTCCTCATTTGTGGACCTGCGTGTGATTTACAAGCCTGTCCAATGCAATGTCTGTTATATTGTGCCATTGTAAACGGTTCACTAAACTTTATTCTGCCTTCTTTACTAGATGGGCCAAGAATATACGCGGCGGCACCATCGCCAACTGTTAGAGATGCCATCGCACGCGGGTGAAGATACAAATTTCTTCTTTTGGCTTCGCCGATAATTGGAGTGATATGTTCTCCAGAAACGACTAATGCATACTTGGATTGGCCACTACGAATTCTCGAGTCTGCAATCATTAACCCGGTCAACATACCCGCACAGGCGTTAGAAACATCGAATGTTTGAGCGTTGGTGATTCCTAATTCGCTGGCAATCAATGTCGCGAAACTCGGTGACAAATGCTGACGTAATTGGCTATCCATCTTACTAACTGAAGAATTGATGACTAAATCAATGTCGTTTGGGTCTATATCGGATCTTGATAGAGCTTTTTTTGCGGCTCCAATAGCTAGTTCAAAACTTCCTTGGCCGTTTGATGCTTCGCGATGTGCCAAAATACCTGTCAATCTAACAAAATCAAGTGAGCGAGGCAAGTCACTTGTCGATGCAAATGATGTAGTTTCCACTTTTTTGTCAGGCAAAAATCCTGCGAAGGATAGCATTTGCGAGTGAATCTCACTCTCTTGCATATAAGTTAACAATTTATTCTAATAGAAAAAGGTTCAACCGACATAATCAAGTTGCTTAACTATCAAAAGATTAACAGAACCATCGGTGAATTGGTATCTATTTAGACAGGCTTATTTCTTGCCACATTTTGTTTGATTTATGGAACTGCTGTTTGTTGTGATTAGTATGTTAATCACTCTGCTTGCCGCGGCATTAACTGTTCCTGCAGGTTTTGGCTTAGCCACAATGTTAACTCCAGTGGTCTTGTTTTGGTTACCGCCGCATGAAGCAATTGCTGTGGTCGCTATTATTCACGGCGCACACAATGCTTGGAAACTAAAATTGCTGCGAACTAGCGTTGATTTTAATGCTGTTAAGCGATACGGATGGGCTTTGATTGTAGGAGCAATTATTGGAGCAATGTTGCATTCCTACATTCCTTCAAATCCACTACTAATGATTGTTGGATTTGCTCTTATTATCCTCCCAATATTGTCGGCAACTGAAAGGTGGACAAATATCAGATTACCAGATTCAGAGGACAGAATTGGTGGATTCGGTTCTGGTTTCTTTGGTGGATTGACCGGCCATCAAGGCGCACTTAGAGCAATGTTTCTACAAAGAAGATTACCTGATAAAGTGGCATATGCAGCAACTGCAAGCGTATTGGCATTGGCCGTTGACTTGACTAGAATTCCAATTTATCTAGTGTTTGAAGGAACTGCAATCTTTGATGAGTACATCCTTATTCCAAGTTTAGTTATCTCAGCAATACTTGGAGTTTACCTCGGAAAATTGTGGTTGACTAAGTGGAAACAATCTAGCATTAGAATTGGAATTTTAGTTGCTATAGTCGCTAGTGGCGTAATGTATGTTGCCGAAGCAAGCAAAAATATGGGCTATTGGTAAATCAATCAGAAAGTAGATTGCCATTCTTCAACATCTTGTGATGCTGCCCAGTCCTCATCAGTAGTTTCACCACGGGCTTTGAGAACTTCTCTTGCTAATAGCCAGTAAATTAGTGCAAGTGATCTACGACCCTTGTTATTTGCTGGTACTGCAATATCGACGTTTCTTAGGTTATTATTCGCATCGACGATTCCAACAACTGGTAGACCAGAGTTGACTGCTTCCTTCAATGCTTGTTGGTCTGCAGCAGGGTCGGTAACGAATAACACATCTGGCTCAACATATGAGCGTAGAGCAGGATTCGTAAGAGAACCTGGGATGAATCTACCGACAGCAGCGTTTGCGCCAATTGCTTCAGCAAACAATCGTGCAGGCCTTTGTCCATATTGACGGGCTGATACAACCATAATTCTTGGCGCATCATACTTGTTAAGGAAGGTTGCTGTACTTCTGATCCGAGAGTCTGTAATGTTAACATCAAGTAGGTATAGACCGTCATCTCTTACAGTATCAATGAATCTTGCCATATCAGCACTCTTCTGTTGAGTACCAATATTTACAGCATTCTCTTCATAGGTTTCAAACGGTAATAGTAGGGTTGCTTCTTCAGACATGAAATGACCTCCGCATTCGCCCCACTTGACCCCCATATTAAACCGCTTCGCAACATCATAGAATTTCTAAAATCACAAAATAGGCGATTTTTGTTACCCAAAATGGCGAAGATTAGAAGTCTCAAGACTATTAAGACAAAATATGGCCGAGCAGATGGGAAAGCAGAATCCTTCGGATTTTAGCCTCTCAACTGCCAAGAAAAGTAAGGATGGATTTTGGCGAGATGCTAACAGCAATTTGCCCAGAGTTAGTGCTAGCGATATTGAGAGGCACGCTTACTGTCCATTATCATGGGAACTAGCAAAACAAGGTAATATTGGACAAGGAGAAGCTGTGGAAATGGGCAAAACTAAACATGCAGAAATACATAATAGGGTTTCAGAATTCAAGGTTAAACAAAGCCAGTTTAAACGTCAAATGATAATTTGGACATGGTGGTTTACCGTGATTATTGCAATAGTCATTGATTCGGTAGCGATTATGATGATTGACGATGTAATGTTGTATCCTCAAGATATGGCAAAATATCTCGCAATGTGGAGCCTTTCTGTATTAATCGCCGGCATAACCGCCATCTACATTCCATGGAGAAAATGGTTAGGCTTCACTGAAACTATCAAGGTAGAAAAGAACAAAATTATTGAAGAAACTAAAATCCTTGAACCTGAGTGGGAAATTGACGGTTTTGAAGGCGGATGGTTTGAAGCAGGAAAAGTCGAAATTAGTCTGTTATTTGGTGCTATGCTACTAGGTATACACTCAATTGCGTTGAGCGGTGCTGAAAACCGTCAACAAGCAGGATTTATTCTGATTGTCTTAGCCATGATATGGACTCTAGCAGCATCTTGGCAATTGCAGAAAGCGCTTATCTCAGAAAATCAATCCGAATTAGCGAGAAAAGATGTTGGTTTGAAACCAGGATCTGAAGTAGCATATTCTGATGATGAAGAATCCGCTGGATTATTGACTGATAAACAAACTGGAATCAGAGGAAGGCCGGACCAAATCGTGGTAATAGACGGTGAATTTATTCCGATTGAACAAAAAACCGGTAGAATACCGAAACGTCCACACACATCACATCGCCGCCAACTATTAGCCTATATCCACCTTGTTGAAATTAACACAAAACGGAATACTCCTTACGGAATACTACGTTATGGCAATGATGATATCCATCAAATCTTATGGGATGAAGCAGCAAAGAATGAACTCTTCGAGCAAGTTCAAGAAATTCAGCGTTTGATGGTTGAGGGCGGAGCTAAACGCAATCACCAGCGCATTGGAAAGTGTCAAAACTGCTCAAGGAAATATGCCTGTAGTGAGTCACTAGCTTGACTACTCATCACATGGAGACTCTATTGGATATTGTTGACAGACCCTGTGAACGGTAATAACAATGATGAAATTATCTTGAAAGGCCCCAATGGTATTTTCTCCCCATCCTCTTGCTTCGACATCTAACTTCCAATCACCGAACTCAAAATCTGGACTTGGTTCAAAAGTATCAACTGTTGGGGTGACATCTTCACAAACATCTTGTAACCAAAATGAAACTCCTGAGGGTGTTGTGACCTCTGCGCGCACATAACGTAATTCGCTTGTAAGAACTTCGTCTATACATGAAATTTGATCAGAACCGCTCATTCCGACTTTGAAATAAATCTCTATTCGTTCAACTGATTCATCCACTGGAAATGTTGTTTGATTTGCATAAGGCTGAATTGTAATTGTAGTGAAAGTATGAGCCATATCTACCTTATCAGGGTAAGAGACCTCGTAAACATCTTCTCTTAGCCCTTCAATTGTCTCTCTTGCTTGAAGTAGGCCTAAACATCCTGAAAGACTAGAAGTCATTAGCGTCATGAGAAGAAAGACCGCTAGACTGTTTCTCCTCATGAACCTGCGATAGTTAACTTGGTTATCAATTAAGTGATTAATCGGGCAATTATTTGAAGGAGAGAAAATTATCGTAGGTTGTCCGAATGACGCACATGGTGGCCGAGCGATTGCTATGACGAACCCTATGAAAGCCGACGGACATCACTCAAATTCTGCACCACAAACCGGGCATTGCTTTGCCATAACCGGTATTTCAGCACCACAAGCACCACATTCAGCGGTCTTCTTGTTTGATTGACGACGCTTCGGCTTTTGCTTTGCTGGTTGTAACTCGTCTGTTTCATCGATCCTTGCAATTGGTTGGTCGTCATCCGCAACAGTGAAGTCAGAACTTACTTCTTCAATCTCGTTACCTGCTATCGAAGAATCTGATAATCCCATACCGATATGTACTTCATCACCTGGCATAACTCCTCCTTCACCGGTTATTTCGTATAATCTACCTCTAATTTCCGCATCACTTGCAGATAATTCTGAATCATCATCTTTGTGAGCCATCAAATCGCCCTTGGATGCTAGCATTTCATCAAGGTCTTGTGAGTCATCACTCAGTTCTTTCATAGACTTCAATTTGGTAGTCACTTGAGATTCTAATTCTTCAATTTCTTCTGGAGTCAATCCCTCGGTATCAAAGTCATCTTCATACATTTGTTCGATTTCAGCAATCTCGGCTTCAGCTGATGCGATGTTCTCATCCCAGTCGTCCTCTAGTTGGTCTTCATCATAACCAAATTCCTTGACCGCTTCAGCAAAGTTCTCAGTTCCCGAAACAATAGTATCTTCATCTTCTTCTGGTAGTGCAATTTCTTGGACAGGAATGGCTTTTCTTTCTCGTCTTTCACGCCTCTCAAAGAATTTAGAGACATCTTGTTCAGCACCACAGTATGGACAATTATCCATCAAATCCGGTACGGATTCACCGCATTCGTGGCAGGAATGGAACTGCTTTCTTGCTTTTGCTAAGTTAAAACTACAATGCGGACATCTATTTTCATCGCCCTCTAACTCACCATCACAAGCCGGACAATATTCGAATATGTCTCGCTCCACTTCTTCGTCGGAGTCTCTCGTTAACCATATTGCGGCGACAAATACGCCTACTAAAATCGCTACTCCAAAGCCAATTAACGCAGCAGTTCCTGCACCTGATTGTTTTTCTTCAATATCATTTGTAGCTGTGGATTCTGTAGTTATTTTTCTGGTGTAAGTATTGGTAACTGAAGGGTCTGAAGGGATCATTTGAATCGTGGTAGAAGGTGCGGAAGCAATAAATTGACATTCAATTGATACTTTTTGACCTATTGTTGAAACATTGACAGGAATTGTAGAAATCAGGGCGTTGGTGGTTGAATCATAACAATCAATGGTCAGTGAACCAAGTTCTTGGCTTGTTAGGTTAATTGCAAATGTATATTGTTTACCCTCATCAAGTGGTTGATTTGCTAGATTTCCATCTGAGTCGATAATGCGTAGGCTTGAACCTGCCCAATTGAGTACTAATCCGGATTCAACTGAGATGGTATTTGTCGCGATATTATTTGTCAAATCCCGGTCAGTATAACCAACTGAAGGAGTCCACTCAGCAACAAATTCTGCTGTGTGAGAACCTGCTGCAGTGTTTAGCTCTGCAGTCCAATAAAACGATTCGCCCGCTTGAAGAGAAATTATGGTCGATGTTTCGGTGACGCCTTCAAAACTGTACACAAGGTTACCAGTAACTAGTTCACCGCCAAGATTGGTTACTGAAACACCCCAAGTCACCTTCTCGCCGGCTTGTACTACTGAAGAAGATGGCAGGGCTATCGAATCTACCAAAACATCGGGGTCTTCAAGAATTATGAACGATGTACTGATTCTATCATTATCGGTATTTTCTTGAATAAATCCGCTGTCGGAAAATGGATCAATAACTGCAGTAATCTGATAACTTCCTGGGTCGAGTGAACCGACTAAATCATCGTCGAATGATGTATTCCATTCTTGTTGTGTAATACTAGGAGCAAAACTAACTGTAAATGGTTGAGTGGCCAACATACCCCCACTGTGATCTATCTCAAGCCACATAGTGAGGTCTGTACTTCCAGAATCCCCAGTTCGTCCAATAACTCCATCAACGGTCCAAGGACCATCTGATGACCCAGTATTTGGCGATACTGAAATGCCTCCTGTATGGAACAAATCCATTCTTGACTCAACAACTAAACCTATTTGTTCTGATTTACCTTGCTCAGAAGCCTCCAAAACATCATCATTGAAATCTGGGGTAACATACACAGTATAGGAGCCTGTTTGCGGGGCAGTAAAAGTTGTATTTACCCATGTTTCCTCACTTGCGTTTAGAGACTTTGTCTCAAGATACTGATCGGCAATGTTCCCTGGAAGGTTGACTTCTAATTGAGTTATTCCAGCCGGTTCGGAACCGGTATTTTTGACTAGGCTAGAGATTTGAACTGTATCGTCGGAATAGATCATGCTTGAAGGAGTTAGTTCAGTTTGGATTACTCTCAGATTGGGCAAACCAGAAACATCAAATTCAACAAAAAAGGATACTTCATTACCACTGTTGCGTGGATACTCAAAGGTAATCCATATTTTATCATCACTTTCTAGTAATCCGTCCCAAGTTGCCTCAACGGTCAGGGAGGAATCTCCTTGAATATCAATAACATTCTCAAGCAGTTTGTTGCTTGAACTATACTGGTTTTTGTAAAAAGCATACGCGACATTATTCGCTTCACTTTGTTGCGTATTGGTTAAAGTAAGATAAAATGTGACCGAATCTCCAACATTCAATCCAGTAGATGGAATCATTGCAACTTGGCTTTCTGAGGCCTCGATACCCCCGCTGTCATAGGCAGATACACCTAGGGGTAGAGTAAGAACGGCTGCCATCATCGCTGCCATCAAAAGTGCGCTTCCCCTTGCCATCAGTCCAATGGACTATCGGTGAAGCACTTGAACCCATCTCTAAACTTGGCAAAATTTGACGAGATTATCTGTTGGAAAAACTCGGCCGCAATGATTTGCCTACCAATCCTTGGAAATTTCCATAATTAGGGGTAGCATTCAAGGCTTACCGCCGATGTGTGGTTAACATGCGAGCAGTTGTCATGGCATCTATTATGTGCCTATTGATGGTAATTGCCAGCATTCCCAATAGCGACAATGATGCTAATTACCTAAATGACGAACTGAGAACATTAGAATCAAATTCAGATGTTGTAATCAGTTTCTCAAACGGACCAACAAATGGGCAGAGTTTAACAGGAGTTTACACTTTGTCATTCAGTTTTTCCGGAACTGGGACTGTGACCTCTTTAGATGTTGAAATATCTGATGACAGTACCACTTGGAGCAATTTTGCTACACTGACCTCTTCGCCATGGGTAACATATCTAGACACCACCACATTCTCAAATGGTGCATATGAACTTCGAGCAACAGCATACGATTCAACTGTTTCAGAGAATGTTGTTGAGATTTCGCCATCATTTAGTATCGACAACCAAGTACCAGTTATCACTGATTTCAGTGTCAGCAATATAGAGTATGGCGCCGGAACTAGTGCGTCTGACAGGGCATGGTTTTCGACTGCTACAGACGGTGTACTAGAGTTTTCATGGAATGCTGTTGATGATGATTTGCTGCGAGCAACCTTAACCAACGTTCCAGGGCCAGGAACACCATCTAGTGACGGTCCATCATCAATCAATTATGGCTGGGACTGGTCCTCTGGTGATTTCTCTGAAGGCACATGGAATCCTCGTTTGACAGTATATGACAATTCAGGATTAACTGCTACTGAAACGATGTTTATCGGGATTGATCGTACTGGCCCAAGCATAGGAACCATCTCGACTGGAACTAGCACCGGTTGGTCTACATCATCTTCAGTTACCTTAACAGGATTAATTAATACAGTAGATGATGGACTCGGCAGTGGTGTTTCGTTCACCGAAATTAGTCTCGATAACACAGTTTGGACACAAACCAGCGGAGATTCTTATAGCTTAACTTTGAATGATGGCATTCATACTATTTCTCTAAGAGCCACAGATAATGTTGGCAATATTGGGCCTATTAGTCAAATCACTGTACAAGTAGATACTGAAGCACCAATTCAAGGACAATGGAATGTTGATGAACTTACAACTGCGCTAATTGGTGCTGTAAACGTTGAATTTACAGCAAGCGATTTGACCTCTGGAATTGATTTTACCAATTCATATATTGAATATGGATTTGATTCCAACGGATTTGGTCAAACACCCGACATCTCTGGAACTTGGCAGCCGTCTATGGGAACTGGTCTTGATAGCACCGTCGCACAGTCTAGTTGGGCGACAAAATCTAGGCAATACTTGATGTTAAGAGCTACAGTGATAGATGTTGCCGGAAACACAATTCAAACCAATCCAGTATTCTTCCAAATACTACCATCTATTGATTTCCAATGGAATCTAACAGAAACCAATGTCGACAGATTGGTTGTCAAACCGGGTGATAATACTGGTAACGTAACGATTACCGGACTCTTAGAAGTAAACGAGAACTATGGTGGTAGTATTACCGTGAGATTGGAGGTTGCTCCTGCGGATAGATTTGCGGATGTTGCATGGACAATTATTGAATCTAGGACATTAGATGCAGGAGTTATGACTGACAAATCAGAATTACTTATCTGGAATTACACTGTGCCAAATGAAGGTCAATACGACCTAAGATTGGTTATCGATTCAAACAATGTTATTGATGAATATAATGAAGGGAATAATGAAAACTACATGGTAGTAACTGGAGCATCGGTTAGCAGTGTCATCAATGCACCCTCATTTATGCCCTCAATAGGAGCAATTTTGGCTTGCGCCTTCATTATAACATTCATACAAAGAAATACAAGAGATTGAAAAGAAAGAAGTCTCACGGACGACTATGCGACAAGGACTTCCTCGGGTACCAAAAGACAGAATCGCTGTCTTGATTGGTGCAAAAGGGGCTACTGCAAAGTCTATTCGAGAGGCATCTGGTTGTGACGATTTATTCATCAATTCCGAGACTGGGGATGTTGAGGTACAATGGGGTCAAGCCGGCAGTTATGATCCAGTAAAGGCCATGAAATTACCAGACGTAATCAAAGCGATTGGTAGAGGAATGGCACCCAAAGCTGCGATTAGATTGTTTGAAGACCAACATTTCTTCGAAATGGTAGACCTGCGAGATTTCGTTGGTAAAAGGTCGAATCAACAACGCAGAATACGCTCTAGAATCATTGGAAGCCAAGGCAAGGTACGCAAGTTGATTGAGAACCTTACGGAGACTGAAATCACTATCTACAAATCTACTGTAGTAATTATCGGTGAACAAGAGGGTTTGTTTGCCGCTAGACAGGCTATCGAAATGCTTGCTGGTGGCTCTGAACACGGTTCAGTATTGGGCTATCTCGAAAAAGATCGACGCCGAGCAAAATTATCTAATCGTTCACTAGATTCTATCGAGTTGAAATCTCAAGACCCGGATAGTGGAGGTTTCGAAAATCTAGTTCCTGGACTTTCTGAAGTAAGTGATCGCCGTTCTAGAAGAATGCGTGCTAGTCAAGTTGATCCTGAGGATGAGGAAGCAGTTGCTGAGATGATGGAATTATCTGATGATGAAACCATTACATGGGAAGAAGAATGAGTTAATCTTCTTGCTTAATGTGGTTTAAATCCATATTCAGAACTTCATACATTGCTTCGGCTAATTCTATTTCAATGCCGTTTTTGTTAGCCCATTCAACCAATCTTGTCACATCACGAATTAGAAATTCTTGGGCTTTTGGATGTGATTGAATTACTGCTTGCCCAACATCAATTACAATTGGACCGTTATCGGCCCAGAGTATATTGAATGGAGAAAAATCTCCATGGACAAGATTGGCCTTTTGCCAAGATATCGCAAGGAATTCTAACAACTCATCAAAGACTTCTTGAGGATTTTCTACCATCACTTCTCGTAATTTAGGATAGGGAGAAGTGTCATCACCTAAATATTCCATGACTAGAACATTCTTGTTTATGCCTAATGGTTTTGGAACTCGGAGACCCCACTTTGACAGACGAGCAAGGTTTCTTTGCTCTTTTCTGACCCAAATATCAACTAAATCTCGATGCCTACGTCGCAAGCCACCGAATCTTTGGTCACCTTCAATATACTGAATTAAATTCTTGAATACTGCATTTGAGGTATGGAAGATTTTGATGGCAACTGGCTTGCCTTGCGGGTCTGTTCCGTGAAATACGTGGGCTTCTTTACCTCTAGCAACTGGGAAATCAACCGTGTCAATGACTTCGTTTTTCATTAATTTGTATAATGACATTAATGTTAAACGATCAAAAACTTGGTCAAAAACCCGCCTATCAACCCACTCAAATGGACCTTTACCCATTGCACCTTGGATTTTATTTTCAATGTCTCTAAAAATTGACTTGTACCGTTTTTCCTTCATCCATTCATATTTGCCAGACGAGCTTTCTAGCGAACTCACAAAGTCTCTATCGTCAATTTCATCTTGGTCTAAATCTGTTGAGTTCCTACGCTTAGACTTCTTACGACGATTACGATTCTTGTTGATCGCAAGTTCGTCCCAATCGTCTCTTCGGTCTTTCAATCGACCACCTCGGGCCTCACTTCATCCAAACAACGAATCAATGTCAATATCATCGTCATCGTCATCGTCATCATCACTAGAATCAGGATACTCTTCAACTGGAACAAATTCTTCTTCCACCGCCTCTGGTGCTTCATCTACATCTGTTTCATTATCATCGCTAGTATCCTTATCGTCAACATTATCATCGCCGGCAAACATGTTGTCAACATCATCATCTTCGTCATCATTGCTGCCAAACATATCGTCAACATCATCATCGCTTTCTTCATCGGCAGCTTCTACATCATCAAATTCATCTTCAACAACACCAAAAATATCGCTGTGCTCATCGTCGTCATCTTGAGTAACGTTCATGCCAAAGACATCTACATCATCCGGCAAAACGCCTTTTCTTGACAAATACATTGCTTGAGTTTTGGTATATCTATGCTTAACATCAGCTTTTGAATCTTGAAAATCCCACGGCCACACAATAATCAGATCGCCTTCTCTAACCCATTGACGACGGCGCATTTTTCCTGGGATTCTAGCCAATCTAGTTTCACCATCTTCACACAAAACTGAGACTCTTCTGCCACCGAGAATTTGGTCTGCAAGGGCGAACATCTCATTGATTCTACGATTGGGCATCTTAACACGAATTTTGCCGGATGAACCATCCTCTGGATTCTCCAGACGGGCTAGTTCTTCTACGTCGACTTTTTCTTCATGTCTTCTACCCATCGAGTCTCACTATTGCGGCCTAATAGACCACCCTTATTGAATTCACTACTTGGAATGGTATTAATTCCAACCATAATTCAAACTTTGAGCAGCGACTTCGCATATCTCAAGCAGTTTATCGCTCGCCACACCCATGAACAAGGTGGCCATCAAACAGGCTAGGACTGCAAATCTAACTTGCCATCCTGCTGGTAATGGTCCGCTTCTACCTTCTTCGGCTTCTTCAAAGAACATTACTACTCCAATTCTCAAATAGTAAAACATGGAGATTGCAGAATTAATTATCATGGCAAATGCTAACCACCAAACCCAATGAACATCGGCTAATCCTAGGTTGTCACCAGCAATAATTTGAGCACCCATTTCGCCAACCGCCACTTTGACGATTCCCATAATCACCAGCAATTTGGATACGAATCCTGCAAGAGGAGGAACTCCTGCTAGTGAAATCATGAAGATAAACATGGCAACTGCAAGGAACGGTTCTCTCTTGGCTAGACCACCTAACGAAGATAGGCGTGATGCATCGCCATCTGATTCAAGTATTGACAATACTAAGAATGCACCAAGTTTGAACGCAACTAGGACGACTAGGTGGAAGATAAGTGCAGTTAGAACGGCCACAGCCGATTCTCCAGCATCTCCGGCCAGAGAATCATCCCAATTCCATGCTCCAATGGCTGTTATTGCAGCCAACATGTAACCAGCGTGCGCTACAGAGGAATAGGCCAACATTCGCTTTGGATTAGTGCTACCTAGTGCGGCAATGTTACCCCAAGTCATTGTGACTAGTGAAAGAATGCCAAGTAATGTCAACCAAACTGTTCCATCTTCACTGGCTTCCGGTGCTGCGACAATTAGCAACATTCGTAATAATCCAATTATTCCCATAGCCTTGCTCGCTGTCGCTAAGATTCCTGCAATTGGACTGCTTGCTCCTGCATAAGCATCAGGTGCAGCAAAGTGGAACGGTGCAGCACTAACCTTGAACCCAAAGCCAACCAAAACAAAGCCCATGGCAATGAGTGGGAGTGGGTCTGTACCGTTGATTACGAACTGTTGCGCTAATACATCGAATTGTAGTGAACCCGCCCACAAGTATAGCATTGATAATCCATACAAACCTACTCCGGAGGCTACAGAACCAACGATGAAATATTTCATTCCTGCCTCTGTACCTGCTTTTGTTTCCTTGTAGAAGGCCACCAATACATAAGTTGAGAATGAGGCAAGTTCCAGTCCTATGAATAGAACAAACAGGTCTTGGGCAAGCGCCACGACAGACATACCAAGAGCGCATGTCAGCATCAAAATGTAGAAATCTGCTTGTCGTCGATTGTTGTAGAGATCGTCTGTTGAAAGATTTGGTCCGACTCCTCTTACCTCGAGTCGATTCATAGAAGCGAATGCTGCAAGGGTTAAGGCTCCGAAGAAAATCAACTCAAATACTCTGCTAAACCCGTTAACTAGCATCAATTGTTTACCACTATCAGTGACGATTGCAGTTCTATCAACCCCATCTTGGAAGGAAAGTATTGTTTGAACAAATGCAGCGCCAAGAGTAATGGTTGCTATCCATGCTGGTAGCCTTGGATTACTGGTTAGTTTAAATCGCTCTCCGCCAAGGAACCACATCACTCTAGTTTGAGTGCCTGGAATTCGTACTGTCCCTTTACCCAAATTAGGCACGATCATTAACAGAATCAAACCAACAAAGACAATCAATTCCGGGCATAGTGCAGCAATAAATCCGTCACCAAATGGTTTCACATTTTCTATTCCAGACATATCATGCACCTCCTTTACCCACGAAGATAATCAAACCCTCGAAGATTTGTTTAGTCCAATCATCCATCATGTCTAATCCAATCCACGGCATAATGCCAAACAAGATTGTAAAGAATGCCATTATCAGCATGGCGAACTTTTCTGAATTCGAGATATCTGGAATAGGATGCCCTACCATGTTTGCTGGAGGTTGGCCTTTTTCGCCACCCTCAAAGATAGTTCTTTGCATCGACCATAGATAATAGGCAGCGGTTAAGGCGAGTACCAATGCTGGACCTACCATCCACCATATACTCCAACCGTCTAAGGAAATCATGTGCCAAAGAGCAATTAGCATCATTATCTCAGCGACGAATCCTGCCAGTAGTGGCAGACCTAAAGAAGCCATCCAAGCAAACATCATCGAGGTTGCTAGCCATGGTGAATGTTTTGCCATACCTCGCATAGCACCTATTTCCATACTGTGATAATGATGCTTGAATGCACCACACACTGCGAATAACATTGGGCTGATGATACCGTGGGCGAACATCATGAAAAGTGCTGCTGCCCAACCCATTGGTTGCATTGTAGCAATTCCAATTAGTATTACACCCATGTGAGATACCGAGGAATAAGCGACCATTTTCTTTAGATTAGTTTGGCCCAAACAAACAATTGCACCCCAAACAAGAGAAACCATACCAATTATCATCAAGGCTAATTGGAAGTGGTACAATGCCTGTGGGAACAGGCTGATTGGCAGTCTAAACATTCCGTATGCACCCATCTTCAGCATTACACCGGCAAGCAGCATAGAACCGCCTGTTGGTGCTTGAACGTGAGCGTCTGGCAACCATGTGTGAAAAGGTACTGCAGGTAACTTTACCAAGAATCCAATCATCAACATTACGAATAGAATCTTTTGCATCTTTTCCCCAAGATACCAATTCTCTCCAACATTACTCTTGCTGGCACTGTCAATCAATTCAGGTATCGAGAAGCTTCTACCAGTCATTGTTCCTGCGGACGGCAAAGAGTATGGATCTTGGAGGAAATAGAGGGTGATTAACCCTAGAAGCATTACTACCGATGCAGTGAATGTGTAAATGAAGAATTTCTGTGATGCATATTTTCTATCTTTACCGCCCCACTTTAGTATCAAGAAGAACATTGGTATCAATGTCAATTCCCAGAACACATAGAACATGAATAAGTCAAGAGAAACGAATACTCCAATCAAAGCACCACCCATCATCAGTAAGAGAGGGAAGTAAGTAGCGCCACTCTTTTCATTCCAAGTTGCAATAATAGTTACCGGCAACAAGAAAGTAGTCAGCCATACCATAGGGAAAGAAAGAGCATCAAGACCTACAGCCCAGTTAATTCCTAAACTTTCTATCCAAGTATATGTGGTCCGATACTCGTAATCATTGAATGCAATATTCATCCAGCTAACATCGCCGAAGTATTGGAAGAACATACCTGTTGTTATGGCTAACATCACTAGAGAGAATACCAGACAAGCCATTCTAACTGGAGCAGTAAGCCTCTCACGCATTCTCTCAGTACCGTTGGAGACAAATGCCAAAAGAACCATACTAGCAATTAGTGGGAACGCAACCAGTGGTATAGAAATCCAGTCGTTCAATCAGGCCACCCCCCATAGTAGGAAGAATATCGCTAAGGCCCCAACAGAGACCATCAAAATGTAATCTCTGGCTGAGCCTGTGGTCATCGAGCGAACCACCTTAGAAATTGATTGGCTGCCGGATTCAATTTTCTTGATTACTCCATCAACCACATTCTTGTCGGTCTCTGCAGACTTGTCTGAGAATCCAGCCACTAGTTTTAGCATTGCCATATCATAGTAATGATCGAAGTACAAGCGATTCTCTAAGGCTCTTGATAAACCAGAATCAGCGACTGGTTTGTTATCAAAGTGGAATCTGTCAAATACCCATGCGTTAAGCCTAATGATCGGTTTCATCCATGGTTTTACCTTCTCGCCTTCAGCCAAGTTACCACCATATAATGACAGTGCAATACCTGGCCCTAAGAACGCCCCCATCGCTATCGCAATGTAGGTTAGAATGAAGAAGAAGGTATCGCTATTAGCAAATGCATGATTAATCTCGGAGACAATTCCGTCAATCAAACTCTTCTCTGACATCAAACCATACTCACTATCTGGAGCCCAGTGGGTAAAGCCCATTCCAGCGAATAAGATTGCTGAAAGTGAAACGAAGGTCAAGACAAATAATGGAATCTTAATCCAAGTATTGGTTGGTCCAACATGAGCTGCAACCTCTGTCTTAGGCTTGCCAGCAAAGGTTTTCAACCACATTCTAGACATGTAAAATCCAGTCATTCCAGCGCCAATTAAAACACAAATGGCTGGAATGAAGAAACGTGGATCTTCTAATGCGACTCTCCAAGCGTTGGCGATGATGCCTTCCTTGGACCAGAACCCACCAATAAACGGAAGACCCATTATAGACGCTGAACCAACTAGCATTGCTGTTGCGGTCAGTGGCATCTTTGAAGCAAGTCCGCCCATATTTTCCATCGATTGTGCATCAAAATCATCGTCATGATCGTCGTCATGACCATCGTGGTCATCATGATGGTCATGGTGATGCAAATGGTGGTGAGCATGGTGTACTTCGTGAATTACCGAACCACTAGCCATGAACAGCATACCCTTGGCCATTGCGTGATTGAATAGGTGGAACAGGGCTGCTCCGAAGGCAATGATCACGATATAGTGAGCTTCGCTGTCGTTGTGCCAATCTAATGTGTTAGCTAGGAACATTGCACAACCTAGACCAGTGAATATGTACGCAAGTTGACTCATTGTTGAATATGCTAGAACCTTCTTCAAATCGTGTTGAACAAAAGCAATTGCTGCCGCCATGACGGCAGTAATTCCACCGATTAAGGCGATTATGAATGCTAGGTCTACCAAGTCGTTCTGTAAATATTCTGAACCGAAGAATGGGAACATTCTAGCAACTAAGTAAAGACCTGCATTGACCATTGTAGCGGCGTGAATTAAAGCGGAAACTGGTGTTGGACCTTCCATTGCATCCGGTAACCAAACGTGTAGTGGGAATTGAGCGGACTTGCCCACTGCACCAATAAACATCATCCCTAGTGCCCATTGTAGGGTCCCTGAGGATTCTGCAGCGACTGCAGCAATATTGGCTTCATCGAATACGACTGCATAATCGAGTGAGCCAAATAAGTCCCACATCATTACTAACCCAATCATTAGGAAAACATCACCAATACGCGTAGTTAGGAATGCTTTCTTGGCAGCGTATGCAGCACTTGGCTTCTCATAGTAGAATCCGATTAATAGATAGGAACACAGACCCATTATTTCCCAAAAAATGAACAACCATAGGAATGAATCAGCCAAGACCATACCTAGCATACCAGAACAGAATAATACGAATTCAGCGTAGAATCGGTGATTGCGATCTTCATTAATTGGATCTGTATTCATATATCCTATGCTAAATATATTGATTAGTAAGCATAGGAAAGACGCCACGAATAATAGCATTACTGTGACGTGATCGATGTAAATTCCGAAACCAAAAGTAATCGGTTCGAGTGTCCCTCCATCATAGACGCTGGAATTTAACCATAGGAAATCGACAGAATCTTTGATTCCGGCAAAGCCGCCGATGTGATCTTTTATCAAAAGTAGTGAAATTACCAAGCTTGCAGCCATAACCACCAATGCAATGATGCCGCCTTCTTTCATTGTGGCTTTCCAGTATGGATTACGGTTGAATATGTGACCAAGGAATAAAATCACTGGGAAAGCAAGCATTGGAAGTAGAACAATAAGCGGAGCAAATTGCATCATACCGCTGTCGATGATAGTGTTTGAACCAGTTCCTGCCATCATCTCACCTCAGTTCCTCAGGACGTCTACATCGTCCAGTGATATTGTCTCATGCTTACCATACATGGCTAGGAAAATCGCTAAACCAATCGCTACTTCGCTAGCTGCAATGGCAATGGCAAATATCGTGTAAACCCATCCTGTTGGGTCGCCGTGATGTACTGCAGCTGCAGCAAACTGCATGTTTGCAGCATTGAGCATCAGTTCTATACACATCAAAACGATAATTGCGTTTTTTCTGGTAAAGGCGCCACCTAAACCAATAATGAACAAAATTGCTGAGAGGGCGGATACCCATGCTGGATCAATCATTCCTCTTCACCTCCAAATTCCCAAAGAAGATTCTCTCTTCTCTCGTCACGAATAAGATATGCCGCACCTATCATTGAGGCAGCCATCAATACCCCAACAAACAATAGAGGTAGAGCCCAATCATTCAGCAACGAATCGGCCAAACCATTAGTGGTCGGCTGTTCATCACTCGGATCTGCCCAAACCTCTTCAGCACTAAGAACAGATATTAGTATCATCGCCAGTGCTAAGAGGCCAATTCTTGTTACCAATGAGACAAACTTCATTCAAAATCCTCCTCTAAGATTTGCCTTCTAGTAAGCATGATACCAAACAGTACGACAAGACCAACACTAGCTAGGTAGACTAGAATTTGGATTGCAGCTAAAAATTCAGCACCTAATAGGATGAAGATTCCAGATACTGCCATGAAACAGAATATCAATGATAGCATTGAGTGAGCAACTCTCTGAGCTAGGATTAGCCCCAGTGCACCACCAATAGTTATGGTGGCAAATAAGAAGAATACTCCTGCTTCGACAATACCTGCGACATCCATTTCAGGCACCTTCCTCAGCAGCGGCCTTAGCTTTTGCAGCCTTTTTTGCACGCTTGTCTCTTTCTTTGTTAGCACGCTTTGCTAGTTCTGCATCAACTGCTTCTTGATGAACTGAAGGTAGAACACGGGTACGGCTAGCATCAAACCACAGGTCTTGACGTGAAAATCCAGACATTCCGTCATACTCGTTGGTCATAAAGAATGAAGTAAATCCACATGCTTCCATGCACAGTCCACAAAACATACAACGTCCCAAGTCAATTCTTCCTGAAACAATTTGGTCATCTGCGACAAATAGTTCAGATTGTTCAATCTCTTGTTCCATGCCTGAATCGTTCCATCTTACCATTGCAGTATCTCCCGACAGATCCAAAACTTCAGCAAATCGCCACTGATCTGGAGTATCAGCGTGAGCAGTAACATGATTAAATTCGTCAAGATTTTCAGCAACTTCAGGGATTAGCTGTGCTGCATAGCCACCAACTTCTAACTCGGCACCTAAACCACCATGTTCATCATCAGCGCCATCTAAAACATCAACTCTTAATTCAGTGGTCATGTGAAGGCAGTCGTTAGGACATGCTGTAACACACAATTTACATGCAGTACAGGTTTCCCAAATAACTCCGATTCGACCATTATAATTTCCAGGGACGAAAAGCCATGGCTCCATATCTTCTAATCGCTCATATGGGTACTGAACTGTCTGCGGCTTCCATAGTGTTGGAAATAAATCAGATGTAACTCGGTCGGGCGCGAACTCTTGTTTGCTTATGTCATTGAATTCGCTGTTTTTACTCGCTCTAGCCTTGGAGCCGTCATCCAAGAATTCAGGATGGGTGGTATTGTGATATCCCATCCCTAGACGCTTCCCAAACCACTTTCCAAAGATTGGAAAAGTTCTCAAGGCGGTAATCAAAGTAATCTTGAACGGATACCAAAATAGGTTTCTAAAATTCGGCTTTGCATGGGGGTGCATTGGCATATTTTCACCTCACTCCTGCCCCGGGACATAAGTTCCCGCAGGCTTTTCTGT
>MDSV01203607.1_pt1 | contig 24092 bp, 20 predicted proteins | sample 810851 | NCBI WGS metagenome assembly MDSV01 (sample SAMN05326640, study PRJNA326480) | marine metagenome | isolation source: seawater | place: Atlantic Ocean: North East | collected 2012 | reverse complement strand
TCTCCAATCTTCTTCCAATCAGGTTTAGCTTCTAATACAACACCGATGTAAAATCCTTTATCGGTGTCTGTATAACTCATACTCTTATTTTTAAGGTCTGCTTCTATTTGTTCGGGTTTTAGTTCATACATACCGCCAGTTGATGCATCAACAACCAACCCAATCAAACCACCAAACACTATATTTCCCCATACCCAACTACTCACCTTTCTTGTCAGTGTGGTTTCATACTCTTCATAACCATCTAACTCAATAGATATGATATGATTGTTCTTTCTTTCTAAATCTAATATAAGTGGTGTTGTTCCGCTCTCTTGTCCGTTTATACTAACCACTGCTTTCGATGGACTGCTCGTAAAACCTATTTGTTGAGTAGTTCCGTGAATTATAGTTCCACAAGTGGATAGTAAAAGTATTAGTGATAGATAGGTTAGTGATTTCATATTTATACCATATTGTTTTGTTTCTGTTGATTGGAGAATAATAATTTTGGTAAAAAAAAACATCTACCACATAATAGATACTATACTACTTAATAACCTCCCAAGGTGTTCCCCAACATCTGAGTTAAGCAGGTCTGCATAGTTCTGCGTGGTTTGATTACCTAGTTACACCTTAAACACACGGATTACCCTATAGTTTACATAATGAGTGAGTAAATAAAAAAGCCCCAAGGTGTAGTAGATCTTGAGGCGATATAAACACTGACTAGAAGTTTCTCGGGTTTCTATCAGACGTTTTAGGTGGTATACGGGTTGTGGAATGACTTAATTGACATTTTAGTTTAATTAAATAACCAAACGAATTACTGATTAATACCTTCTCAATGAAAAATACCTTAGCAATATTTGTTTATACAGTTCTTATCTACATGATATCATTTACACTAGTAATTAACGATTCCATGGCACAAACAAACGAATCACAAAAATTTACAGTCATTAAAGAATTTGATATTGGACAGATTAGATACTACCCACCTGTCATGAAAATTCAATCCAATAATAATTTTGGTAGTCTGTTTAATTATATCTCAGGAAATAATTCAGACCGTAAAAAAATTAGCATGACTTCTCCGGTGTACATGGGTGATAGTGATGGAAATAATATTATGGAATTTGTACTGCCTCAAAGCTTTAATATAAATAATGCACCGTCAGCTCTTTCTAATTCAGTAAAGGTTTTTGAAAGTGAACCTGGCTATTTTCTAACACTAGAGTTTGGAGGCTATGCATCGAGTAGAAATGTGAGATATTACAGCGCCGAACTAACTAAAATTGCCCTAAAGCATAATTTAAAAACAATCGGTCAGCCGGTACTACTGGTATACGATTCTCCCTATAAAGTTATTGGCCGTAAAAACGAGATGATTATTCAAATTGATGGTAACCTATAAAGTTGAATTACTATTTAATGAGTAGCCTCTTCCTAGTTTCGGCAGACGATGGAGTTGTTAGCTTGTACAAGTAAACTCCAAGTGATAATCTTGATACACCAAAAGTAGCAGCTTGATACATAGCTGATTGCTACCCATTAACTAAGCGCATTACCTTTTGACCTACGCTGTTGAACGCTCAAGAATATTTTTTTTATAGTATCTATATTATTTTATTTAGCTAAGCTTAAAAAAAAATTTAGATTTAACTAAATAGATTAATTTTTCATGAAAAGTATTTTGATTATTTTTTTTTCGTTAATAATTGTAAATAATGGATTTACGCAATTAGTAACTATCACAGGAAATGTGCATTCAAAAAATGAGCCAATTGAATTTGCTAATATCTTTATTGAAGAAAACAAAAGCGGTACAGTTTCAGATGAGAATGGTTTTTTTGAAATCACTAGAATTCGCCCTGGTAACTATACACTTAGAGTCACTTACATTGGTTTTAAAACTTCGGAAATTGAATTAACAGTAAAATACGGTGAAGATCTTTCACTAGAAATTGAGATAATTCCTCTTGATATACAAGGTAATCAAATAGTCGTGACTGGGACCATGAAGGAAATCTCAAGGTCTAAAAGTCCGGTACCAGTTGAAGTATTCTCACCAAAATATTTTAAGATGAATCCATCTCCTACATTATATGATGCAATGCAAAATATCAATGGAGTTAGACCTCAATTAAACTGTAGCGTTTGTAATACTGGTGATATTCATATTAATGGATTAGAAGGACCTTACACAATGGTTCTTATTGATGGGATGCCAATTGTGAGTGGGCTATCTACAGTATATGGATTATCCGGTATTCCTAACTCTATGATTGAACGTGTAGAAATTGTTAAAGGACCTGCATCCTCTTTGTATGGATCGGAGGCGGTTGGCGGGCTAATTAATGTCATCACAAAAAAGCCTTCTTCAACACCTAGTCTTCTTTTTGATGGCATGTCATCAAATTGGTTAGATCTAAACCTAGATGTAGGTGGGAAGTACAAAGTAGGTAAAAATGCAGATGTATTGACTGGTTTAAATATGTTTAACTATACAAATCCTATTGATAACAATAATGATGGGTTTACAGACATGACCATTCAAGAACGTTATTCGATTTTTCAGAAATGGGCAATTCAAAGAGAAGAAGGAAGACTTTTTACTATTGCTGCTAGATATTTATTTGAAGATCGTTGGGGTGGTGAGCTAGATTGGGATGAAACTTTCAAGGGAAGTACAGATATTTATGGAGAGAATATTGTTACAAATCGATGGGAACTGATCGGTAGTTACCAATTACCAACTACCGAAAAATTACTTTTAAGCGTCTCTTATAATAATCACTATCAAGATTCGTACTATGGTGACACTCATTATGAAGCTGACCAGCGTATTGGGTTTGCACAGTTAACCTGGGATAAAGAATTTGGATCGAATAGTATAATGGCTGGTACGGCGTTAAGGTATACTTATTATGATGACAATACTCCGGCAACAGCTTCTACAGCAAAAGACAGAGTAAATAAAGAGGATGAAGTATGGCTACCTGGAATATTTATCCAAAATGATGTGACTTTATCAGAATCACATCAAGTTTTAATCGGTATGCGCTATGACAATAATTCCCGTCATGGTAATATTTGGACTCCAAGATTTGGATATAAATGGTCACCTAATGAGAAAAATACAATACGATTTAACGCAGGAACTGGTTTTAGAGTGGTTAATCTTTTCACTGAGGATCATGCAGCGTTAACAGGAGCCAGAGAAATTATTATTGATGATGAATTGTCACCTGAAAGAAGTATAAATGCGAACCTAAATTTCATACATAGAATTTATGCAGATAATGGCCGCTTTATCAGAATTGATGCTTCTGCATGGTATACCTATTTTGATAATCAAATAATCCCTGACTATGAAACTAATTCTAATCAAATCATTTATGATAATTTAAGTGGTTTTGGTGTATCACAAGGGTTGTCTATTAATTCTAATTTTGAATTTACTGATGGTATTTTTTTGATGATAGGTGCTTCATACATTGATGTGTTTTCAAAGGTAAATGATATAAGAAAAAGACCAATTTTATCAGAAGAATGGACTGGAACATGGGCTTTAGGCATTCCAATCAAGAATACAGGTGTTACATTTGATTATACAGGTAATCTATATGGACCAATGAGGTTGCCAGTTTTAAATGATATGGATCCAAGAACATCGAAATCTCCATGGTGGAGCCTCCAAAATATTCAGATTACTTGGTATCGAATGAACAGTGACTATCAAATATATTTCGGCGTAAAAAATCTTCTAAACTTTACCCCACCATCCAATTCGATTGCTCGACCTTTTGATCCTTTTGATCGTGATGTCAGTTTTAATGAAAATGGTGAAGCAATACCTACAACTGGAAATCCAAATGCTTTAACTTTCGATCCATCTTATGTTTACGCTCCAAATCAGGGTATCCGCGGTTTTATTGGTATTCGATATATTATTCAATGACATTAACTAAATTAAAACAAGTAATTTTAACTCTCGGAATCTTCTATTTGATACCGATCATTTTACATGGTCAAGAAGCTGATTTAATAGAATATACCTTTGATGATTTACCAAGAATCCAAAGTCAGGAGATGCGACATGTGTTCGTCTTCCTCACAGCAGACTGGTGTAAGTACTGTAAGAGCGTTGAGTTGACTTCATTTAAAAATGAGGAGGTTATTGATCAGCTAAATAAAAATTTCTATACAATAATTTTTGATATTGAAGAGAGACTGGATATAAATCTTTTCGGAAGAGAATTCAAATATAAGTCTACTGGATTAAATACTGGAGTACACGAGCTTGCTGAATTGATTGGAGCTATAGATGGTGTTCTTAATACTCCAACCTTCTTAATATTTGATCAAAACCTGCAAATAATATATCAGTATAGCGGCTTTATGAAAACAGAAGAAGTACTTACTCTGTTAGATTCAGTAAAACGTATTTAAAATTTGTATATACCTTACTATTCAAAACAGTTTAAAAGTTAAACTAATAATATATTTTAAATTATCTTTTTATTCACCTAGTGAGGGAGCCCAACTAGTACATAGAACTCCGACCGTTGCAATATCAGGATGCTCACAATCGTCTTTTTTGAATCTAGCACATGTTGAACAATCTGTAATTTTATTCAATTTTTTATCGCTAACAAAATTATCACATACATACAAATTACTAATCTCAATATTGTGCGTAGTGCATATATTTTGTTGAGTTAAGGAAGTACAAGTACCACAACTTGACGTTAATCTAATGGACATATTTAAACTGTTTGTTAATTAATTATATACAATTAAATAAAAATATATGATAATAGTTCATATTTAATACAATTTATAATAAGTCTAAATATAGTTAATGAGATTATTCGAATTTGTTTTAGATGATCTAAGAAAATTTACATGTGATGCTGTTACTATAACTTTAAATAAATAGTTTCCGGCCAAAATTTAAGAACTAAGCAACACATTATTCAGTCTGGAATCATTCTAAAAAAGAATAGCCTTGAATACGAATGGTAAGTTAGAGTTTTTGAATATGCCCGTAAACTAGATCATAGATTTTTAAATTCATATCCAAAATGATCAATAAATTTTGTTGATGAAACTAATTTACATTTACTACCGCCTGTTTCGAATTCAGGAGTATCCAATTTCCTTTGTTCGGCAATTCTAGTATAATAATTTTTTCTAGATGGATGATCTGTAGAAACCAAATTATAAACTTGTTTTCGAATATTATTATCGATTAAAATCTCTATAGCAGCAGAAACATCTTCACCATAGACAAGGTTAACTGGTGCGTCTCCATTCTTTATTCTTTTTCTGCCTACGAGGTATTTCAAAGGATGTCTCTCTTTTCCTATTAAACCACCTAATCTTAATATTACTGCGTCTTCAATTTGAGTAAGTAGCTCACCTTCAGCAGCTAAGATTACATTTTCATTATCATTATTCGATTCTGCATCTGATTCTTGAACGCTTCCATACTTGCCCTGGTAGACTGATGTGGAACTGCACATTATAATCTGACTTGATTTTCCTTTCAATCCATTAGCAAGCTCCTTAATTTTAGCTGGATACTCGCCCCGTTTTGTCCCTCTTCCAGGTGGAAATGCAATCAATACAGTTTCAGTATCTGGGAGGGATAACTCTTTACCCTGATGTATTTCCATCAGTATAGGTATTATACCTAGCAATTTCAGTTCAATGAGCCTGTTCTTAGTGGTGGTTGTACCGAATACCCTGTGTTTTTTTTTAATGAAATTGACAGCCACCAGAGTCCCTAACCAACCACATCCAATAATAGTAAGTGAGTTCATATAATCTTCACAAATTATCAACAATTTACGTTATTGTACATAAAACTTATAACTACAGATAATAAAGACATTGAATCATATAATTAAATCGAAAATCGGTATTCTACTTGTTAATTTAGGTTCGCCAGACACCTTCGAACCTGCTAATGTAAAAGAGTATCTGCGTGAATTCCTTTTAGATGAACGAGTTATTGATTTGCCCAAGCCTTTACGCAAGCTCTTAGTTGAAGGTATAATATTGAATATTCGCCCTAAAGAGTCAGGAGAAGCATATGAGTTAATCTGGTGGGATGAAGGTTCTCCATTGATTGTTATTACAGAACAAGTTTGTAAAAAACTTAAGAACCGTCTTGGAGACAAAATCCCAGTATCTATTGGAATGAGGTATGGTAATCCTTCCATAAAAAAAGGGATTGAAGATCTTCTTAAAGAAAATGTACACTTGGAAGAGGTTTTTCTAGTACCCCTTTATCCACAGTATGCTATGGCAACAACAGAAACTGTGACAGAAAAAGCTAAAGAAGTAGTCAAAGAATATTTTCCACAACTAAAACTAAGACTTAAGAATCCTTTCTATAACGACCCTGACTATATAAAAGCACTTGGTGAATCCATGCGTCCTCATCTAACTGATGATATCGATCATTTGATCTTTTCCTATCATGGAGTACCAGAGCGTCATATCAAAAAGAGAGATATAACCGGTAAACATTGCCTAAAATGTAACGATTGCTGTAATGTAACCTCAGTAGCCCATACATATTGCTATCGCCATCATGATATCATGACTACAAAGAATGTGGCAGAATACCTTGATCTGGATTCAATGTCTTTCACTTACAGTAATGCCTTTCAATCCAAATTGGGAATAGATCCATGGCTAACACCTGCTACTGATAAAGAGCTCGAACGCCTAGCTGAAGAAGGGATCAAAAAAGTAGCAGTAGTCTGCCCTGCATTTATTTCTGATTGTATCGAAACTCTAGAAGAAATCGGGATACGTGGAGAGGAAGAATTCATGGAAGCTGGCGGTAAAGAACTTAAACTAATCCCTTGTATCAACGACCATGACCTTTGGATTCATACCCTTGAAAAATGGTCGCTTAATGTACTTAACGGTGAGAAAAGGATAACAAAAATAACCATTACTTAATGCCAAAAATTGGAGTACTTGGTGGTGGAATCTCTGGCCTTGCAGCAGCCTGGTTTCTAAAACAACGCGGTGCTGAGGTGACTCTATTTGAAAAAGAAACTCCCGGGGGTGCGATCAGAACTGAACTGAAACACGGTCTTGTACTAGACCTGGGTCCAAACTCTCTGCGTGATAAATCTGGTGAGCTTTTACAGTTGATCTTCGAACTTGGGCTGAAGGATGAACTATTAATGATATCTAAGGCATTCAAAACACGAAGTATTGTGCGTAACAGTAAATTACAGTTCATTAAGCCATCACTTACTTCACTCTTGAGAACTGATTTACTAAGCCTAAAAGCTAAGCTAAGATTTTTTGCTGAACCTTTTCAGCCTATTGGGAAGGAACAGGAAGAAAGCGTTGGAAGCTTTCTAAGAAGAAGAGTAGGCAAAGAGGCTGTAAATTATTTAGCAGACCCAATTTTATCTGGCATCTTTGCGGGTGATATCGAGAAGTTAAGTAAGACTGAAATCCTACCAGAATTTGCTCGATATGAATCAGAATACAGCTCTCTTTTTTTAGGTATACTTTCTAAAAATAAGACTATAAATCGTCCACAATTACCAGCCGTTTTTAATTTTCATAATGGACTACAAACATTGCCAAATCGTTTAGCCGAAAAACTAAATTCAGAATTAATTCATAAAAAAGTCACTTGCCTTGAGTTTATAGATAATCATGTGAAAGTCACTACTGAAAACGATATGTATATTTTTGATAAAGTACTTAGTTGTCTACCTGCTCATGTATTATCGTCACTCATCTGTGAACATGCTCCTAATCTATCAAATCATCTAGAAAAAATTCATTATCCTGCCGTTCTTTCAACAAGTGTAACTTATTCAAATAAAGATATTCCTAACAATACTGATGCCTTTGGGTTTCTTGTACCACGTATTGAAGGATTTGATCTTCTAGGTGCAATCTGGAAATCTAGTATCTTTCCTTCTCATACTCCCGAAGGGCAAAAGCAGTTTACTCTTCTTGCAGGTGGTGCACACAAAGTAATCCAAAAGAATGAGATAACAGAAACTCAGAATAAAATCATTCAGGAATTCTCTAAAATCATGAATATTAATGCTGAACCAATTCATTCAGATCATATGTATTGGGAAAAAGCAATTCCTCAGCAAAATCTTGGTTACGGGATAATGAGATCTGCAGTTAGTGACTTTATGAAAATTCAGAAAAACTTCACAATCGGAGGTAACTACCTCTGGGGAGTGAGTATTCCAGACTGTATAAAACAAGCAAAACTAACGGCTCAACAGCTTGTTTAGTCAAATATGAAACAATCTTCATATAATCTTCATATTCATTTTATAATATTAAACTTTCTGATTAATATTCAAATTAAATCAATTAATGAGATTTTCTGTTGTAGGCATTTCTCACTGGAAAAGTCAAGTTTCAATTCGTGAGTTATTTTATTTAGACAAGGACAAGAAGAAAAGGCTCAAAAAATATACAAAACAAGTCCCTGGCGGGATACTCATACTCGAAACTTGTAATAGGACTGAAATATTTGGGTTTTGCGAACCCAATATACTAATTGAAGCCTTATGCTGTTCAATCGCTGTTGAATCTTCATTTTTAAAAGAACATTGCTATGTGCTATCCAATGACAAAGCTATTCGTCATATTTACAGGGTAGGATTGGGTATGGATTCTCAAGTATTGGGAGATTCGCAAATCATACAACAACTAAAAAAAGCATATAATGAATCGAAAAAGGAACAACTCTCAGGAGAATTTCATCAACTTATTCAATCCATATTTAAAGCTCACAAAAGAAGTCGATCAGAAACCGATTTTGGCCGAGGAAACGCATCAGTTGGATTTGAAGTAACACAGCGTGCCCTTGAGCATTTCGAAAATATAGGTGATATCAAAATTTTGCTTATTGGCGCTGGTAAAATGGGAAAAATATCCTGTAAAAACCTCATTTCTAATGGTGCTAAGCATATCTCAGTTATAAACCGTTCTATCAAACGAGCTGAGAATCTTGCAAATTCGCTAGACATTAACATTAGTTCATTTTCAAAGCTAGAACACGAAATAAATAATGCTGATCTTATCGTAACTGCAACAGGATCACTTGAACCCATTCTAACCCCTAAAGATTTTACAAACATTCATATGGAAAAGCTCATTATTGATCTATCTGTTCCCCGTAATGTAGCGCATGAAGTTAGCGAAATCGACGGAATCACACTGATTGACATGGATTCAATTAGTAAAGTAAATCAAAAAGCGCTTGAAAAAAGGAAGAAGGCCATTCCAATCCTTGAGGATATTATCCACGAGGAATTTAAAACGTACAAAAATAATATTAACCGTTCCAGGTTCCTTCTTCCACATATTAAAGAGGTCGATTACAAATTAAACAGTATCACTGAAGAGGAACTCCAAAAAGTACGTAACAAACTAGATCCTGAAACCTTTAATCAACTTGAGAAGATCACTGACCGTGTCAAGAAGAAAATTCTAGCTATTCATATCGATCGGCTTGAACAGGAGTACCAAAAAGTAGAACAGGATGCTTAAAATAGGCACCCGAAGAAGTGAGCTAGCCCTCTGGCAGGCCAATTATGTACAGCAGTTTCTCAAAAACTCAGGATATGCATCAAAAATTATTGAAATTGAGTCATTCGGAGACCAGATTCTGGATATCCCTATTCATAAGCTCGGAGATAAAGGGGTCTTTACCAAAGCACTGGATATTGCATTGCTTAATTATAAAATCGATCTCGCTGTCCATTCTTTAAAAGATGTACCCACTGAATTTGAAGAAAATTTAACACTAGCAAGTGTCCCTGCTCGTGAAAATCCCTTAGACGTGTTAGTCAGGCCTTTGGACAGACAAAACTCAGAGAAAGATATAATTGCCACAGGCAGTGAGCGGCGAAAAGCATTCTGGTTAAATAAATATCCAAATTATGAGATTACTGGACTCAGGGGTAATGTCCAGACACGCATTGTTAAAGTGGACAATAATTATTGGACAGGCGGAATATTTGCTTTTGCTGGACTAAAGCGACTGGGACTAAATGATCGGATATCAGAAACATTGGACTGGATGTTACCTGCACCCTCACAGGGAGCATTGGGAATAGTGTGCAGAAGTAATGATGAAAAGAACCTCGCAATCTTTAGAATGCTAGAAGATGAATTTATCAGAAAATGTGTGGATACCGAGCGCTTGTTCCTGAATACACTTGGGTCGGGATGTTCCTCCCCTGTCGGAGCTTTAACCACCTATAAAGATGGCGTTTTCTCGTTTAATGGAGCAATATTATCAAGGGATGGTGCTGAAAAAATGGAGATCCATGAGAATCTCCCCAAAGATAAATATGATCAAGAATGGGGTAAACAACTCGCTAAAAAACTGATTGAAGACGGTGCATTTAAACTCTTAGAACGCTGAAAATATGTCACATCCAACCGTTTTATTTTGTAATCCACTTTCTGAAACTTATCGTAATCACCTATTAAATACTGACTCTTTCGATTATGATATAATTAAGTTTATATCCTTTAAAGAAGTGCACACAAATGAATGGCTCCCTGAAACTACTCATGATACTGAACATTGGGTTTTCACAAGTAAAAATGCTCTAAAAGCTGTTTTTAAGCATCATAATAAACTGAATACACCTAAGACGATATTTTGCGTAGGCCCGAAAACAGCTTCTGTTATCAATGATCACGAGCTGTCATCCTTGATTTGTTTTCCAAATAAATATAATTCCAAGGCATTAATTGAATTAATACTGAACAGTAACGCTGACCGAATCACTCATTTTAGAGGTGATTTATCACCTGAATGTCTGGTAAGCATACTAAAGAAGAATGGGCGACATGCTAATGGTGTTGTCGTTTATAAAACAGCTAAAAGAAAGGAAAAAGTTTCACCAGATCTTTATGACGGATTGGTTTTTATGAGCCCATCAGCAGTCCATGCTTTTCTTAATTCTAACAATCCTTCGAGTGAGACACCGGTATTTTGTATCGGACAGACCACCGGTATAGCAGCAAAGAAGTCAGGTTTTAATAAGGTGATAGTCAGCGATGAAGCAACTTTTGGACGTCTAGTCAGAACTATTGAAGAACATATCACATGAATAAATTTCCGGATTTACATAACACTTTATTACTAGATACACTTGAGAATAAAGAGACTCCACGCCCGCCTGTTTGGATGATGAGACAGGCAGGAAGATATCTACCTGAATACATGGAACTTAGTAAGAAGTATTCTTTTTTTGAGCGTGTTAAAACTCCGGAACTAGCCTGTGAGATTACACTACAACCAATCGATATAATTGGAACGGATGCAGCCATTTTATTTTCTGATATACTGGTCATTCTGGAATGTCTGAGTATAGAAGTTCAACTAAAACCTGGCTTCGGTCCTTATATCCCTTTTCCAATACGATCCTCAAAGGATTTGAATAAGATTAAAATCCATCCTGCTAAAGAATCTCTTGATTATGTATATAAAGCACTAAGTCTGACTCGCCATGAACTCAATGGCCGAGTTCCACTAATTGGTTTCGCTGGCGGACCTTGGACTATCTTCTGCTATTTGGTGGAGGGACAAGGATCCAAAACTTTTTCTTTAGCGAAACAATTTATTTTCTCGGACCCAAAATCAGCCCATCAGGTTTTGCAGTTACTTACCAATCAGACTATAGAATACTTTCATGAGCAGGTAAAAGCAGGAGCACAGGTCTTACAGATATTTGAATCCTGGGCGGCAGCACTTGGTCCGGACGACTTCATGACCCACGCTTATCCCTTTTTAAAGCAAATTGTAAATGAGGATTATGGAGTACCTATCATTTTATTTGCTAAGGATGCCGAATGGTGTTACCCAAATTTCCAGGATGAGGGTGTAAAAGGATTTGGAATCAGCTGGGGATGTACTCCTGAGAATGCTCGTTTTTTAGCCGGAAATAAGACTGTGCAAGGTAATTATGATCCGTCTAAGCTAATGTCCAAGCCCGATATTATAACTAAAGAAGCAACGGAAATGATCGGACGGTTTGGTACACATCGATTTATCGCCAACTTGGGTCATGGCATCCTACCTAATGTTCCTGTAGATAACGCAAGAGCCTTTGTGGAAGCTATAAAAAATTATCAATCCCCATCATGAAATACTTTGACTCTAAACGGAAAGAATTCACGGAACTTATTAAAAGGCTCCAGATCAAAATCACCGATGCTATTGAAGAAGCTGACGGAGAAGCTGAATTTCAAATCGACGACTGGAAGCGGAAAAAATTTGGGTTTGGGAGTACCCGTATAATTGAGAATGGGAAAGTATTTGAAAAAGGTGGTGTTAATATTTCAGCTGTATCAGGTCCGCTACCTGAAGCCCTTCAGCAGAGTCTTGATGAGGAAGAGTCTGATTTTTTTGCGAGTGGTATATCATTGGTTCTTCATCCCCAAAATCCCTATGTCCCTTCCGTTCATGCAAACTACCGCTATTTTGAACTGTACAGCAAAGATTCTAATGAAATCAAAGACCAGTGGTTCGGAGGTGGAGCTGATTTAACCCCTTATTACCTCTTTAAAGAAGATGCTGTTCACTTTCACCAAATTCATAAATCAGTTTGTGATCTAACTCACCCAGCTTTTTATCCCCGCTTCAAGAAAGCATGTGATGAATATTTTTTCAATCATCACCGGAATGAGGCTAGAGGAATAGGGGGTATATTTTTTGATCATATAAGGGCAAATGAGGAAACTTCTGCACAGGACCTTTGCGAATTTGCCTACAATGCAGGCTTGGGATTTATAGATGCCTATATTCCAATTGTTAATCTGAGAAAAAATATCAATTACAATCAACAACACAGGGACTGGCAGGAAATCCGCCGTGGACGCTATGTAGAATTCAACCTGATCCATGACCGTGGTACCCTATTTGGCCTTAAAACAAAAGGGAGAATTGAATCCATTTTAATGAGCCTGCCACCTCATGTGCAATGGCGGTATAATCATAAACCCAAACCCGGTTCTAAAGAACAGCAAATGCTTGACCACCTAAAAGAAGTGAACTGGCTCAATCTCCAAAATAATTAAAATAAGCATGAGATATCCAGGAACACGTTTAAGACGTAACCGAAAATCAGAAGCAATTAGAAGCATGGTTCGGGAAAATGAACTCAGCCCAAATGATTTTATAGTTCCCCTATTTATAACTGAGGGTGAGAATGTAAAAGATGAAATAACCAGTATGCCTGGTTACTTTCGCCATTCACTGGATCGTTTGAATTACGAACTGGATGAGATTACTGAACTGGGAATTAGATCTGTATTGTTGTTTGTAAAGGTACCAGAAGATAAAAAGGACAACAAAGGAACAGAGCCTCTCCGTGATGATGGGCTTATGCAAAGGGCTATCAAGCACACAAAAAAATATTATCCGGATCTATTCGTTATGTCTGATGTAGCACTCGATCCATATTCATCTTATGGGCATGATGGTATTGTGAAGGACAATGAAATAGTAAATGATGTAAGTGCCGAATTGCTAGCAAATATAGCTCTGAGTCATGCATGTGCCGGTGTAGACATGGTCGCACCCTCCGATATGATGGATGGACGTATAGACCTAATAAGAAAAAAACTGGATCAAAACGGATATGAAAATACAGGCATCATGGCATACAGTGTTAAATATGCCTCCTCTTTTTATGGCCCATTCCGTGATGCGCTAGATTCAGCACCCGGATTCGGTAACAAAAAAACCTATCAGATGGATCCGGCGAACAGTAAAGAAGCATTGGTCGAAGCACGGATGGATTTACAAGAAGGAGCAGATATTATCATGATCAAACCAGGTCAGCCCTACCTTGATATACTTAAGGCTGTCAGTGATGAATTAGAAATCCCAGTTTCCGTTTATCATGTTTCGGGTGAGTATTCAATGATCAAAGCAGCAGCAGAAAAAGGTTGGTTAAATGAAAATGAGGTGATAATGGAATCACTGATCTCATTCAAAAGAGCCGGTGCTAACCTAATCGCAACATACTTTGCTAAACAGGCGGTCAAATTACTAAATGAAAGTAAATAGATGAACATTAATACGAGTAAAGAGCTTTATAAAAAGGCTAGAAATATAATTCCAGGAGGTGTTAATTCACCAGTTAGAGCCTTCAACAGCGTAGGAGGTTCTCCTTTATTCATTAAAAAAGCTGAAGGCGCATACTTATATGACGAAGATGGAAACAAATATATTGATCTGATCAGCTCTTGGGGTCCAATGTTGCTGGGTCATGCCGATCCCGATGTATTAAAAGCAATTACTGAAACGGCCAAATATTCCACTTCTTTTGGAGCTCCTACCCGACTTGAGATAGAGATTGCAGACCTGATTACTGATGCTATAAAGGGTATTGACAAGATCAGAATGGTTAACTCCGGTACAGAAGCTTGTATGAGTGCGATCCGTGTTGCACGTGGTTATACAGGCAGGGATAAGATTATCAAATTCAAAGGATGTTATCACGGGCACGGTGATTCTTTTCTAATTGAGGCAGGAAGTGGCGCTCTTACCATGGGACATCCAAGTAGTCCCGGGGTTACACCTGGCACAGCTAGGGATACACTCACTGCTGAATTCAATGATCTAAATGAGGTTGAAGAATTACTCAAAGCCAATAAAAACAAAGTTGCAGCCATAATACTGGAACCCATAGCAGGAAATATGGGCTGTATACCACCTGAAGAAGGTTTTTTAGAAGGACTTCGTTCATTATGTGATGATCATGATACTGTACTAATTTTTGACGAAGTAATGACTGGATTCCGGGTGGCATTTGGCGGAGCACAGGAGATATATGGCGTAACAGCAGATATGGTTACCTATGGTAAAATTATAGGTGCAGGACTTCCAGTAGGAGCCTACGCAGGGAAGGAAGAGATCATGGATTTTGTCGCTCCAACAGGGCCAGTATACCAGGCGGGAACCTTATCAGGTAATCCACTGGCGATGGCAGCAGGTTACACGCTACTCAAAAAATTACATGATAACTTATCGGTATATGATGAACTAGAAGTAAAATCTAAAACTCTAGAACAAGGACTAAAAAAAGTATTAGATGATCATTATATCTCGAATTATACAAATCGAGTGGGATCTATGATTGGAATTTTCTATAACGATCATAAGGTGACAGGCTTCAAGGGAGCCAATACTACCAACAAAGAGTTATTCAGAAAAATTTTTCACCACATGCTGGAGCGTGGGGTATATCTCCCACCGTCTCCCTTTGAGGCTTTCTTTTTGTCAAATGCTCTAAAATTTCAAGATATATCATTAATAATTAGTGCATTTGAAGACTCTTTATCAGCCATATGTGCTAAAGATTGATAATGATAGCCAAAAAGGTGAACCCTTATTACGATGTACACATGAATGGGATGATTAGCTTCCTTTAAATAGCAAGCTCACGTTTTTTAGATGTAGTTGCATTTTTATAACATTAAAAAAATAAGACGCTTCGACAACACAATCTATAGTAAATAGAGCAGAAAAAAATGATAACAATACTAGGTGGACCGAATTATAGGGTATTTAACAGAGGTCAATCAATTAAAAATAGTACACTATAAAGTTGTAATAATTTTATTTGCTTAACGGGTTGATATCGAACCTACTACTGATCGCTTGACTAACGGTTGCTCTGTTGCTAATCTACCGAAGAAAGAGAGAGTTATTTCTAAATCTATCCTTATCAAAGTTACTAGGTATAGTGCAAACTTTTTTTCTACCAAAAATTTTATACCTATGCTTTGAAATCACATCATATAAGTAGTCAGTATATTTTAAAGGTATGAATGAAAGGTAAGAGAGAAATTTAATCGGCGAATTAATTTGATTTAATATTTCAAATATTGCCTCAGATTTTTTATAAAAGTTTCCATTTCTATAAAATATAATACTGGTATCAGTGTACTCTAATACATTCTTAGGTAAGGTTAATATAGCGTAATCCGATTTCGACCAGGAAAATAATAGATTTTTATCGGAATCGTACTTCATCAAGAAATGAAGTAAGGCGTTACAAAGATTACAAACTCCATCAAAGTATACAATATTATTTTCCATATATAATTGAAATTATGCTATTTATACCCTAAGTCTAAGGGTATAAATTTTCCTAAATTTATTTAGATTTAGTCTTAATAAGTGTTATATTAAGAATAAATCTAAATAACATACCTTAATTTAAAAATAATAATTCAAAAAAATGAATTCACCATTACGACTGTTCACACTATTCATTGCTTTAATCACACTGAGCTATTGCGGCACTACTAATTCGGAAGAAGAAGTAGATACAGCTGGATTCTTAAAAAGTAATCTAGGTGATATAAATAGTATCTCCTTAACAAATTTTACGATTCCTTCATCTTACGATATAGAGGGTGTATTAGCACCCGGAGCTTATAATGGTCAAAAACGCAGGTTAGCCCAACTAAAAGAAATTGCTGATTCTTCTAGGAATGAACCAATTAAATGGGATTTAAAAGCGGCTTTAGCCAATGAAAATTATGATATGTTTTCTAGCGCTGATGCTCTAGGCGGTTCTAATATTCGTACTAAAATAGATGAATTAAACTATGATAATGGTAATACTACCGTAGCCGATAATTTTGCCAGTTTAGCTGATTTACTTGTTCAATCAAGTCAAGCAAATTATACGATCGATGCGTCAAATGGAACAGCAGGAATGATTACTACTGGCAGTAAAAAAAGACATGTGAGTGCAAATGGTTTAGAATATGCTCAAATTTTAGAGAAAGGTCTTTATGGTGCTATGATGTATGATCAAATGGTTGATGATTATCTTAGAGATTCTCAGGCTGGCATGGACAATGAAGTAGGGAATAACGAATCATCTGTAGAGAATTATGACTCATATGGCACTAGCCGTCAACACAAATTTGACGAAGCTTTTGGTTACTTTGGAGCAACTGCTTCAACTTATCCTAATGCTGGCAATACCTCAAGTGGCGATGGTATGTTTTTAGCAAACTATACTTTTGATTTTAGCGATGAAACAGAAGCAACATACGGAGTTAATCTAGCTCAAGCAGCAATGAATGCTTTTATCGTTGGTAGATCGGTATTAAAAGCAGGTCAAGGCTTTGGACCTGCGCAAGAAAGTATTAATGAAGATTTATTCGTTGCTGCAAGAGCAGACATAAAATTATATGTAGAAGCAGGAATAGCAGCAGCAGCTATGCACTATCTCAATGATGCGATTGCTGATGTATCTGATGCTGATAAAATACATCACTTATCTGAAGCACTAGCATTTATATATGCTATGTCATTCAACTCAGAAGGTCGATTGACATCCGAGGAAGCACACAATGCATTAATTGCAATGGGATGGTCGACCTCAGATAGTTCATTAAATGGAATCTATGGAATAAATTTATGGACAGTCACTGATGATCAAATGACTTCTGCTATAAATATATTAGATCAATCTTTCCCAGGTTTTAAAGATGCAAATTTCTAAAATAATCTATGTGAAGTGTAAAAAAATTGAAGCTCTTCTTCTCTCATTGTTGCTAACATGTTTTATTATAAGTTGCGATAGCGGAGAAGGAGCTTTGAATCTAAATGGTCAAGATGATTATACTGAGTTGTTAACGAACCAAATTAATGATGTCATAATACCATCCATAGACACATATAACAACGATACTAAAGCTTTATTTGAATCTTCAACAATTTTTTGCGATTCAAAAAATGAAGAAAATCTAATAATTCTTTTAGAGGCTTATAATAGTTCATATAAATCATATCAATCTGCTGCCTTGCATAATTATTATGCTAATATTAATTATGACTTAGTAAATACGACAAATCTTTTCCCAATTGATACTTTATTACTCGCTGAAATTATAACATCTAAATCCTATAACTTTTCTTCTAATTCACAAGAAAGAGCGAATGGTTTTCCGGCTCTAGACTACCTTTTTTATTCGTCAATGAATCCTCTAGATTCTTTTGTATCAGATGAGAATAGATGTGATTATGTTCTTAGATTAACGGAATCAATTGCAAATAAAGCAGGCCAGTTATATTCAATGTGGACTGGTAGCCTAAAAGAAAATTTCATTGGCAATGATGGCATAGAAATTGGAAGTTCTGTTCATGTCCAACTTAATAGTGTATTATCATACTATGAAGATCACATAAGAGAAAATAAAGTTGGTTTACCAATTGGAAGAATAGGTCCACTAGACTCACCAATAGAATCTGATCCTACTAAAATTGAGGCTTATTACCATTCACAGTACGATGGTAATGATTTATTTGCGCTATCATTAGTAAGAGAGTCTATTCAGGAAATGGAAGATTTATATCTCGGTGGAAACACCTCGAGAAATGATTTAATAAATTCAGGCTATGATAGGCTTTTAATCAGCAGAGGTCACACTGAAGTGGATTCCGATATTAAATCACAATTTGATTTAATTTATGCGAAAATTGATGAAAGAACCTCTATAACAGGAAACACAGATCTATATGATGCTATTCAAGGACTAATCACAATATTTAAATCTGATTTGTTCCCATTATTAAACATTCAAGATGCTGATGGTAAAAACGATGGTGATTAGTTAGTTAAAAAATACGATAACCTAATCATGAAAACGTCTATCTTGAATGACAGGCGTTTTCACGATGAAGATTAGTTAGTTAAAACAAAATACGATGACCTTATCGTTTAAACGTCTATTGTGAATGATAGACGTTTTCTTCAAATAAAACAAAATGTTAAAGAGAATTTGGAATAAATTAAAAAAAAAATCGTTTGAAACAACAGATATTTCACCCCTAATAACGTTTCGAATATTTTTTGGGGTAACTTTATTTATAACAATTCTGCGATTTTGGATAAATGGTTGGATCGAAGAACTCTACATAAGCCCGGAATATCATTTTAATTTTATTCCCAATATCGAAGTTTTACCTGATGCTTGGATATATTTTGTATTCATCATCCTTTTAACCTTATCTATATTCATAACAGTTGGTGCATTCTATCGAACAAGTACAGCCTCTTTTTTTATACTTTTCACATACATAGAACTGATTGATAAAACCTATTATCTCAATCATTATTATCTAGTTTCAATACTTACCTTTTATCTAATATTTTTACCAGCAAATCGAGCTTTTTCTATTGATTGTTATTTTAATCCTAAATTAAAATTGAACATATGCTCAAAATGGCATATTTATTTAATCAAATGCCAACTCTCAATAGTTTATTTTTATGCAGGTTTAGCAAAAATTAATAAGGATTGGCTAATTAGAGCTCAGCCACTTTATACATGGCTACCTGGTAAATTTAGTATACCAATCATAGGTAAATTCACTCATTTAAAAATCACAGCATTAATATTCAGCTGGATTGGTTGCATTTATGATTTGACTATTTGGCTCTTTTTATGGATCAAAAAAACGCAAACATATGCATTTTATGCAGTCATTGTATTTCACGTTATGACAGGTATACTTTTCCCAAGAATAGGAATGTTCCCAATGATAATGATTGTAGCTACAACAATATTTTTGCCGTTAAATTTCCACAAAAAATGCTTAGAGTTATTATCAATAAAAAAGCGTGAAACTAAATCAGAGCATACAACTAGAAAAAAGAAAAAAAATGTTCTTTTTATATACTATTTGATGTTTTTATTTCTGGGTATTCAGGCTCTAATGCCACTCAGGCATCATATTTTTTCTAATAATATTTATTGGGATGAAATTGGCTATAGATTTAGTTGGAGGGTCATGCTCATGGAAAAAAACGGCTATACAGATATAGTAGTTATTGATCCACGTAAAGAAATCCAATATCAGTTAGATCAAGACTTATATTTAAGCAAATTTCAACAACAACAAATGAAATCTCAACCTGATATGATTTTACAATTTGTCAATTATGTAGGAGACGAATTCAAAGAAATTAATGGATACTCACCTGTAATTAATATTCATAGTAGAATGTCTCTAAATGGAAGGAAAAGTCAACCATATTTCATTGATACCGTAAATGTGTACAAAAATAATCTAGATAAATTTCTACATGATTTTAAATCTTAGAATTTTATTTTTTTTTGCTACACTATTCATATGGCAAAATAATTATATCTACTCCCAAGAGTTCATTTTGTCAGGTAAAGTACAAGATACATCAGGTAATGACCTACCAGATATCGTTATATATTCTAATCAAATTAATCAATATTCAATTAGTGATAGTTTAGGCAATTTTGAATTTATTTATAAGAAACCTAGCCTTGTTAAATTATATGCAAGCGGACTAAACATAATTCCAGACAGCATAACTGTTGATTTAGCTTTAACAACAAAGATTGTATTTGTAGTAAATTACCAATCTGTTGAATTATCCGAAATTACTGTTCTTAATCAAAATAGTATATATAATACTCGATTCCTCAGATCAGTAGAGGACTTTGGTATTTATGAGGCAAAAAAATCTGATGTTATTAATCTAAAGGATTTAATTGCAAATAAATCAAATAACAACGCCCGACAAATTTATAGTAAAGTATCGAGTATAAATATATGGGAAAGTGACTATTTTGGATTGCAGTTAGATATTGGAGGAAGAGGTCTAAGCCCAAATAGATCTTCAAATTTTAATACACGCCAAAATAACTACGAAATTAGTGCTGATCCTCTAGGTTATCCTGAAAGCTATTATACCCCCCCATCACAAGCAGTAGATCAAATTCAACTGGTAAGAGGCGCGGGCGCGCTGCAATATGGAACACAGTTTGGTGGATTACTAAACTTCATAATGAAAGACGGAGAAAATAGCGATCCGATTAATGTAGAATTATCACAAAGCTATGATAATCATGGAACCTTTAGTTCATACAACAGCCTATACGGTGGGGCTAAGAGACTAAATTATTTTCTTTACCTACAACATAAAAAAGGTGACGGTTGGAGAGAAAATTCAAGTATCAAACAGTATGGCTTTTATGCTTCCATGAATTACAGATTTAGCAAAGATTTTCGAGTATATCTCGAGTATACGCATATGAATTATGTTAGTCAGCAGCCTGGCGGACTCACTGATGTGAATTTCTATATCAATCCAAAATTATCAAATAGAAACCGAAATTGGTTCAATGTAAATTGGAATCTTTATTCAAATAAAATTGAATATTCTCCATTGAATAGACTAAAGATAAATAATACCATATATGGCCTTATTGCTAGTAGAAAATCAATAGGATTATTAGATGATCCTACGGTCATAGATAATATTGGGAATCGCGATTTATTAGATGGTAGTTTTGATAATCTTGGAATCGAAACGCGTATTCAATACGATATACCACTAAAAAATAATTTGAACAATACAATTCTATTAGGTTCTAAACTGTATAGAGGTGAAACTAACTTCAAACAAGCAATAGGTAGTGCTGGATATGACGCGGATTTTAGTGAGTTAGATACAACAATTTTTTCAAAACCAAAATCTGATTTTAAATTTCCAAATTATAACAATGCAATATTTTTAGAGTCTATCATTAGATTAAATAAAAACATAAGCCTTGTCCCGGGATTCAGATATGAACATATTAAAACCGAATCAAATGGCTATTACACAAATAATAAAAAATTAAACAGTTTTGAAGATTTTGTAGAGGAAGTAATAAAAGATACTCTATCTGAAAGTCGAAGTATATTTATTTATGGAATTGGCCTATCTATTAGAAATAACGTATTTACTGAATTCTATGCTAATGCAACATCAAACTATCGTGCTATAAACTTCTCAGATATTCAAATTCAAACGAACACACAAATTGTAGACAAAGAGATAAAGGATGAATCAGGATTTACCATTGACATAGGAATGCGAAAAAATAATCGATCATTATCAAAGTATGATTTCTCCCTTTTTTATACACGGTATTCAAACAAAATTGGAGACATAATTGATGATGGACTTCGAGTGAGAACAAATATTGGCTCAGCACAAATTTTTGGTGTAGAGTTTCATTATGAAAAAAATCTAAATATATATACTATCCTAGATAAATTTGATGCATTTAATTTTTATTTGAATGGATCAATAAACCAAGGAAGGTATATAGAAATTAATGATAGACAACAATCATTCGTTAGTAGTGGTAATAATATTGAAGAAATACCTAAATATAACTTTAAGACAGGTATTTATATTTTGAAAAATAAGATGGCATTTAGTATTCAATCACAGTTTATAGGATCTCAGTTTTCAGATGCAGCAAACACCAAAGAATCAATTCAGGGTATATATGGAATAATTCCAAATTATTATGTTATTGATTTTTCATATGAATATATGATTAATGATTACATAACTATCCATTTAGATATTAATAATTTGACCAATAATTATTTCTTTACTAGAAGGGCATCCGCATATCCTGGACCAGGTATTATACCTGCTGCCAATCGTACATTAAATTTAGCACTTATAATGGCATTGTAAGCAAGGAATTTACACTTACTACACTTTGAATTTTAAAGCCTTATCTATATCTATAACTGGTTTCACAAACGCTGTTCGTATTTTAAACACTCATTAACCATCTTGATTTCGCAATGAAAGAGGTATTTGGAATAACCATAGTATTAATCTTACAGTTATTTTTTTTTTCCTGTAAGACACCAGAAAATACGGATGAATATTCCGCCATTGATTTCACCTTAATTGTAATACCAGATACTCAATACATGGTAATGAATACTGATTATATGGGGCAAAATTTAAATCAATTTATTGCAAAAGCACATTGGATTAAATCAAAAAAAGATTCGCTAAATATTGCATATGTAGCTCATGTGGGAGATTTAGTTGAAGATGGTGATAGAGAGCATGAATGGGCTAACGCAAATATTCCAATGAGTATAATTGAAAGTACTGGTATTCCATATGGTATTGCTCCAGGCAATCATGATTTAAATGATTGGAAGAATGGGGGAAATAACAACACATATTTCAAAAGTTATAATGATAATTACAGTAAAGACAGGTACCAAAAACATGTTTTAGGTTTCCAAAACGGTTTTCCAATTGGTACAGCAATTAATCATTATACTTTCTTTAACTCTGGAAGCCTTGAGTTTATGGTTTTAAATTTGCAATACTACCCCTCTATTGAAGTATTACAATGGGCAAATCAAATACTTAAAACATTTCCTAAGAAAAGAGTCATAATAAATACTCATGATGTAAATGCCCCAGGTATTTATGATTTAGTTAATTCTCATAATAATGTATTTCTGGTTGTAAATGGACATTATTGTGAGAGAGAATGGGTAAAAAAGAATGTCCGATCCAATGGCACAGTTTGGATGGATATTCTATCAAATTATCAGATTGATGGAAGTGATGGGTGGGTACAGTGTACAGGTGGTAATAATGGTATTGCTGAGGGTATCTTCCGTTATTATGTTTTTAAACCATCCATGGATATTATTGTGGCCTATACTTATTCACCAATATCAAAAACATATAAAAATGGTCGTACATCGTATTTTTCTTGGGAGTATGAAATGTAATTAAAGAATAGTTAAGAGTGTTTTAACAATAAATCAAGAGATTAGCAGATAAATAAATTTTTTCGGCCATTCCTTAACTTTAATATTACATGTGACTTGATAGAATTTCTCCCACATGTTATGATTAGTTGTACTAATTAGAAACCCGCATCGTATTATCTAGTGCAATGATCACAAGTGCCAAATCTGAAGGTCCGGATGCTGTATATCGTACTCCCGCATAGGGAGTAGGACCATATCTGCCTGGATTAAAAATTACAGAATAATCTCTAGCTAAACTTGGAGTTTCAACATGCGTTATGTTTCTTAATGCAACATCATTGCCTACTATAATGATATCGATATAATTGTCACCTAACTAGAAAATTACTCTTAGTTAAATAGTTACTCTTCTAAGTTTTCTTCCTGGTTTTTCTTTCCCTTAAGCTTCTTGTAGGCATACGCTCCTCCTGCC
>MDSV01102407.1_pt1 | contig 24096 bp, 5 predicted proteins | sample 810851 | NCBI WGS metagenome assembly MDSV01 (sample SAMN05326640, study PRJNA326480) | marine metagenome | isolation source: seawater | place: Atlantic Ocean: North East | collected 2012 | reverse complement strand
CGTCGCCGTCGCGCCTGGCGCTCTTCGTCTCGCCCGCTGCCTCCGCGCTCGCGGAGGCGGTCGCCGCGAGGGTCAAGCTGCGCGCCGGCCTGGACTGCGAGCGGTTCACGGTCGACGCGCGGGCCCCGGAGGGCGTCCCCGCGGTCGACCCCGTCGTGCTCGGCGCGGACGCGCTGGCCGCGACGCTCGCGGGTCCCGCCTCCGGGCGGGAAAAGGAAAACGCGTCTTCACGAAATGCGAACGCCGCGAACGCAATCGGCGCGCGTTCGCCCGCCGCGCTCATCGCGAAGGGGGAAGCTGCCGTGCGCCTCGGGGACCACGCGCGCGCGAACGAGGCGTTCGCCGAGGCGAGGGCCGCGAACGCCGCCGCCGCCGCCGCGTGGGCGAACGCGGCGCGACGCGGCGACGGCGCAAACGCTTTTTCCGCGGAGGAGGAGGAGACCTCCTACGAAACCGACGAAGAAACCGCCGCGACGTTCGAAAACGCGCGCGCCGTCGCGGCGGCGTTCGCGCCGGTGGTGCTCACGGTGCTCGGCGACGACACCGTCGCCGCGGCAGCCGACTTGAGCTGTGTGCTGGACGTGCTGGCGAAGGGAAACTCCGCGCGCGGGGGTATTTTGATCGCGCTGGGAAGCCTCCCCGAAGGCGCCGTCGCCGCGGCGCGCGCGAGGTGCGAGAGCCTCGGCGTCGCGTACGCCCAGTGCGCGCTGGTGGACTTCGACGCAGCGCACGTCGCGGGCGGCGCGGTTGACGCGTGGGTCGCCAGCGCGGACGGGCCGCAGGCGCTGAACTGCGCCGAAACGGTCGTTCTGCGCGCCGTCGCGGGCGGCGCGGGGGCGACGCGCGGGCGCCCGCGCGGCGAAGACGACGAAGACGACGAAGACGACGAAGCCGATCCGTCTCGATTCCGTCTCGATTCCCGATTCAGCGCGCGCCGCCTCGCCTCGAACGACCCTCGCGACGCCGCGAGTCCCCGCGCCGCCGTGCTGGCGTCCTTGCTCGCCGCGCAGGCTGAGGAGATGCGGCGCCTGCAGGCGTCGGCGTCGACCGTGGCGGAGGCGAAGGCGATGCGAGCCCTGCGGGACGACGCCGCGGCCGCCGCCAAGGACGCCGCGCGACGCGCGGCGAGCGAGACCGATCGCGCGGCGTTCCTGGAGCTCGCGCTGGAGCAGGAGCGGCGCTCGCGCGCGAGCGCGGAGGAGGCGCTGGAGCACAGGCACAAGGCGTCGCTGGCGAAACTCGAGCGCGACCACGCGCGCGACCGCGAACGGTTTGCGGCGGCGGAGGAGACGCTCGGCGCCGAGAGGGACTCGCGCCGCGCCGACGCCGACGAGGCGCGCGCGCGCCTCGAGGCGCAGAGCCAGGCTTTGGCCGTGACTCGCGAGGAAGAGCAGCGGTTGCGGGCGGAGCACGAGCGGTTGGCGGTGACGCACGACCGCCTGGCGGTGGAGAAGCAGGCTGAGCAAGAGCGGCTGACGTCGCGCGTCGAGGCGCTGCAAGACGCGCTGAGCGCGTCGCGCGCGGAAGCCGCCGACCTCGCCGCGCTGCTCTCCGCGGAGAGAGGCGAAGACGCGCTTTCCTCGGAGGACGCGTTCGCCGCGCGCGACCGCGCGGAGGCGGACGCCACGCAGACCCGCGGGCGTCTGGCGGAGGCCACGACGGAGGCGCGGCGGTGGCGCGCGCGGTGCGACGCCGCCGAGCGTCGCGCGCTCGCCGCCGAGCGACGCGCCGAGAAGGAGTCCATGCGCGCCGTCGTGGCGGACGCCCGCGCGGCATCCTTTCGCGACACCGCGACGGGTCGCGGAGGTTCGGAGCATCCGTCGAGCGCAGGGAAACTGTCCGAGGAACGTTCGTCGCCGCGTGAAAAAAAACACGCGGCGGATCCCGACGACGACCGCGTTTCCCGAGAAGACGTCGTGCATCCGGTTCTGGTGGAGACCCCGGGCCCGGGGATCGGCGCCACTCCGGGGCCGGCGGCGCCGCGGTACCTGCCGGCGCCCGCGTTCCCCGACCTCGAAACGCCGTCGACGGCGGCGGAGGGCGGAGCGGGAACCAGAACCGACGATTCGAACGCCTCCGCGGCGGCGCAAAATGCGCCGCCGCGGTCTCCCGCCGGAGCGGTCACCGGCGACGCGCGCGACCTGGAGGGCAGCCTGCGCGACGCGCTGAGACGCGCGGAGGCGGCGGAGGAGAAGCTCCGCGCGCTCGAGTCGAACCTTCGCCTCGCGGAGACGGCGAAGGCGGACGCGGAGACGCGCGAGGGTCGCCGAGGCTCGCTCCTCGGCGCGTCCGATCGGCACGAAAACAGGGACTTTAAAGCCACCGTCTCCGGCTTGAAGCGGGCCATCCTCGAGGCGCGGGCCGAGGCTCGCGTCGCGTCGTGCGCCGCCGAAGCGGAGACCAAGACGGCGCGCGAGTCGGTGGCTCACGCGGAGGCCGCTGCGCACGCCCTGGTGGCGTCCGAGACCAAACGGCGCGTCGCCGCCGAGCGCGAGCGCGACGCCGCGCGGGAAGAGGCGGCGCGCGCGAGGAAACGCGCCGACGCGACGCGCGTGGAGGCGCGGCGGTTGCTGGAACGCGCCGAGATTCCGCCCGAGGAACCAGAGGAGACGAAAAAGCCCGAAAAATCCGGCAATTCGTCCGGAAACCGAGACGTCGCTCCGAAAGACTCGCCGGAAGCCGTCTCTTCCGAGCGCGACGCCGTTTCGTTCGCGGCGGCGCGGTGCGCCGAGCTGGAGCGGCTCGTGCCCGGCGCGCGCGTCTGCGTGGCGCGCGCGAACGAAAAGAAGGAACTCGCCGTCGTCGCCGCCGGCGCGATGTCGCCTTTAGTGCGCTGGTTCGGCAATCGCGGGTGGTCCAGCAAAGTCGCGCACGGCGGTTTGGCGCGCGCCTGCGCGTCGGCGACGGTGGAAGCGCGCGCGTGCGAAGGATTCGGCGACGGGCGAAGAACGCGCACGAAAATCGCTTTTCCGGACGCATCAGGCGCGGTCACTCGCAGCTTCTCGACGCTGCGCTGGGTCTCGAGCGTGCGTTCAGGAACCGACGGCGAAACCGACGGCGCGAACGGCGCCGGCGTCGCCGTGGCGTGCGGCTCTCTCGGCGACCTCGCGGTTTTGGTGGACTGCTCCGACCGGCTGGCGCGCCCCTCCGTCGCGGACCTCGCCAACGCGCACGCGGCGGCGGACGCCGTCGCCGCCGCCTTTGACGCGGCGGACGACGCGGCGGACGCGGCGGCGGTTCACGCGTTCGAGAAGGCGCGGGAAGAGCTCGAGCTCGAGGCGAACGTCGACTCGGTCGAGTCGTCGTCGGGGTTCGACTCGGCGCTTTGTGCCGTCCGCGCGATGGAGACGCGCGCGGCACGGCGGCGCGTCGCGGAGGCGATGTGCCGCCGGCGGTACCGGGGAGGCGGCGGGTGCGTGACGCGCGTCGTCGATCTCGGTGCGTTCGAGTCCGTACGCGGGAGTTTCGCGAAGCCGCTCGACAACCAGGACGAGCCCTGCGTCGACGACGACGATGACGCGCGAACGAATGAAGAAGAAGAGACGTTCGCCGCGCGCGTCGGCGTCGCGGCGCTCGCCGTTCTGGCGCGCGCCGCCGGCGCGACCGCCGGCGTCGGTGGCGTGGCGGCGGTTGCGGCGGCGCCGCGCGCCGCGCGCGACGCCTTCGCGGCGCTGCGCGACGCGGCGGAGCGGGAAGAGGCGGCGGAGAAGGAAGAGGCGCTCGAACGCGAGCTCGAACGCGCCATGGGCATACGCCGAAGAAAAAAATCCGAGTCGGGCGTCGCCGACGCCGCGACGTCTTCGGCGCGCGGAGGCCGAGTCGCGCGTCGCACGCGCTCGGCGGCTTCGGAAGCGGCGCGAAGCGAAGCCGCGACGCTGCTTTTCCACCGTCGCGAGAGGCGTGAAACGCTCACGGACGACGCGTTCGCCGTCTTGTCCCGTTTGGTGCGCGGCGAGGACGGCCGCGACAAGATGCGCGACCGCGCGGTGGACACGAACCTGGGACCCGAGCGCGATCTCGCCGACGTCGAAGAGGCGCTGCGCGCGACGAGCGCGCCGCTGGCGTCGGCGCTCGCCGCGTCGCGCGCCGCCGCCGGAGACGCGAGAAACGTCTTCGGGACCTCGCCGCGTCTCGCCGCGCTCAGAGCCGCCCTCGCGCTGTGGATCTGGACGGCGTCGTGCATCGCCCTCTGGCGCGCGCGGCGCGCCGTGTGCGCCGCCGCCCGACCCAGCGCGTTCGACCTCGAGACGGTCGAGGCGGAAACGCGCCGCCGGCGCCGCGCGGCGGGCGTCATCCACCGGTACTGGCGCGCGCTTTCCGAGCGCTTCTTCGCGAACGCCGAGAAAACGCGCGCGCGGGGACGCGGCTGACATGATGAAACAAACGTCAGCGCCCACGCGCGGGCTACGACGTGTGCGTGTGTACGTAGACCACGTAGTGTAGTAAATACACGAGGATAATAATGTACCTGTAGATTTTCTCATCAGTCTTTTTGCTCGCGCTCTCGCTTCTCCGCCGCGCACCGGTCCTCCTGCTGCGCGTGTTGCGTCTGCACTTTTTCGTGCTCGCGCTTGATGCGCACGTGGTGGCGCTCGCTCCCGCTGCGCGCGTGCGAGTCCGAGCGGCTCGGGTCGGCGTGGTCGCTGAGCCTGCGCCGTAACGAAGCGAGCGCCTTCGAGAAGCGCCGGCGGTCGAGGATCTTCAACCCGTGCCGCTCAACCATGAGCTCCAGCTGCGGCTCGGTGATGTCGAGCAGATCGCGTTCGAACGCCACACCCAGCGCGCCGAAATGGGCGATGTACTCCTCCAGCTTGTGTGCCTTGAGGAACGCCTCGTACCGCTCGCCCATGTCCAGCGTGTGCCGCGCGTCCGCGCAGTGCGCGCCCTGCGCCGCCGCGCGAAACAAGCGATTCGCCTGGATGGGCGTCAGGGACGACCCTTTGTCCCTTCGCAAGTCGTCGCGCTCGAGCATGTCGATGTCCTCGCGCTCCTTCGCGCCGAGCCGCGCGAACTCGCGCCAGTCGTTCGCCAGCCCGGCATCGCGAAGCCACACCCTGAGTCCCACGGTCATGCTCTCCGCCGTCTCCAGCCTCGCCTTGCTCTCGCGGCACCGCACCTTCTGCCACTCGGAGGTTCCGTTCGCCTCGCCGCGCCGCGCCAGCTGCAGCGGCGTGAGGCCATCCTCGTTGGTCGCGGTGGTGTCCGCGCAGGCTTTGATGAGCAACTCCACGACCTCGCCTATGCCCCCGCCGTACACCGCGCCGGGCGTCGTCTCGAGCGCGCAGCGGTGCAGCGCGGTGTTGCCGTCGTCGTCCACGGCGGCGACGTCGGCGCCGGCGGCGAGCAGCTTGGCCACCGCCGAGGCGTGCCCGAAGCGCGCGGCGATGAGCAGCGCGGTGACCCGCGAGTGGTTGACGTCCGCGCCCGCGGCGAGCAGGGCGTCAACCAGCCCGCAGTGGCCTTGCCTGGAGGCGTAAAACAGAGCGCAGCTCCCGAACTGGTCCACCGCGGAGACGTTCGCGCCGGCTCTCAGGAGCGCGTCCACGACGTGTCCGTGCCCGTTGAGCGAGGCGAGGATCAAAGGCGTGTCTCCGTTGTTGTTCGCGGCGTCGACGTCCGCGCCCGCGGCGAGCAGGGCGTCCACCACCATGGGTCGGCCGTTCTGGCTCGCCAGCAGCAGCGCGGTGTTGTTCTCGTCGTCGTCGCACGCGTTGACGTCCACCTCGCCGGAAGCGATGAGACGATGCACCTCGACGATGTGCCCGAGGCCCGCCGCGTCGATGAAGGCGTCCGCGCGCTCCGCGCGGGTCAGGAAGCCGCCCGACGGGCCGACGCTCGTGGACATCGCCCCGGCGGGCCTCGAGCGTGACGGGGGAGGACGAGCGAAGCGGCTCGCGGTGTGCCGCTCGAGTCTACCCTTCTCGGGTAGGCCTGCGAAGGCGAGACGCGCGCGTGCGAGAGCGCGTCGGGGTTTGCGCGTCACTCGCACGCGTCGTGCCGGTGATTCCGTGAGGCTCGCGAAAGTGTCGGGGAAGCGGATCAGAATTTCCGCTGCGGGTGCCATGTTGGCAGCAAATCGGCGCGCGTTGCCGTTCTCGCCGAGTGCAGCGATCTCCGCTCGTGCGTGATGATGCTGTGCCGTTTGCAGAACGTTCCTCCACGCCGCCACTGCGAGGGCGCGTCGGCCCCCGTCGACCCCGAGGCGTTCCGCGGAGGAGCGCTCTTGCACGGAAACGCGCGGTCTCGCCTCGCGCGCGCCGCGTTCGCACCATGGCCACTGAGTCCCCCGGGGAGGCGCACGCCGGCGACGGCGTCGTCGACCTCGCCTCGGGCGACGATTCGGACACCGCGACGGACGCCGAGGGCGTCGTCGGCGGGGATACGGACGACGAGGTCCCCGAGGGCGAGAACTACTTCGGGAGGGCCTCGAAGGAGGGCGCGGCGCCCGCGGGCGCGAACCCGTTCGCGTCGGCGTCCTCGGCGCCGGAGGACGACTGGGCGGCCCAGATCGCGGAGGCGAAGGCGATGGTGGAGGCGCAGCGGATCGCGCGCGAGAAGGAGGAAGCGGCGGAGCGCGCGCGGGAGAAGGCGGCGGCGGAGCTGAAGGGCAAGACGTACGAGGGTCGGAGGAAAGTCGGCGACCCCGCGCCGGAGACCGCGCACGCGGAGACTGGTTCTTTATCGGGCGGAGCTTCCGCGCACTCGCGCGTGCGCAAGATGCTCAAGGCGAGGCGGCCGCGAGGCGGGGGCGGCGCCGACGGCGGCGCGGAGTCCTCCGCGCTCTCGCCCAAGCCTTTCGCGTTCGGCGCGAGTCTCCTCGCCGAGACTCGCGATACGAGCGAGAACGCGGCAGATGGCGACAAAAAAATCGCCGGGGACGGTTTAGCTTCTCCTGCTGCAGCGAAAGCGGCGTCTCCTTTCGCGGGGTTTTCGTTGCTCGCGAACGACCCCGCCGGAGCGGACGCGCGGACGAGCCCGCCGTCGGACGCGCGCGATTTCCCGAAAAAGAGCGGCGGCGGAGGCGTGTTGAGCCGACTCAGCGGCGCGCCCGTGCCGTTCGATCCGCCCGTCGCGGAGGTGGCGGAGGCGGAAGAGGAGGCGGAAGAGGAAGAGGGGGACGCGGACGACGGCGAGGACGATGACGACGCCTCCGACGCGGTCGTTCCTCCTGCCGCGCCTCTCTTCGCGGCGCGCCCGGCGGCGGCGGCGGCGGCGAATCCGGCCGCCGCCCCGTCGTCCGCGGGGAACCGAACGCCGCTCGCGGTCGAGCTCGATCTGTGACGACGAAGCGCTTCGCGCGTTTCGTGATTCGCGCGCTGGCGTGCGCGCGCGCGTGAGCGCGCGTCGGAGACGGCGAGGCGAGCCTTTTCTTCTTACTCGGCTCGCGGCTGGAGAGACGCTGGAGCACTACTGTACTACCGTACGTCGCGACATCACTCGCCTCCTCCGCCCGGCTTTTCTATGGCCACCGCCTCCCACCCCCCCGCGGCTTCCGCGAACACCAGCGCGAGCACGGCGTCGTTCTCGATCTTGAGCTCCCTGAGTTGTCTGGCGTCCTCAAGCACGTTGTCGAACGCGGGGCCGGTCAGCAGCCTCTGCTGGTCGACCGGGACGCCGCCCGGTCGCTCGGCCGAATCGGTGCTCGCCTGGATCTTCTGTTTCAGCTCCAGCACCGTCTCCGCGGGGTCGACGTGCAGGAACAGCGTGGTCTTCAGGCGCTTGACGCGCACGTACATCGACATGCCGCGACTGGAAGACGGCGCCGCCCACCAGCCGTGAGCGCGCGAGAGGAACGTGGCGCTCGCGTCAGACGCGACGACGAATGATGAACACGTGCCTCTCGCGAGTTGACCAGAAAGAAGCCGGCGTCTTTGTTTTCGCGACGTCGCCGACAACGACTACGAAAGTATTACTTTTCGCGCCGCCGACGGCTGCGATGGCGGGCAAGGCCCCCTCGTTCCAGGGCATGAAGCCTCCCCCGGGCTACGTCGCCGGCCTGGGGCGCGGCGCCACAGGGTTCACCACCCGCTCCGACATCGGCCCGGGCGCGCCCGCGCCCCCCATGGGCGCGCAGGCGACACTCGGGGACGCCGCTTCGGGGTCTCGCGCGGCGATGGCGCGCGGGTTCGGGCGAGGCCGGGGCGCGCCCGGGGCGAGCGCTCCGCCCGCGGACGACGAGCCCGAGCAGCAGCCCGCGCAGTTTGACGAGTTCCAGGGCGGCGACGCGGGCATCTTCGCGGCGCGCAAGGGCGAGTACGACGACGATGACCGCGAGGCGGATGAGATCTGGGCGTCTGTGGACGACCACATGGACTCGCGCCGGCGCGACGAGCGCGAGGCTCGGCTGAAAGCTGACCTTGAGAAGTATCGCAAGGAGAATCCTAAGATCACCGAGCAATTCGCGGACGCCAAGCGCAAACTGAAAGAGGTGTCGTACGAGGAGTGGGACGCGATACCCGACATCGGCGATTACTCCATCAAGAAGAAGAAGGGCGGCCGCGAGTTCGCGCCCGCGCCGGACACGCTCCTGCAGAAAGCCATGGCGGAGCGCGAGACGAGCGCCTACGACGACGGCGCCGCGGGTGGCGGACCGCCTGAAGGCGGAAACGAAGGCGGAAACGGAGTCGTCTCGAACGACCTCACCGCCGTCGGCGAAGGGCGCTCGAGCGTGCTCGGCTTAAAACTGGACGCGATGGGCGACTCCGTCGCGGGGCAGACAGTGGTGGACCCCGCGGGGTACCTCACGAGTCTCTCGACGTTGAAGGTGTCGTCCACGGCGGAGATCTCGGACGTCAAGAAAGCCCGGTTACTTTTAAAGTCCGTGATCGGCACGAACCCGAAACACGCGCCCGGCTGGATCGCGGCGGCGCGCCTCGAGGAGCTCGCCGGGAAGATGCAAGCCGCGCGGAGTTTCGCGCAGCGAGGGTGCGACGCGTGTCCCGGAAACGCGGACGTCTGGATCGAAAACGCGCGGCTGAACCCGCCGGAAACGGCGCGCGCGATTCTCGCGCGCGCCGTCGCGGCGCTGCCCACGAACGTCGACCTGTGGATGCAAGCCGCGTCTTTGGAAGACGACGACGCGCGCAAACGCCGCGTCCTGCGCAAAGCCCTGGAACGCGCGCCCGCCTCCGTGAGGCTGTGGAAAGCCGTCGTGGACCTGTCCCCGGAGGAGGACGCGAAGGTGCTCCTCGCGCGCGCCGTCGAGTGCTGCCCGCAGCACGTGGACATGTGGCTGGCGCTGGCGCGCCTGGAGACGCGCGAGAACGCGCGCATCGTGCTGAACAAGGCGCGCGAGACGCTCCCCGCTGAGCCTCAGATCTGGCTCGCCGCGGCAAAGCTTGAGGAGGCGCACGGCGCCGGCGCCGCCGACGAGAACGCCGCCGCCGTCGTGACCAAGATCATCGCCCGCGCCGTGAAGAGTTTGCGGAACAACGGCGTCGCCGTGGACCGCGAGTACTGGCTGCGCGAGGCGGAGACGGCGGAGAAGGGCGGGAGCCCCCTTACGTGCCGCGCCGTCGTGCGATTGACAATCGGGGCGGGCGTCGAGGACGCGGACCGCAAGCGCACCTGGAAAGCCGACGCCGCCGAATGCGCGGCGCGCGGCGCGACAGAGACGGCGCGCGGCGTGTACGAGACGGCCGTCGAAAACTTCCCGGGGAAGAAAAGTCTGTGGGTTTTGTACGCGGAGCTGGAAAAAAACGCGGGAGAAGAGGCGAAGATGGACGCCGTCCTCAAACGCGCCGTCGCCTTTTGCCCGCGCGCCGTCGTCTTGTGGCTGATGGCGGCGAAGGCGCTGTGGGAAAGGGGCGACGTTCCGGGCGCACGCGCGGTGCTCGAGGAGGCGTTCGCCGCCAACCCGGATTCGGAAGACGTCTGGCTGGCGGCGTTCAAGCTGGAGTTCGAGAGCGGGCAGCCCGAGCGCGCCAGAGCGCTCCTCGCCAAGGCCAGGGAGAAGGCGGACCCGGCCGACAGACCGGGCGAGCGAACGTACGTGAAGTCGGCCGTCGTCGAGCGCGATTTGGGGGACGCGGCGGCGGAGCGCGCTTTGCTGGCGGAAGGGTTGGAGAAGCACCCCGCTTCGCACAGGCTGTGGCTGATGCTGGGTCAGCTCGAGCGGCGACTTGGCTTTTTCGACGCCGCACGCGACGCGTACGCCAAAGGCACGCGTCGGTGTCCTCGCTGCGCGTTCCTCTGGATCGAGCTCGCCGCGCTGGAAACCGCGCTGGGACGGCACCACCGCGCACGCGCGGTTTTGGAGCAAGGACGGCTGAGAGTCGCGCGCGACGAGGCGGACGCGTCGTCGCGACGACCCGATGAGGCCGACCGGCACTTCGTGACCGCGAAGGAACGCCTTTGGTTGGCTTCCATCCGACACGAGCGCGGCGACGCGTTCTGCTTCTCCGCGCCGTTTTACGGCGACGAAGTCGAGAGACGCGCGCGGGCGTCGGCGCCGCCGCGCGGGCGCTTCGGGGACGAAACCGACGACGGCGGCGACGGCGTCGATTTTGACGCCGCCGACGCGGCGCGCGCGGCGGAAGCGTTGGCGGCGATGGCCCTGCGCGAGTGCCCCGATTCGGGCGCGCTGTGGGCGGAGCGTGTCTCCTCCGCGCCGAGGCCGCAGCGCAAGTCGCGCTCGGTGGACGCGCTGAAGCGGTGTCCGGACGACGCGCGGGTGGTGCGCGCGGTGGCGCGTTTGTTTTGGCTGGACCGGAAGACGGACAAAGCCCGAGCTTGGTTCGACCGCGCCGCGACCCTCGACCCGAGCGACGGCGATACCTGGGCGTCGCTCTACGCGTTCGAGATCGGCTCGGTGGGGACCGAGGCTCGAGCGCGAACGACGCGCGACCGGTGCGTCGCCGCGAAGCCGACCCGAGGCGACTTTTGGTGCGCCGCCGCGAAAGACCCCCGCGCGCGCCGCGAGCCGACGGAGAAAACGCTCGAGCGCGTCGCCGCGCTCGTGCCCGGAGGGGAGGAGCGGTCGTGAGTATATAGTGTTGACAGTGTGTCGATGCATACGGTGTACTATTGACAGCGTATCGATGACAGTGTGGTATTGATGACACAGTCGCGGCGCTCGTTTCGATCGACGCGATACTAATTCGTCTACGAAGAATCCAACCCTCGCGTCCGTCGTCGCGCGGGACGCGACGCGCGCGCGCGGCGGAAAACACATCCCGAATCGGTCCGCGCGCCCCCGAGTCGTCGCTCGTCGGGCGAGCGCGCGAGACGACACGACGTTCAAAACAAAAGCCGAGGCAACAACGACGCCTCATCACACCGGCCGGAGCCTCTATCAGGTGCGGGGCACGCCCCCCGAGATCCTGGCATGGCGCGTCGGCGCGCGTCGGCGGCGCCTCTGCGCGCGCGGGCCGCGCTCGCGCTCGTGCTGGCGCTCGGCGCGTGGCGCGGGGGCCTGGACCACGCGGGCGATGAGCCCGGTTTCGGACCCGGGCCTTCGTCGCCGGCGGAGACCAGCCTTCTCGGGCGAGCCTTCTCGATGCGACGCGCGGCGGCGCGCGGCGGCGCGCCGGCTTTCGCGTCCGCGGCGAAGCTCCCCCCCTTGGACGTCCAGCCGGACCACACCGCGAACGGCACGACGCGAAGACACGCGTTCCGCGAGAACGACGCGCCCATCGAACTCGTCTCCCCTCACCTCCGCGCGGGCGCGACGTCGGGAGGCGCGCCGCTCGTGCGCGCGTCGGTAAGACTCACGAACCCCGTGGACGCGCCTCTGGAGCGCCTGGACGTCACGGCGTCGTACCGCGCGTGGCTCCAACTCGCGACTCAGCTTCCGGGCGCGCGGACGCACGAGTCCGCGGAGGCGCACGTCGCGTACGAGCGCTCGCGCGTCGGCCCCGGCGCGGACGTCGTCGCCGTCGCGGCGACGGCGGCGGACCCGCGCTCGTGGCGCGGGCGCGTCTACGTCACCGAGAACGTCACTGCCGGGTCGCTGGTCTTCGACGCGCCTTTAGTTCGCGGCGAGTCCACGCTGGACGCGGACGACTGCCCCACGACGCACGCGCTGCGCGACGCGCTGCGGAACGTCACGTACCGACACGCCGGCCGCGACCCGGACGGCGCGACGCGCGGCGTGGAGTTTGTCGTCACAGACGCGGAGGGCGTGTCCTCGGCACCGGCGTCGACGCTCATCGACGTCTTCGCGGTGAACGACCCGCCAATGGTCGACGCGAACGGCTTTCACGTGCCCGGTGTCGACCGCGTGGTGCGTTTCGGCGAGCGCGAACGCAGAGTGGGCGTGCGGCTTGTCTCCTCCGCCGCCGAGATCGCCGACCCGGACGGCGATTTGCTAAAGCGGCTGTTCGTGCGGTACGACCGGCTCGGAGACGGCACGATCGCGGACTTCCCCGACGGCGCGGCCGAACGCGTCGAGGCGGACGTTGCGGGCACTTCTGTGACTTCGTTTTGGAACGCGGAGACGTTCACGCTGGAGCTCACGGGCGTGGACGTCCTGGAATCGTACCGGCGCGTCTTGACGTCGGCGCGGTACGCGCACGCGGGCTTGACGGTGGCGGTTCCGAATCAGTCGCCGGCGACGACGACGATGGCGTTCACGGAAGGCCCGCGCGTGTTCCGGGTGGTGGTGGAGGACGTCTTCGGCGCGACCGCGAACGCCACGGTCACGGTGGAGGTGGATGACTTCGAGCGCGTGGGCAACCCCGCGCGCGACGCGAACCAAGCGACGCCGGCGGAGTGTTCCGGGTACGGGCTGACGCGGCTGACCATCGCGCTCGCTGACGCCGCCGCCGCCGCGGACGACGCCGAAGCGAACGGCGGCGAAGGCGCTTCGGTGACGGAAACGACGCTGTACGACCCCGAGGAGTGCGTCTGCGAGCCGGGCTACGCCGGGGCGCAGTGCGAGGTGCACCCCTGCGGCGCGAAGTGGCGGGGCGAGCTCGTGTCGTACGACGCGGCGAACGACATGGCGACGTGCGCCTGCGCGGAGTTTTTCACCGGGCGCGCGTGCGACGTGGAGTGCTGGGGGAACGGCGTGTTCGTGAAGCAGGGCACGGACGAGGGCGGGCGCGACGGCGAGATGGGCACCGCGGGGGTGGCCATCCCGGTGGACGCGATCGGGGCGTGCGTCTGCGACCCGGGCTTCGCGGGACGCGTCTGCGGCGTCGCGTGCCCCGGCTGCGACGGGGCGCACGCGACGTGCGCCTTGACGAAAGACCTCGCGGCGTCTTCCGATGACGGCGCCGACGCGTCGGCGAGCGCGTCGGACGACGAGGACTATGTCGACCAGACCTGGACGTGCGTGTGCTCGGACGACTACATGGGCGAGCTGTGCGACATCCCGTGTCCGTGCGCGGGCTTCGGGCTCGCCGTCGGCGCGTGCGCGGTGGACGAGGCCAAGCGCGCGTCGGGCGCGTTTCCCAACGCCGAGCTGGGCACGTGCGTGTGCGCTCCGACGCACACGGGGGAAGACTGCTCCGTGCCGTGCCCGCCGTGCGTCGAGGGCCACGGCGACTGCGCGCCCCCGGTCGGGCTCGAGGGCGGCGTCGGCGCCGCCGTGGCGGCGATTTACGCGGACATCACGCTGTCGCCGGCGGAGAAGATGGCGGCGGCGGCGGCGGCGCTTGTGGACGGGCGGTGCTTCTGCCGCGAGGAGCTCAACGAATTGGGGGGCTGGGGGTACTTCGGGGAGGATTGCGCGGTGCCTTGTGCGCCGTGCGTGCACGGTTCGTGCGGGCTCGGCGGCGCGTGCGTGTGCCACCCCGGGTTCGCGGGCGAGACGTGCGACCTCGAGTGCGGCGGGAGAGGCGCGCTGGCGTTCCCCTCGTTTCACGAGACAGCCGCGGGGCATAGGCGGGTCGACTTCGACCGCCTGCCCGGCGTGCCCGGAAACGACACGGCCGCCAACTCGGGCCTGTTCGACGCGCACGCGCTGTACGGCATGACCCGGGGCGACGTCGACCACTTCAACCTCGGGGCGACGGGCGTCGCCGCGGCGGGGGGGGGGACGTCGGGGACGTCGTCGGACGGGGGGCCGTTGGACGCGTACTGCGCGTGCGGGATGCGCCGCGTGGACCCCGCCGACCCGTTCGGCTCCGAGCTCCGAGAGACGGCGCCCGCGGCGAACGACGCGGGCGGGGTCGGGTTCACGGGCGTCTTTTGTGACGTCCCCTGCTCGGCGTGCGACTACGCCAAAGGCGCATGCGTCTGGGACGGCGAGTCCGCCGTCGCGGGCTGCGCGTGCGACGAGACGCTTCCCAACGGCGCGACGTCGCGCTCCGCGCTCGTGCCCGCGGACGAGCAAGGCGTGGGGTTCGCCGGACCCGACTGCACCGTGCCTTGCGTGCCGTGCCGCAACGGGCGGTGCGGTCGGGAAGAGGGGACGCACGGCCTGTGCGTGTGCGACTTTGGGTTTTCGGACCCCGCGTGCGCGGTGGAGTGCGGCGGGGACGGCGAGACGGCGGCGTGGAGCGACGTCGTGTTCGCCAACTTCGAAACCAAGATGGCGGCGCGGCGCGCGGAGCGGGCCACCTCCGGGTCCGAACCGGACGGTGACTCCTCCGCCACTGGCGACGACTCCGCTGACGACGATTACGAGTTCTCGACGTTACCGGATGAGGAGGACGAACCCGCGACGGTGTTCGTGGGGAGCAGGGGAAAGGTGAACCTCACCGGGGCTCCGCCAGGCGAGGGTATCGGCGGGTCCACCGTGACTTGCGAGTGCGACCTCGGGTGGACCGGGCCGACGTGCGCGCACGCCTGCCCGTTTCCGCACGACTCGGAAAGCGGCGTCTGCGCGGTGAAGGACCCCGGCGACGCCGATTACGGCCTTCCCTGGACCGCCGAGGTGGTGTGCCGCGAGGGCTTCGCGGGGCTGCCCGAGGACCCGAAGTTTCTTTTGACGCGTTACGAAGAGACGCACGGCCCGCAGCTCAGCCGCGGGCGCGACTGCGCGACGCAGTGCGAGACGTGCGTGTACGGGACGTGCCAGGACGACGGAACGTGCCTGTGCGACTACGACGCGTTGTGGCAGGGGCCTTTGTCTGAGACGACCGCCGCTCGCGTCGAACGAGAAACGGGATTCGCGGTGGAACACCCTGCGTACCCGTTCCCGTCTCAGCGCGAGTACGGGTTTTCGGAGTACGACCCGAAGTTCCACGGGTGCGCGGCGAAGCACCCGTGCAGCAACAACGGCGAGCTGTTCAACGCCACCTGCGGCGTGGGCGGGCGCGGGTTCGTGGACAACCACACGGCGTGGTTCGACGCGCCGGCGTCTGGCGGCGGCGGCTGGGGCTGCGCCGGCGAGCTCCTGCGCGTCGCCGGCGACGCGGCGGGCGCGGCGGCGGACGATTACGCCGCCGCGGCGCTCGGCGCCGGATCCGCGTCGGTCGCGCCCGAGTACCGGTGCGTCGACCCGGTCACGAAGCAACCGGACCCGAGCTTGTACAAGTTCTCGATGGCGTACGCGCGATGGAACCCCGAGACCCGGACGTTTCAGCGCGGCGGCTACAGCCTCGCGTCGCACGACACCCCGGGCGTGGTGCAGGGCGGGTACTGCGAGGCGTCCGAACCCGAGGACCTCGCGCCGGACGGCCAGCCGTTACGGGGCGGGTACTGCGTGTGCGACAGTTTGCGCAACGGGCGGTTCAAGCACCCCAGCGCGCGCTTCCGCGAGGGCGGCGCGTACGACTTTTTGTTCCAGGGCTGGGCCGGCGCGGACTGCTCCGTGCCGTGCGCGCCGTGCTCCGCGAACGGGCTGTGCGACGCGACGAGCGGCGCGTGCGTGTGCCACCCCGGCTGGAACGGCTACCGCTGCCTCACGCCGTGCGAGCCCTGCGAGCGCGGGACGTGCCAGTACGACGGCACGTGCCTGTGCGACGGCGCGCGCCGCGCGCGGGAGGGCGAGTACGCGTTGCGTCTGTCCCGGGACCCGTTTTTCCTGGAGAAGGGCGACCACGCGTACGCCGTGCGCGGCTTCACGCGGGAGCGGTACGTGCCGCCGTCGTACGCCACCACCGCGGAGGTGGAAGACTACGTCTGGGAGCTGGAGTACGAGTGCCCGAATCGCGTGGAGTGTTTGAACCGAGCCTCGGACGCGACGCACCTGCCGACGCGCCCGAACGAGACGTATTTCCGGTACACCTCGCCGGACGTGCTGCAGGTGGAGGCGGTGAACCGCGAGCTCGCCGCCATGCGAAGCGAGCGCGACGGGCTCGTGACGGACGTCGAGAACGTCCCGGAGAGCATGGCGTTCGATGCGGTGTGCGACGAGGTGGACGATCGCAACGAGATCACGAAGGGCGCGTGTTTGGAGCGCATGCGCGCGAAAACGTTCGGGCGCACCGCGGAGGGGTGCGGAACCGAATGGGACGCGGTTCGGCCGTGGCTGTGCGACGACGTCGTGAAGGCGCACTTCGTGCGTGAGCGCAACCGCCGACTGGGGACGGTGGAAGTGCAGTACCTTCGTTTAGAGCAGACCACGCAGGCGGAGAATGTTTGGTTCGCGAACAACGTGAACGAGCGCCAGCGGTTGATCAACGCGGTGAAGCGAGGGGCGTTTAACGCGACGACGAGCGCGTTTGAGGCGATTCGCGATCCGGATTACTACATCATCTGGATTCTGCACCAGCTGATTCACGGCGTGGTGAGCGGCGACGACGGCGCGTACACCGGCTGGAACTGCGCCGTGAAGTGCGACGCGTGCGACCCCGACCACGGCACGTGCAACTACGACGGGAGCTGCGAGTGCGCGCCGGGGTGGTACGGCGCGAGGTGCGACCGCCGGTGCGACTGCTTCCGCCACGTCGCGGTGAAGAACGCGTTAGAGCTGCGCGACGAGGCGGAGGACGTCGAGCTCGAGACGGTCGTGAGCCACTCGGGCTACGCCATCCGGCCGCACGGCACGTGCCGCCGCGACGGCACGTGCGCGTGCTACGAGGACGAGGATGGCGAGAAGTGGACCGGGCCGCGGTGCTTCACGAAGTGCGCGCCCTGCAACAACGGCGATTGCGCGGAGGACGACGGGCGGTGCGTGTGCCGCGACGGGTGGACGGGCGAGACGTGCGACACGGCGACGTTCACCGAGTGCTTACCGTGCGACGACAAGCACGGCACGTGTTTGTCCGACGGGACGTGCAAGTGCGACAAAGGGTGGACCGGTCTGGACTGCTCGGTCGAGTGCTCGCCGTGCGCGCACGGGGATTGCCGTCTGGACGGCTCGTGCCACTGCCGCCCGGGCTGGACGCTTCTGGACTGCTCCGTGTTCATCGACCTGGAGAAGGGCGTGGTGACGCGCTCGGACTTCGCGCTCGGAAGCGAGGGGTGGCGCGTGTACAACAACTCGTGCCTGGGCGTGCTGGACGCCGTGGACGCGGAGACGCCGAGCGCGGCGGAGGCGTCCGAGCGGCGCGGAGAGACGCCGGACCGGGACGCGTACGAGGGGTTCCGAACCTTCGCCGACGGTTCAAATTCAAATTCAAACACCTCCGAGGCCTTCGAGGCCTCCGCGCGCGCGACGCGCGGCGCGTGTCACGACGACGGCGACGGGGGCGACGCCGGCCTGGAGTGGGACGGGAGCAGCGGGTACCTGTACCTGACGGACCGCCTGCCCGGGGACGACGCCGCCAGGGGCGAGCTCGCGTTTTTCCGCGCGCCGGGCAAGTTCCTCGGCGACGTCTTCGCGGACGCGTACAACGGCACGCTCACGTACGAGCTGTACCTCGCCGGCGGGGGCGACGCCTCACGCAACGCCGGCGCGACGCCGACGACGCCGCACGAGCCCGGGAGCGCGGCGTTCGAAACGCCCGACGTGTTTTTGATCGGGGGCGCGGCGCGGGTCGGATTGGAAATTCCGCCGTGGGACGCGTGGTCAAAGACGCGCGTCGTCGAGTGGTCGCGCTCGAAGTTCCCCGAGCTGAAACTCGACGCGCGGTGGGCCAAGGCGCGGGTGGTGGCGACAGTCGAGGCGTACCTGGATGCGCCACAAGTCACGCTCGGGATCAAGGCGCCCCGGGCCCGGTACTACCCCCCCGAGGTGTGCCTGGAGGAGCACTGCGCGCTCAATTTCGCCTTTGACTTGCACGAAAACGCGGGCTGGATGAACCACCCCTCGTTTCCGGCGGGGTTCGGGTGGGCGGACGTGCGCGTCTCCGAGAACCTGCCGTCGCAAGCCACGGGCGGGGACTCGAGTAACTTGCGACGCGACCCGAGCGCGTACACCGTGGAAACCACGCGGTGGCTCGGCGAGGACTACGGGGTCACGAGCGGTCAGAGCAGGTACTCGCCCTTCGCCGCGTACGACGACGTCGCCGCGCTCATCGCCTCCGGCGCCTATCGCGCCGACGCGTCGACGCCGCTGCTCTCCACCTTTCTCGCCGCCGACCCGGCTTTGTCAGCCTCCACGCGGCCGAACGGCGGCGTCGCCGACGCGGTGGGCGACTCGAGTGGCGGCAAGATTCAAAGGTACGAGGACGACGCCAAGCGTCGCTGGGACGCGTACCCGGAGGTGGTTGCCGCCGTCCGCGCCAACCGCGCCAAGAGAGACGGCGCGTACGCCGACTTCGCCGAAATCGCCTGGTGTTTGAGCTCGTTGACGGAGCTGTTGATCAAGGCGGACTACCACGCGAGCGTCGCGGAGACGAACGTCAACACGCGCGGATTCGAGCGGAGCCTGGGCTCGGCGAACCGCGCGACGGGCGCGGGCGAGACGGTGCGGCTGGACCACGTCATCGTCGCGCGGCGAGACGACCAGCCGGAGCCGAGCAAGTGGGTCGCCGCCGAGCACGCCAAGTTTCTCGCGTACGCCGCGGCGTACGCCGAGGCGTACGAGGTGATGTTCCTCGCGCAGTACTTCGCGGTCAACGCGGAGGCGCTCCGCCTGAGCATATGCCACGGGAACGGCGTGTACCCCGACGGCGACGCCGAGAACGGGTGCGTGTGCGAACCCGGGTTCGTCGGGTCGCAGTGCGAAGGCCCGTGTCCTCTGTGCGACCGCGGGGCGTGCGTTCTGGACCCCGACCCCTCGCCCGCGTCTCTGGCGTTTTTAGAAAACGCGGGCGTGCTGGACGAGACGAGGGGCGAAGTGCCCACGAAGTGCGTCTGCGAAGAAGGGTGGGCGGGTCTCCTGTGCGACCAGCCGTGTTTGCCGTGCGCCGGCGGCGCGGACGAGTGCGTCACCGACGCGGCGACGGGCGAGCCGACGTGCGCTTGCCCCGACGGCAAGGCGGGCGCGTACTGCCAGCTGTACTGCCCGCCGTGCGACCTCTCCGTGTCTTCGTGCGCGGCGACGAGCTACGTCGGCGCGTTCCCGGGGACGAACGCCGTCTGCGAGTGCGACGACCCGAGGGCGCGGACGGGCGTGACGTGCGAGCTCCGGTGCCCGGGCGACGTCTCCACCGAGTACTGCGGGAACGGGAGGTGCGCGCACACGCTGGAGGGTACGCCGTACGAGGAAACCACCGGCGCTTCGCGCGCGTCGGATTTCGCGTTTTGCGAGTGCGACCTCGGGTACGTCGGACAGGTGTGCCAGCTGCCCTGCCCCGGATCCGCGAACCACCCGACGCGGCCGGGACCGTACTCGTGCCTCGGACGCGGCGCATGCGGCGTCGGCGTCGACGGCGAAGCCGCGTGCGCGTGCGTCGACGGCTACGCCGGCGACCTGTGCGACACGCCGCGCGACGTGTGCGGCGACGGCGTGCTCAACTCGGGCGAGGCGTGCGACGACGGAAACGCCGACGCGGGGGACGGGTGCGACGAGCTGTGCCGAATAGAAGAGGGGTGGACGTGCGCGCGCGAACCCGCCGCCGACGTGGAGCCGGTTTCGGGAGTCGCGCTCACGTACGTATCGACGTGCGTCGTCGCGACGAACGCGGGGTCGCGTTAATGTTAATAGAGGGTGTCGTCGCGTGAACGGAGGCGCGTCGTTCGTAGTACTTTCTACTCTCTTCTACCGTAGACTAGTCGATCTTCTCGGCGAACGCCGCCTCGACGCGCTCTTCGTCCGAGCCGGAGGCGCGCCCCGCGCACGCGCTCCGCGGCGAGCCCCTCCGCCGGCGGAAGGGCGAGCCCGACCGTCTACGCGCGCGGGGGCTCGACGGATCCCGGAAGCCTTTCGGCTGTTCCGCGTGCCCCGAGCTTTTCCGCGCGCTCTTCTCGCTCCGCGGCGTGTCCGCGGGCAAGGCGAGGCGCGCCTCCGCGTCGTCCGACAGAGCGAGGCTCGCGGCGCCGAGGCTGCCGCGCGGCGACCTTCGCGACGCCCGCGGCGAGCCTCCGTCGACGAGCGCGTCGAAACGCGCCGAATCCCGCGCCCTGCTCTGGCGGGTCTCTAGCGCCACCGCGCGCGCCGTGGCGGCTTCGTACCGCCGCCGCATGTCGTCGACGTCCTCGCGCATCGCTTCGAGCTCGCCCGCGCGCGCCGCCTCGTCCACCTTGGCCTCGACGAGCGCGCCCACGTGCGCCTCGAGCGCGCGCCTGAGCTCGAACCGCTCCGCCTCCGAGGCGTCAAGCGCCGCGCGCGCCTCCGCCAGAGCGTCGCGCAGGCGCGCGCTCTCCGCTTTCGCCTTCTCGGACGCGCGGCGCGCCTCGGCCACGCGTTTCTCGCGGGTCGCCTCCGCCTCGAGCGCGCGCGACGCCGCGACGCGCGCCAAAGAGGCGCTCTCGCGGCGCATCGAATCTTCCGTCTCCTTGACTGTCCGGGAAACGCCGAGGCGCTCCGAGCGCAAGTTCCGGTCCGACTGGGCCAACGCGGCGGTCGCCGCGCGGAGCTCGGCGCGCGTCCGCACGAGCTCGGCGTCCGCGCGGGTCAGCGCGTCGCGCACGCGCTTCGCCTCCGCGGCCGCGCGGCGCTCGGCCTCCTCCGTGGCCAGCCTCGCGGCGGTCCGGGCGTGCTCGCGCGCGTCGCTCAGCTCGCGCTTCAAGCGCTCCGACTCCGCGCGGCCGGCGGCGGAGGCGTCGCGAAGCCGCTTGATCTCGCCGGCGGCGTCGGCGGCGGCGAGCACGACGTGCTCGGGCTTCGCCTTGGCGAAGGGCGTGGCGAACGCGTCCACGCCCGAACGCGACTTGACGTACTCGCGCGAGGGGGAGGCCCAGGGCGGTTTTTCCGATTCGCGTTTCGACGTCGACGACGTCGACGACGCGACGCGCGCGTGCGTCGCGAGCGTCGCCGCCGCGGCGACGGCGGACGCCGCCGCCGCCGCTTTCGGCGTCTGGTCGGGCGTCTGACCGGCGAGCGAAAGCCGCGGAGTCGCTTCCCGCTCGTCTCTTTCCCGCTCGTCTCGCCCGCTCGCCGCGCGGGGCGTTCGCGGCGACCGCGCGTCCTTTGCGCCGTAGTTCCACTCGCGCGGAGGCGGCCGCCCGGGCGACTTCGCGCCGCCGCCGAAGGAAACCGAGGACTCGCGTGAAACCGCGCGTGTTTCGCCGAAGACGTCGGAAGCCGCGAACTCCCCGTCGACGGAATCGAAGCCGACGAAGGCGCGGCCGCCGCGCGTGCTGTCGTCGCCGCGCGCGCTGTCGCCTCCCTTGGACAGCCGCGCCAGGCGCCCGCGCGTCTCCGCCAAACGCGCGCGCGTGCGCTCGACCACGTCGTCTTTCGCGGCCATCTCGGTCTCGAACGTTGCGAGCGCGTCCTCGTAACTCGCGGCGGCGGCGGCAGCGGCGGCGCGCTGCCGCTCCGCTTCGGCGCCGGCGGAGGCCGCCGACGACGCCAACGCGCCGGCGCGCGCCTCGGCTTCCTCGAGCGCGCGCGCGGCGTGCGCGCACCGGGCCTCGGCGTCGCGCCTGCCGGACTCGGAGACGCGCGCGCGGCTCTCCGCGGCGTCCAGTCGCGCGCGGAGCGCGGTGATCGCGTCAGGCGAAGCGCCTTTTTGTGCATCGTCCGCGGATGCCGATCCGTCACGATGGCGCGCGGAGGCGCGCGCTTCCGCCGTCTCCGCCGCGCACGTCGCCTCGGCCAAGCGCGACGCGAGCGTCTCGCGCGCGCGGTCCGCCTCCTTCGCGAGCCGCTCGGCATCGCTCGCGCGCGTCTCCGCCAAAGTCACAGACCGAGCGGCTTCCTCCGCGGCTTCCTGCCGCGCGCGTTCCGCCGCCTCGCCCGCGGCGGAACGCGCGGCGTCCGCCTCGCGCTTCGCCCCTTTCAGCGCGTCGCGCGAAGCCTCCGCGTCGGCGCGCGCCGCCTCGCTCGCCTCGAGGGCCACGGAGAGCTCCCGCCGCGTCGCCTCGAGGAGCGAGCCCGTCTCCGCCAGCGTCGCCCGGAACCGGGCCTCGGCCTCGCCTTCCGCCGCCTGGACGTCGCGGTCGCGCGCGGCGGCTTCGGCGTCGAGCGCAGCCTCCGCCTCGGCGGCGCGCCGGCGCCACTCCACCAGCTCCCGCTCCACGTCGCGCAGGCTCTCGTACTTGCGGAGCGCGTCGTCGAGCGCGAGCTTGCTTCGCTCCTGCTCCGCAGCCGCCGCAAGACGCGCGTCCGACCACTTCTCCGCCATCTCGCGTCGCGCCGCCTCGAGATCGGCGGTCAAAGCGGCGGCGGATGCCAGCGCGCCGTCGCGCTGCGCCAGCGCCTCGCCGAGGCTCGCCTCCGCGTCGCGCAACGTCTCGGGGTCGACTTTGCCGACGCGCTCGCGCAACGCCCGCTCGAGTGTTTCTTCCAGTTTTGCCTTCTCCGCGCGAACCTCGCCCAACTCGAGCTTCATCTGCGTCACGGCGGCGTCCGCGACCGACCGGTCCGTCGACGCTTCCAGACGGGCGTCCTTCTCCGCCTGCGCCGCGCACGCGGCGGAAGCCTCCGCGCGCTCCGCCGCCACGCGCGCCTCCGCCGCGGACGCTTCGGCGGCGGCGGCGCGCTCGCGCGCCGCCGCGACGGCGGCGTCTTTCGCGGCGAGCTCTTCTCCGAGCGTCGCCGCGGCGTTCTGGAGCGACGCGAGCTCCACTCGCGACGCCGCGACGAACGCTTCGTGCGCCGATTTCGCGCGCGCCGACTCGAGTTCCGAGTTCGCGAGCTTCTCCGCGACGGCCGCTTCGCGCGCCGCCGCCGAGGCTCGCGACTCGGCTTCCGTCTCTGCCAGCCTCGCCTTCGCCGCCGCGGCAGACATCTCCGCCCGCTCCGCGCGCGCCTCCGCCTCGCGCCGCGCGGCATCCTTCGCGTCGTTTCCGTTCGCCGCCACCTCGAGCTCACGTCTGAGCGACTCGATCGCCGACGCCGACGCCGCTTCGTGCGCCGCCGAGTCGGCGACCAGCTTCGCGTTCTCTTTCTTCAAAGCGTCCGACTCGGCTTTTCCCGCCTTCGCCGACGCCTCCCACCGCCGCGCGCGGTCCCGCGCGTCGGCGAGCGTCGCGTTCGCCGACGCCAACGCCGTCTCGGTCTTCTCAAAACGCGCGGCGACGTCGTTGACGCGCGCGGCGGATTCGCCATCGGCACGCGCCAGCGCTTCGCGCGCCGAGGCGAGCTCCGTTCGCAAAGCGTCGAGTTCGCCGGCGCTGTCGGCCAATTTTCCCTCCGCCTCCGCCCTCCGGCGCTCGGACGCCTCGAGCTCGCGCGTCGCCGCGTCCTTCTCGTCGGCGGCGGTTCGCAACGCGCGTCTCGACTCGGCGCTCGCGTCGGCCCGCGCCGCATCGCGCTCCTCGGTGAGCGTCGCCACCGCCGACGCGAGCATGTCGTGGTCGCCCTGGAGCGTGTCGAGCTCGGCTCGCAACGCGCTCGTGGCCAGCTGAACTTTTTCCGCCGAACGCGCATCCGCGGACGCCTCTGCGTCGAGCGCCCGCGCCTCCGCCTTCGCGGCGAGCTTCTTCTCTGAGACAGCCTCCAGCTTGAGCTTTTGCGAAACCAGGGTGAGCCTCTCGATCTCCTCCTCCAGAGCGCCGACGCGCGCCGCGCGCTGGAACAACGCCGAAGGCGAGCCGGGGGGCGTCGCGCCCGAGGGATTCGTCGCGTCTTTCTTGACCGGCGACTTTTCGGCCGTCTCGCGTTTCGAAACTTTCGAAGAGACGCTCGCGGCGGACGCGTCCGCGGCGTCCTCGAAAAGCGCTCGCGGCGACGTCGTTCGTCGCGTCACGTCTCCGACGACCGGGTCTTCGACCGGGTCTTCGACCGGGTCTTCGACCGGGTCTTCGACCGGGTCTTCGACCGGGTCTTCG
>MDSV01043619.1_pt1 | contig 24096 bp, 22 predicted proteins | sample 810851 | NCBI WGS metagenome assembly MDSV01 (sample SAMN05326640, study PRJNA326480) | marine metagenome | isolation source: seawater | place: Atlantic Ocean: North East | collected 2012 | reverse complement strand
GCCTGTCGCTGTCGCGCTCGCTGCTGGAGACCACCGAGAAGGACTGGGACCTGCAGCACGACGTGATGGCCAAGGGGTCTTTCCTCGTCGCGCGGACCGCCGCGAAGGCGATGATCGAGCAGGGCATGGGCGGGGACGTGGTCTACATCTCGTCGAAGAACTCCGTGTTCGCCGGGCCCAACAACATCGCGTACTCCGCCACCAAGGCCGACCAGGCCCACCAGGTGCGGCTCCTCGCTGTCGAACTCGGAGAGTTCGGCATCCGGGTCAACGGGATCAACCCTGACGGTGTCGTGCGCGGGTCGGGGATCTTCGCCTCCGGATGGGGCGCCAACCGCGCTGCGACGTACGGGGTCAAGGAAGAGGACCTCGGCCAGTTCTACGCGAACCGCACCATCCTCAAGCGCGAGGTCGTCCCCGAGAACGTCGCGGATGCCGTGTTCGTGCTCACCGGCCCCGAGCTCAGCCGCACGACCGGCCTCCACATCCCCGTCGACTCGGGCGTCGCCGCCGCGTTCCTCCGATGAGCACCGGATCCGGTACCTCCGCCGCGCGAGAGCGCGCCGCATCGGGTGCCGCCGCCGCGCGAGAGCGCGCCGCATCGGGTGTCGTCGCCGCGGTCGACCTGGGGGCGACCAGCGGGCGGGTGATGATCGGACGGGTCGGCCCCGACCTCCTTGAGGCTCACGCTGTCGCCCGTTTCCCCAACACACCCGTGCGCACGCGGGACGGCCTGCACTGGTCTGTCACGACGCTGTACGGATCGATCATCGACGGTCTACGCACCGCCGTCCGGGACTTCCCGGACCTCGGCTCGATCGGGGTCGACTCCTGGGCGGTGGACTATGCGCTGCTGCGGCAGGGTCGGATGCTCGGCGAGCCGTTCCACTACCGCGACGACCGCTCCACGCGGGGGGTGGATGCCGTGCACGGCATGTACCCGCACCGAGATCTGTTCACCCGCAACGGTCTGCAGTTCTTGCCGTTCAATACGCTCTACCAGCTGGCCTCCGAGGACCCCGCCATCCTCGGGTTCGCGGATAGCGCTCTGTTGATCCCCGACCTCATCTCGTACTGGCTGACGGGGGTCGCGAGAGTCGAGCGCACCAATGCCTCCACGACGGGGCTCCTGCGCGTGAGCGATGGGTCGTGGGACGACGAGCTGATCTCGGCTCTCCGAATCCCGCCACATCTGCTTCCCGAGCTCATCGCGCCCGGCGAGCTCATCGGCGACCTCGCCACCGACGTCATGTCTCAACTCGGCGCCGCCCGCAGTATCCCGGTCCACGCGGTGGGCTCGCACGACACGGCGTCGGCGGTCGTCGCGGTTCCCATGCAGGCGGATGCCGCGGCGTACATCTCGTGTGGAACCTGGGGGCTCGTGGGCGTCGAGGTCGAGCGTCCGGTGCTCACCGATGAGGCCCGCGAGGCGGGCTTCACGAACGAGGGGGGTGTCGATGGACGCATCCGGCTTCTCCACAACGTCATGGGTCTGTGGATTCTCACCGAGACGATCCGCGGCTGGGAGCGGTCGGGGCTTCCCGCCGATCTCGGAACGCTTCTGTCGGCGGCTGCTGCCGAGCCGGGGGACCGCCCCGTGTTCGATGTGAACGACCCGGCCTTCCTCGCTCCGGGCGATATGCCGACCCGGATCGACGCCTGGTATTCCACCCACGGCATCCCTGCCCCGTCGAGCCAGGCCGGCTACGTCCGATGCATCGTCGAGTCCCTCGCGCAGGCATTCGCGGATGCCGCGCTGACGGCGGGCAGGCTCGGAGGCGTGCCGGTGCAGACCATTCACATCGTCGGCGGCGGCGCGCTCAACGAGCTGCTCTGCCAGCGGACCGCCGATCGCGCGGGGCTTCCCGTGCTCGCCGGACCCGTGGAGGCGACAGCCCTTGGCAACATCCTCGTGCAGGCACGAGCCATCGGACTCATCGACGGATCGCTCGAGGACTTGCGGTACCGTGTGGTCAGGACACATCCCCCGCGACGATTCGCCCCCTCCGGAAGGACACCGTGATGGTGCAGCGACAGCTCCCCAAGCCCGCCGAGATCTTCGACCTGCTGAAGTTCAAGGCCCCCGAACTGGACGGTCGCAAGCGGCGCCTCCAGGCCGCGCTCACGATCGCCGACCTGCGCACGATCGCCAAGCGACGCACTCCCAAGGCGGCATTCGACTACACCGACGGTGCCGCCGAGGGAGAGCTCTCACTCTCGCGCGCACGGCAGGCGTTCGAGGACATCGAGTTCCACCCCGGGATCCTGACGCCGGCCCCGGACCTGGACACCTCGGTCGAGATCCTCGGTGGTCCGTCAGCGCTGCCGTTCGGTATCGCGCCGACCGGCTTCACGCGGCTCATGCAGACCGAGGGCGAGATCGCCGGCGCCTCGGCGGCGGGAACAGCCGGCATCCCGTTCACGCTCTCGACCCTCGGCACCACCTCGATCGAGGAGGTGAAGGCCGCAAACCCTCACGGGCGCAACTGGTTCCAGCTGTACGTGATGCGCGACCGGGAGATCTCCTATGCGCTTGCCCGCCGAGCCGCGGCATCCGGCTTCGACACGCTCATGTTCACCGTCGACACCCCGGTCGCCGGTGCGCGCCTGCGCGACAAGCGCAACGGCTTCTCGATCCCGCCGCAGCTGACCCTCGGCACGATCGTCAACGCCATTCCGCGGCCCTGGTGGTGGTACGACTTCCTCACGACTCCAAAGCTCGAGTTCGCGTCGCTCTCATCCACTGGCGGCACCGTCGGCGAGCTGCTGGATGCCGCGATGGACCCCACGATCAGTTACGAGGATCTCGCCGTCATCCGCGACCTGTGGCCCGGCAAGATCGTCGTCAAGGGCGTTCAGAACGTTGCCGACTCGGTGCGCCTGATCGACCACGGTGTCGACGGCATCATCCTCTCCAACCATGGCGGTCGGCAGCTCGACCGCGCGCCCATCCCCTTCCACCTGCTGCCGCAGGTCGTGCGGGAGGTCGGAAAGGACGCCACGGTCATGATCGACACCGGCATCATGAACGGCGCCGACATCGTGGCATCCGTCGCCCTCGGCGCGAAGTTCACGCTCATCGGCCGCGCGTACCTGTACGGCCTCATGGCCGGGGGCCGCCAGGGCGTGGATCGCACGATCGAGATCCTCCGCGCCGAGATCGAGCGCACGATGCGCCTGCTCGGGGTGTCAAGCCTTGCCGAGCTCGAACCGCGCCACGTCACGCAGCTGACGCGCCTCGTGCCGGTCGGTTCGGGCGCAGCATCCGTTCCCCTCGAGGCCTGACCGCCGCCCACCAATTCGTCACTGTGTTACGCGGCGAGTTGCACCTCGGGCGCGTAGCCGAGATGCTCGAACACATCGCAGCATGACGCGAAGCCTCGCGCCCGAGCACGTCATCGGGCACGCGCTGCGGCTCCCTGACAACTCAGCGGGCCGCCCCGGCTCGCCCGAACTCGAACGGTCTGTCATGCGTCTGACGTCTCCGCCCGTCCCTGTCTTCACTCTCGAGCGTGTCCGATTCGACGAGGACTACCGTCCTCTCGACAACACGCGCATCACCACCAACTTCGCGAACCTCGCACGCGGCGAGAACCGCAAGGAGAACCTCCGCAACGCGATCCGGATGATCGACAACCGGTTCAACGAGCTCGCAGCTAGCGACAACGAGACCGCAGACCGCTACTCGGTCGATCTCGATATCGTCTCGGTTTCGGTCGACCTCGACGAGGGCGGCGACGGCGAGCGCTTCCCGATCATCGAGGTACTGGAGACGACGATCGTCGACCACCGCACCGGTAGCCGCATCCCGGGCATCGCCGGCAACAACTTCTCGTCGTATGTGCGGGACTACGACTTCAGCGTCGTGCTCCCCGCACACAACGCCGCCGGATCCGGTTTCAGCGTCCCCGATGACTTCGGCGTGCTGCACGGAAACCTGTTCCGCAGCTTCGTGGCGTCGGATGCCTATACGCAGCACTTCGCGAAGGCTCCCGTCATCTGCCTGAGCGTCTCGAGCACCAAGACCTACCAGCGCACCGACACGCAACATCCGGTTCTGGGCGTCGAATACCGCCAGGACGAGTACTCGCTGACCGATGACTACTTCGCGAAGATGGGGATGAAGGTCCGCTACTTCATGCCACCCCGCGCTGCCGCCCCCCTGGCGTTTTACCACGTCGGGGATCTGCTCACCGACTACTCGGACCTCGAACTCGCCGCCACGATCGCAACCATGGAAACGTTCCAGAAGATCTATCGTCCCGAGATCTACAACGCCAACTCTTCGGCTCCCGCGCGGTTCCAGCCGAGCCTGAGCCAGCCCGACTATTCACTGACACGCATCGAGTACGACCGCGAGGAGCGCAGCCGCCTCGCCGTCGCGCAGGGCCGTTTCGCCCAGGAGCACTTCATCGAGCCGCACCGGGAGTCGCTGGAGCTGTGGTCGGCGCAGTTCTCCGCCCGCGAGCTGGAGGAGGCACGCGCATGACGCTCCTTCCCACCTCCACCGCGGGCAGCCTGCCGAAGCCGGCGTGGCTCGCCGAACCCGAGACGCTCTGGTCGCCCTGGAAGCTGGATGACGACATCCTCGCCGAGGGAAAGCGGGACGCGCTGCTGCTGGCGCTCTCGGACCAACAGCACGCGGGAATCGACATCGTGAGCGATGGCGAGCAGAGCCGCCAGCACTTCGTGACGACCTTCATCGAACACCTCGAGGGCGTCGATTTCGAACGCCGCGAGACGGTGCGTATCCGTGACCGTTATGACGCGTCAGTGCCCACAGTCGTCGGCGCCGTCGCGCGCAAGGCGCCGGTGTTCGTCGAGGATGCAGCCTTCGTGCGCGCCCACACCGACCGACCCGTCAAGTGGGCGCTTCCCGGGCCGATGACGATGATCGACACGCTTTACGACGCCCACTACGGCAGCCGCGAAGAGCTCGCGTGGGAGTTTGCGGGCATCCTCAATCAGGAGGCGAAGGAACTGGCAGCGGCGGGGGTCGACATCATCCAGTTCGATGAGCCCGCGTTCAACGTCTTCTTCGACGATGTCAACGACTGGGGGATTGCGGCGCTCGAGCGAGCCGCCGAGGGGGTGACCAGCGAGACCGCGGTGCACGTCTGCTACGGCTATGGCATCAAGGCCAACACCGACTGGAAGGCCTCCCTCGGGTCGGAGTGGCGCCAGTACGAGCGCATCTTCCCCCGCATCCGCGAGTCGAGCATCGACATCGTCTCGCTTGAGTGCCACCATTCCCACGTGCCGATGGACCTCATTGAGCTCATCCGCGGCAAGAAGGTCATGGTCGGGGCGATCGATGTCGCCAGCACCACGGTGGAGACGCCGGGTGAGGTTGCCGACACGCTACGGCGAGCGCTGCAGTTCGTGGATGCCGAGAACCTCTACCCCGCCACGAACTGCGGTATGGCTCCCCTGCCCCGCGGTGTCGCACGGGGAAAGCTCGCGGCCCTCACCGCGGGCGCAGCGATCGTTCGGTCGGAGCTGATCGGCTGAGCCCGGCATCCGTCTCGGGACCGCACCGCGGTCGGGTCCCATCGCCGAGGTAGGAGAAATCGCCGACGTAGGACGATGTGCGTCTGAAGCGTCCTGCCTCGGCGAGAACTCCTACCTTCGTGCGGAGGCGGAACGGGCGCGCTACACCTGCGCGGCAACGCCTGCGATCAGGTCGACGACCTTCTCAGGCTGACGGATGCCGACAGAGAAGACATACGTCGTCGTGAAGCCCGCCTCCCCCAGCGCCCGCACCTGGTCGGCGACGCCGTCCACCGTCGATTCGGGGTTCACGCCGATCATGGCGGTCTTCTCGACGGTGTCGTAGTCGCGCCCGACATCGTCGCAGTGCGCCCGCAGCACGTCGAGCTTCCCGGTGGGCACACCAGCCAGGGCGCTCAGGTTGCAGGCATCGGCGTACTGAGCGACGAGCTTGAGGGTTTTCTTCTCGCCCCCACCGCCGATCATGAGCATCGGCTTCGTGACGTTCTGCGGCGAGTTCAGCGTGCGTCCGAGCTGCCAGATCGCCCCGTCGTAGGGCTCTTCGGACTCCGACCACATCTGCCGGCAGATCTGGATCGTCTCTTCCAGCTCGCGAAAGCGCTGCGCGACAGGTGAGAACGGGAATCCGAGGCCGACGCACTCCTGCTCGTTCCAGCCGGCGCCGATGCCGAGCCCGACGCGGCCACCCGAGAGCACGTTGAGGGTGCTCACCTGCTTGGCGAGCAGGGCCGGATGCCGATAGATGACGCCCGTGACCAAGACGTGCAGCATCGCCTTCCGCGTGTGCGCGGCAAGGAATCCCAGCGTCGCGTAGGCCTCGAGCATCTCGTGCTCGAAGGGGCCGATGCCGGGCAACTGCCAGAAGTGGTCCATGACCGTGATCCGCTGGATGCCGGCATCCTCGGCGTGCTTGACGTGCCGCGCGAGGGTCGGACCGAGCTCGGCCGGCCCGCTGTCGAAGGTGAAGTCAGCGATGTGCAGTCCGAATTGCATGTCAGCTCCGTCCCAGGTCGGATGCCGCATCCGGCCGCGCTGTCAGGTTACGACGCTGTCGGCATCCGTGGCTTCACGCGGCGTCGCCGAATCCCCGCTCACGGTAGAGGTCGATGCTTTCGCGCAGTGCCCGCATGACGTACGGCGGGAAGTCCATGCCCTGCTCGTGCGCCCACAGCAGCTGTGCTTCGATGCGGCCGACCTCGCGGGCGTACTTGTCGAGGTCGGTGTCGAAGCCCAGGGCGGTGACGACGCCGCCCATCTGCGCGCGGTAGCGGTCCTGCCCGTTCGTTCCGACGAGGTTGTAGGTCTTCTCGCGCAGGACGCGGGCGAGGTAGAGCTGCCACGGCCGCAGCGCCCCGGAGCGCACGAGTTCGGTCGCGCTCATCCGGTAGAACGCGAAATGGCCGGGTTCTTGGCGACGGATGGGCGCGATGATCGTCTCGGCGATCGCGGTCTCACCGAGCTCGGTCATCCCGCTGTGGATCGTGTTGTAGGCGAGCACCGCCTGCCGCTCGGTGCTGGCGCCGGTCAGGTAGTAGAGCAGCCGCGCGATGTCTTGGATCGCGGAGAAGTGTGCGAGCGCGCCCATGATCCGCATCTTGTACGACACGTCGAGCACGGGCTCCGCGGCGGCACGCCCGAGGTCCTGCTGCAGCCGATCGAGGATCAGACCGTGCTGAATCTCCTGGGGCTGCCACACGTCGGCGTAGAACATCCGGTCGACCTCGCTGACATCGGGCAACAGCACGAGCAGTTCGAGCACGTTGCGGTCGACCTCGAGCTCGACCCGCGCGAGGTAGTCGATGACGTGTCCGTACCGCTCGGCCACGGCACGCGGGTCACGGATGCCGCGGTCGACGGAGTCCAGTTCGATCGGCGGATGCTCCTCGCCGAGCCTCTGGACGTGCTCGAGTATCCGCTGGGACGTCACCGGCTCAGCCATGCATCCATCATGCGGGACACTCCGCGGCCGTGGGGCCGTACCTCGGCTTTCCCAACCCGGCAAGCCCCTCGGCGGGCGTGTGACTGCGACCTAGCGTCGGCTCCACGGACAACGAACGCTGTCTGGACGACGACGAGAGGATGCACCGATGAAGGCATTGACCTGGCAGGGTAGGCGGGAACTGAGTGTCGACGAGGTTCCCGATCCGCGCATCGAGGCACCGACCGACGCAATCGTGCAGATCACCTCGACCGCGATCTGCGGCTCCGACCTGCACCTGTATGAGCTGCTCGGGCCGTTCATCGACCGGGGCGACATCCTGGGCCACGAACCGATGGGCGTCGTCGTGGCGGTGGGCGATGAGGTCACGCAGCTGGCGGTCGGCGACCGGGTCGTGGTGCCCTTCACCATCTCCTGTGGCCACTGCTTCATGTGCCGCCGGGGTCTGCAGTCGCAGTGCGAGACAACGCAGGTGACCGAGTACAACAGCGGAGCTGCCCTGTTCGGCTACACGAAGCTCTACGGTCAGGTTCCTGGGGGTCAGGCGGAGTATCTGCGGGTTCCGCTGGCCGACTACAACCACATCCGGGTCGGCTCCGAGCTCCCCGATGACCGGTACCTCTTTCTCAGCGACATCCTCCCCACCGCGTGGCAGGGCGTGGAGTACGCCGCCGTGCCCGACGGTGGCACCCTCGTGGTCATGGGACTGGGTCCGGTCGGCCAGTTCGCGGCCAGGGTCGGGGTCCATCGCGGCTACCGCGTGCTCGCTGTCGACCCTGTTGCCGAGCGGCGCGCCATGGCGGAGCGCCACGGCGTGCTGACGTACGACCTCGACGATGACGTCGTGGCACTCCTGCGGGATCTCACCGAGGGGCGAGGCGCGGATGCCGTGGTCGATGCTGTCGGAATGGAGGCTCACGGCGACTCCGTCGTGGAGTTCGCCCAGCACGCCACGGGCCTGTTGCCCGATCCCGTGGCCCGGGCCTTCATGCAGAAGGCAGGGATGGACCGGCTCGCATCGGCCTACGCATCCATCGATGTCGTCCGCCGGGGCGGCACCGTCTCGCTCTCGGGTGTGTACGCGGGAGACGCCGACATCCTGCCGATGAAGACGATGTTCGACAAGCAGCTGTCACTGCGGATGGGTCAGTGCAACGTGAAGCGCTGGACCGACGATCTGCTTCCGCTCGTCGAGGACCCGCAAGACCCGCTGGGCGTCATGGACCTCGTCACCCATCGCGCACCCCTCTCGGACGCTCCCGCGCTCTACGAGACGTTCCAGAAGAAGGACGACGGATGCATCAAGGTCGTGCTCGAGCCGTGACCCGGGCGGGCGCGCCCGCACTGCGCTCGCCCGAGATGCGACGAGCCACCGGCCTCCGATGTCACCGCGCACCGCTACGATCCGTGCCATGGCTTTCATCGAGGCGAGCGGGCTCGTCAAGACCTACCATCCGCGGGGCGCGCCGGTCGTCCGCGCTCTCGACGGGCTCGACCTGTCGGTGCCCGAGGGAACCGTCGCGGCGTTGCTCGGGCCGAACGGCGCGGGCAAAACAACGACGGTCAAGGTGCTGACGACGCTCATCCGCCCGGATGCCGGGTCGGCCACGATCGACGGCGTAGACGTGCTCGCCGACCCGCAGCAGATCCGTCGGATGAGTGGCGCGAGCGGTCAATACGCTGCGGTCGACGAGAACCTCACCGGGTTCGAGAACCTCTTCATGGTCGGGATGCTGTACCACCTCGGGCGGCGCCGGGCGGCGCAGCGGGCGCGTGAGCTCATCGAGCTGTTCGACCTGGTGGATGCCCAGAATCGACCGGTAAAGGGATTCTCGGGTGGGATGCGGCGCCGCATCGACCTGGCCGGCGCGCTCGTCATCAACCCGCCGGTCCTCTTCCTCGATGAACCGACGACGGGGCTCGACCCGCGCAGTCGTCTCGCGCTGTGGGACGTGATCGAGACGCTCGTCGCCGGCGGCACGACAGTGCTCCTGACCACGCAGTACCTGGAGGAGGCAGACCGCCTCGCCGACTCGATCTCGATCATCGACAACGGACGCGTGATCGCGAAGGGCACCGCTGACGAGCTGAAGTCCTCGGTCGGTGGCCAGCGGATCGCGGTGAGCCTCGTGAGCGAAAGCGACGCCGACGCGATGCGCGAGATCCTCTCGCGCTACGGCTCGGGGCCGGTCGCGTCGGACGGGGCCCGCGGCCTGGTGGTGCCGGTCAGCAACGGAGCAGACGCGCTCTCGCGCATCATGACCGACACTGCTGCGGCAGCGGTCGAACTGCACGACGCCGGAATGCGCAGGCCGACATTGGACGACGTCTTCCTGCAGCTCACGGGTCATGCCGCTGAGCAGGCTGGGGATGAGGAGGAGGCGGCATGAGCACCGGCACTGCGCGCACCACGGGAGCGTCGAGCAAGACTCTGCAGCCGGGACCCGGTACGGCGTTCAGTCGATTCCTCTCGGACGGCTACGTCACCACCTGGCGCAACGTGAAGAAACTGACCAGGGTTCCCGACATCCTGATCTTCACCCTCATTCAGCCGATCATGTTCGTGCTGTTGTTCACGTTCGTCTTCGGCTCGTCGATTCAGGTACCGGGAGAGAGCTATACCTCGTTCCTCATGGCGGGGATCTTCGCGCAGACCATCGTGTTCGGCTCAACATACTCGGGCTCGGCGATGGCCCAGGACCTCAAAGACGGCATCATCGACCGCTTCCGCACCCTGCCGATGAGCGGGTCGGCGGTGCTGATCGGGCGGACGGTCGGCGACCTCGTCATCAACGTTCTCTCCCTGATCGTCATGATGCTCACCGGCCTCGTCGTGGGGTGGCGGGTCGAGTCTTCGCCCCTCGAGTTCTTGGCTGGGGTCGGGCTGCTGCTGGTCTTCGCCTACGCGCTGTCGTGGGTGCTGGCGTTCCTCGGGCTGATCGTGCGCAGCCCCGAGGTCATCAACAACGCCTCATTCCTCATCCTGTTCCCCCTGACCTTCATCTCGAACGCGTTCGTGCCGAGCGAGAACCTGCCGGGCCCGCTCCGGGTGATCGCCGAGTGGAACCCGGTTTCGGCCCTCGTACAAGCGGCCCGAGAATTGTTCGGCAACGCGCCCAGCGGCAGTGCGGCAACTGACGCCTGGCCGTTGCAGCATCCGGTGGTCTATGTGCTGCTGATCACCATCGTGATGCTGGTCGTGTTCGTTCCGCTGTCGATCCGCCGCTTCGCTTCGCTCAGCCGCTGACGCCTCGGGCGGAGTCACAAAGGGCCCAGTTCGCGATGACTGCCCGGTGGTCGCTTCCCTCGATGTAGGCGCTTGCCCAGCCCCTGGGAACGGCGCCGCGGGCGAGAACGTGATCGATGGCCGTGAACGCCGGCACCGGCTTCTCCTGCGGCCACGTCGGCCACGGGATCGGGCCCGCCGCCTGAGCCGCTGTTGCGAGGTCGGCGGTCAATCGCCGGAAGACGGGGTGGGAGAACGACGAGTTGAAGTCGCCTGCGACGACCAGACGCGGATCGCTCGTGGCCTGGATCCACTCATCGATTGCGGTGACAGCCTCGTACCAGTCTTCGGGCTGGCCGACCGGTGGCGGCGGGTGCACGGCCGCCACCCGTACTGCCGTCCCGTCCGGAAGCGTCGCAACCGCGCTCACCTGCTCGAACACGCTCCCAGGGATGTCTTCCTCGGCGCTGAGTGGATGGGCAGAGAGGACCACGCTTCCCTTGTAGGCGTTGGTGCTGACCTGTTTCGTCCGGTGAGGAAGGGTTTCGGCGAGACCCTCGCCGTCCAGGATCTGGTTGATCAGGTGCTCATCAGTTTCGACGAGGACCACGACGTCGGCTCCCGCGTCCCGGATCAGGTCGGCGAGCTGACCCGGATCCGCACCGGCGAACTTCGCGTTGAACGACAGCACGGTCAGCGGCGTCGACGCCGTGCACTCGGCTGCGCGGACGGGGGTGAGCACCGGAACCACCGAAAGCACGGCGCCGGCCACGAGGACGGTGGCCCCGATCCAGGCTCGTGAGACTGCCGCGACGACCGCGATCACGAGAAGTCCGAGCGCTCCCGCCGGAAGCAGCGACTGCGCGATAGGGATCATGCCCCCGGCCAGCGCATCCAGGTGTGGCAGCATCGCAGCCGGAACCGCCAGAATTACCGCGATGACGATCCAGACGAGCGAGCGCCGCGACAGGCGCCGCCGCCGATCATGGGTCTCGAACCTCGCGTAGTCGGAGGACTCAGCGAGTTCATCGTCAGCCACTGGGCCAGTAGATCATCCGCCGGTCCAGGAATCCTGCGAACCGCGTCTCCGGCGGGGGTACGTCATCCCTGCGATTTGGTTCCTGGAACCCTTCGCTTGTCACCGCCTGGCGAGAATCCGCTTCTTCTCGCCATCGCCATGTCGGTGCAGCAGCAGCTGATCCTGGCTGCGGGGTCAGCGGATAGCGGGTTCGGCCAGCCCGCCTGCGGCCGGGGCCTGGCGGGCGAATTCCCGCGCAGCGGGAGCGGCGGTCTCATCTCGGAGGCGCAGGTACAGCCTGAGCGAGCGATCAGCAGGCCATTCCGGCTCGAGCAGGTTTCGCGGGAGCCCCGGGTCGGTGCGGACGAGGGCGAGCCAGTCCGCGACGAGCATTACCCGCATCGAGAGTGCAGTTGACGCATCTGCGACGGCGGAGTCCGACCAGGCATCGATGAAGCCCACGTGCGCGGCGTGGATAGCGTCGATGTCCCACGCTGTTCTCACGGCATCCGCGATCGGGAAGCCGTCGAGTTCGCGCGCGTGAAACGCGACCAGGCCGGTGCCAAGTTCAGGGAGCAGACTCGCAAGGACTCGCTGCAGGTCGACCACTCCCGGTGCGATCCAAAGGCCGTCGCGGAGCGGGGCGAATCCCTCCCAGGTCAGCGTGGAGCGCAGCCGATGGCGCAGCCTCCGTTGCCCCTCGGGAACGCTGAACGTCGCGAGAGTCCAACCGTCGCCATCAGCATGCAGCGGCTGCGGGTTGCGCACACGCTCGCCTGCCTCGGTGAGCATCGCCGCACCCTCGGTGGTCAGGACGAACGACACTTCACGCCCGTGCCGCTCTCGACGCAGGATGCCGTTCTGCTCCAGACGGTCCAGCGCCGCGCGTGTCGCCGGGGGCTGGATGCCGGCCCCCTCGAGTACCTCGATGAACAGTCCCGCACGCACCCACGTGTCCGGGTCATCGAGCACATACTCACCCAGCAGCGCCAGCGCCAGCTCGCGCGGAGATCGACTGCCGAGAAGCGGCGACGACGCGGTACTCATCCCTGCGCCCGCACGGCCTCGCCGCGCTTGGCGCGCTGGATCTGCTCGTACACGTGGGTGCGTAGCTCGGTGAAGCGCGGCATCGCGCGGGTGGTGATCTGGTCGCGGTCCTCGGGGAGATCGATGTGCAGATCCTCTTGCACCCATGTGGGCGACTTCGAGAGCACGACGACCCGCTCGCCGAGGTAGACAGACTCATCGATGTCGTGCGTCACGAACAGGATCGACATCCCGCGCTCGCGATGAAGCGTGCGTACCAGGTCTTCGAGGTCGGCGCGCGTCTGGGCATCCACCGCGGCGAACGGCTCGTCCATGATGAGAACCTCGGGCTGGTAAGCGACGGCGCGGGCGATCGCGACGCGCTGCTGCATCCCGCCCGAGAGTTGCCACGGATAGCTCTTCGCAGCGTGGTCGAGGCCCACCGCGTGCAGAGCGTCGTCGATGAGCCGATCCCGCTCGGCGCGCGAGAGCTTCTTGTGCCGCAGCGGGAGTTCGACGTTGCCGCGCACCGTCAACCACGGATACAGCGAGCGGCCATACTCCTGGAACACCAGCGCCATGTTCTCGGGCGGATCGGTCACTGGCTGCCCGTCGAGTTCGATGACGCCGGCGGTGGGTCGCAGCAGACCCGCGACACACTTGAGCAGCGTCGTCTTCCCGCAACCGGACGGTCCGACGATGCACACCAGCTCGCCCTGGTGCATCGCAAAGCTGATGTCGCCGATAGCCTCGACGATTCCGGTCGATGACTCGTACGTCTTCTTCAGGTTCTCGACCTTGAGCAACGTGTCAGGCACGCTCCACCTCCTTGATTCCGTGATACCACCGCAGCACCCGCCGCTCGACCAGGCCGAACAGAGTGGCAAGCAGCACGCCGATCAGACCCAGCAACAGCACGCCGCTCCACATCTCGGCGATCAGATAGTTCGTCTGGAAGTACTTGATCTTGTATCCGAGCCCGGACGCGTTGTTGAACAGCTCGGAGATCACCATCAGCAGCAGCGCCACCGACAGGGACTGCCGCACGCCAGCCATGATCCGCGGGCTCGCGGACGGCAAGACGAGATATCGGAGCCGCTCCCATCGGGTGAGGGCGAACGACTGAGCAGTCTCTGTCATCACCGAATCGGTGGCCCGCACTCCCTCGATCGTGTTCAGCAGGATCGGCCAGATCGAGCCGGCGACGATGATGATCACTCGCGCGTCATCCCCGATGCCGAAGATGATGAGAACTGGCGCGATGATCACCGGCGGGGGAATGGCGCGGAAGAACTCGAGCGTCGGCTCGAGAAGCTCCCGCAGCCACCGGACGAGTCCGATGAGTGTTCCCGCGGCGATGCCGATGACGATCGAGAGGATGATGCCGAGCGCGAGGCGATACAGGCTCGGAATGACGTCGGTGAAGAATGCCGGCCCGATCCACGTGTCGACGAACGCTTCCAGGATCGTCAGGGGCGGTGGGAAGAACTTCTGAGGCGAGATCCCCGTCCAGATCGCCCACGCGACGATGAGGACGATCGGAAAACCGATGGCGTAGCCGACCTGGATCAGAAAGCCCTTCCAGCGTCGGCGAGCGGGCGGCGGGGTGACGACTGTCGTCGTGTAGAGGGTCACAGCACTTCCTCCCCGCGCACTGACTGATGCCACGACAGCGCGTGACGCTCGATGAACCGGAAGAGCAGATTGACGATGAGGCCGAGGATTCCAGAGACGAGGACGTAGGTGTACACGGTGAGCCAGTCACCGACCGTGAGTGCGGTAGTGATCTGGCTCCCGATACCGGGGATGCCGATCACGAGCTCTGCCGTGATCGTCAGGATGAGGGCGACAGCTGCTCCCAGACGCAGACCCGTCATGAGGTAGGGCAGCGACGTCGGAAAGATGAGGCTGCGGAACTGCGACAAGGTCGAGAGGCCATAGCTGCGCGCGGTGTCGCGGGCGACGGTGTCGATGTCGGCGACCCCGTAGAGCACCTGCACGAACACCTGCCAGAAGGTGGCGTAGACGATGATCACGAGTCCTGCCTGGGGCTGCAGTCCGAAGATCAGGATCGCGACCGGAATCAGCGCCACCGATGGGATCGGGCGCAGGAACTCCACGGTCGTGTGGGTCGCCTTGCGAAGAAAGCGGGAGAGCCCGACGAGGGTTCCGAGCACGATTGCGGCGACGGTGGCGATCGCAAGGCCCGTGCCCCACAGACTCAGGGTGCGGCCGACGTTTCGCCAGAACTCGAGGTCTCGCATCTCGCCGAAGAGGTTGGCGAGCGTTTCCGTGGCGTACGGCAGATACTGCGGGTTGACGATTCCCAGCGTCGGGATGAGCTGCCAGGTGGCGAGCATGCCCAGGATGCCGAGAAGGCCGAGGCCGATCTTGCGGGCCGATCGCGCTGCGTTTGCGCTCCGGCGCCTCCGGGTCGGGGCCGGAGCGGTGGCGGTAGCCATGGTTGTCCTTCGGGTAGCTCAGTCAGGGGGCGGGGACGCGGAAGGGATGCCGCCGGTGAGCGGCATCCCTTCCGCCATCCGTTACTGCTCCTGGATGAGTGTGTCGAAGTTCGGCTCAGCGTCCAAGACCCCGTATCCGACCGCAAGAGAGGCCAACTCCTCGAGATCAGCGACGTTCAGGTCTCGGCGATCGGGAGCGCGGCGACGCGGACCGTGGTCAGCTCCCCGGTTCCCTCGGTCATGGTTTCGGTCGGTTCCGGGGCCGCACCGGAGTCGGTGCATCCGGAAAGGAACAGGGCTGCGGCGGCAAGCGCGCCGAGTGTTGCAAGACTCTTCTTCATCGGAGGCCTCTCGTTGGCGAACAGGGGTGAGAGCGGTTCCACCGGTGCAGTACTGGCCCTGGTTCACGCCAGCGGCACCGCGTCGTACCGTCGCAGCCATAGTGCGACGGTACGTGCCGTCTGTCAAGAGTTTTTCGACGACCGTCACAAAACAGTTGAACTTTTTCGCGACGCCCCGTCCGCCCCGAGAGGGCTTCTCCCCGCCCGACGTCAGGAGTCGAAGCCCACGCCGAACAGTCCGGCAAGCTTCAGCAACGGACCGTCTTTCCCGCCGTTTCGGTCCGACTTGGCAACGGCTCGGCGCATCATCTGGATCAGCGGGTAGGCCAGCGGCTCGGGCGGAATCGGGATGGGGAGCTTGCGCGACATCTTCAGCCTCGTGCGCTCGGTATCGCGTCCCTCGAGCAGGTCGAGCATGACCTCTGCACCGAACCGCGTTGCTCCGACACCGAGCCCCGTGTACCCGGCGCTATAGGCGACGCGCCCGCCGCGAGCCGACCCGTGGAACGCGACGAGCTGGGTGGACATGTCGATCGCACCACCCCACTTGTGCGAGAACCGGATGCCGGACAGCTGCGGGAACGTGCCGTAGAAGTGATCAGCGAGTCGCTCAAAGGTCTCGGGGCGTTGATCCTGCGCCGCTCTGACGCGCCTGCCGCGGTGGTAGACCGCGTCATACCCGCCGAACAGAATCCGGTTGTCAGACGATTTTCGGTAGTAGTGGAACTCACGCGACGAATCGGTGATGCCGTGACGCTCGGTCCAGCCGATCGCGGCGAGCTGGTCGGCGCTCAGCGGCTCCGTCATGAGCACGTAGTCGTAGATCGGCACCGTGAACAGCCGCAGTTCGGGCAGCAATGACGAGAAGACGTTGGTGGCAAGGGCCACCCGGTTCGCACGAATCTCGCCCTGTGCGGTTTCGGCGACCATGCCTACGCCATCGGGGCGAAGGCGAGTCACCCGCGTCCGCTCGTAGATCTCGACACCGTGATCTTCGGCAGCCGCCGCGAGCCCCCACGCGAGCTTGGCGGGGTTCACATAGGCGACGCCATCCGTTCCGAACAGTCCCGCGCGGTAGAGCGGGGAGTTCCCCTTCTCACGAAGGCTCTCGCCCTCCAGGAACGTCTCGCTCGGGGAGCGATCGGCAGCTTCCCGGAGCCAGCCGATCTGGTGCGGCTCGGTGGCCACCGTCAGGACACCGGTCTCCTCCCATTCGGCGTCGATCCCGTAGCGCTGGATCGCTGCGCGGATCCCAGCGAAGTTCTCGTCAGCGAGGCGGTTCAGCACCGGCATCTCGTCAGCGAAATGCAGCTCCCCGTTCTCCCATCCGTGAGTGAGGCTCGCTTCGCAGAAGCCGCCGTTTCGACCACTCGCGGCCCAGCCGATACGGTTTCCCTCGACCAGGACGACGCGCCGCTTCGGGTCACGCTCTTTGGCGATCAGTGCTGTCCAGAGCCCGGCGAACCCCCCGCCCACCACGAGCAGATCGGTGGACACCCGGCCAGAGACTGCACCGCGTGGGGCGGGACGGTCAGGATCGTCGAGCCAAAACGGGGTGGTGGATGCCTCCGCCAACGCGCCGCGGATGGTGCCGAGGTCAGTGCGGATCTCATGGCCGTATGCGGTGGTCGCGCTCATGGGCATCCTCTTTCGTTGGTGGTCTGGGTCCCACCCGCAGTCGCGAGGCGGGTCATGGTTCCGGTTCGAGATCTGGCACGATGTAGACCTTTCGAAGGACCGTGGGCACGTGCCACCGCGTCCGCATTCCTGACTCGAGTCGACACAGAGACCCGGCGCGCAGCTCGATCGTCCGGTCGACCCGCCCGTGCTCCTCGATGAGTTCCACGGTCGCCTCGCCCGAAACGACGACGAACACCTCGTCAGCCTCGATGTCCCGCATCGAGCCGGCAGTCATCTCCCAAATCCCGACCGTGGTGCCACCGACCACTGCAACATCGACGAAGCCCGTGCTGGGCTCTCCCTCGAGTCGAAGATCGTCGGAAACTGGAGTGCCCGCGACGCCCAGATCCGCCACAACGAGCGGCTGGAAGGGTTCGAGGGTGGTCATCGCGGCATCCTCAGCCGAGGCGACCTAGCGCCGCGTCGATGATCGTGAGGCCTCGGTCCAGTTCCGATTCGGTGACGACAGCCGGTGGCACGACGTGGAGGCGGTTCTCGGCGAAGAACCCGAGGAGGCCCTGGTCGAGAAGGTCCTTCTTGAGCGCCGCCATGCGCTCGGCCCCGAGGGGTTCGCGCGTCTGCCGGTCGGCAACGAGTTCAACGGCCCAGAAGACGCCGCGCCCCCGCACCTCGCCCACCACGGCATGACGCTCGGCGATCTCGCGCAGGCGCGGGCCCAAGATGTCGGTGCCCATGCGGGCCGCGTGTTCCACGATGTTCTCGTCGGCCATCGCCTCGATCGTCGCGACGGCTGAGGCGGCAGCAAGCGGATGACCGGAATACGTGAGGCCGCCGGGGAAGACCCGGTCATCGAACGTGCGCGCGATCTCATCCGAGATGACCACTCCACCCAGCGGCACGTAGCCGGAGTTCACACCCTTCGCGAACGTGATGAGGTCGGGCGTCACGTCGAAAGCGTCGAACGCGAACCACTCGCCGGCGCGCGCGAAGCCTGCCATCACCTCATCGAGGATGAAGACGATGCCGTAGTGGTCGGCGATCTCGCGGACTCCGGCGAGGTATCCGGGCGGCGGAACGAGCACGCCGGCGGTTCCGGGGATCGTCTCAAGCAGAATCGCGGCAACGGAGTCGGAGCCCTCGGCCTGGATGGTTCGTTCGAGGTGCCGTAGTGCTCGCTCGCTCTCCTGTTCGGGAGTGGTCGCCCAGAACTCCGTCCGATAGAGGTAGGGCCCGAAGATGTGCACGTGGCCGCGCGAGAACTCGTTGGGGATCCGACGCCAGTCGCCGGTGGCCACGATCGCCGCGCCCGTGTTGCCGTGGTACGAGCGGTATGTCGAGATGACCTTGTCGCGCCCGGTGACCAGCCGTGCCATGCGGATCGCGTTCTCGTTGGCGTCGGCCCCACCGTTGGTGAAGAACACCTTGGTGAAGCCCTCCGGTGCACGCTCCAGGATCAACTCGGCGGCGCGCGCACGAGTGGCGTTCGCGTGAGCCGGTGCGACTGTCGTGAGTTGCGCTGCCTGCTTCTGGATGGCCTCGACGACCCGCGGATGCTGGTGGCCGATGTTCACGTTGACGAGCTGGCTCGAGAAGTCGAGGTAGCGGCGACCATCGACGTCCCAGACCTCGCTCCCGCTACCACCGGCAAGCGGCAGAGGAGCAAGGGAGCGCTGTGCGGACCAGGAGTGGAAGACGCTCGATCGGTCGCGCTCGCTGATGCTCGCGTTCGTGTCGTCAGGAGTGAGAGCCATGCCCCCTAGTGTGCTCCGCCGAACCAGCTCGCATAGTTCACAATTGTCGTACCGCACACTCTTCGATCGACAGATTGGCACGACGATTCCGACCACGCTGCGCTCCCTTCTGGCAGTTCGAGCGTTCGGCCTGCGCGCCGTGGGTGATCTCGATGCTGATCACCTCGACCGCGCCATTTCCTGGGTCCACAACTCGGACCTGCCCGACCCCACGCCGTGGCTCGAACCCGGGCAGCTCCTCCTGACCGACGGCGGGCAATTCACCGGACCGGGCTCGACCTCTCCCGAGGCTTACTGCTTCCGGCTCCAGCAGCGCGGAGTGGCGGGCTTGGGATTTGCGATTGACGTCATCCATGCGGCGGTGCCCGCCGAACTCGCGGCGGCCTGCGAGCGCCACGAGATCCCGCTCATCGAGGTGCCCGGCACGACGCCGTTCATCGGCATCATCCGACACGTCGCGGATGCCGAAGCCGCCGACCGGAGCGCGAGGCTGTCGTGGACGCTGGAGTCGCAGCGAGCACTGGCGAGGGCAGCTGTGCGCCAAGACGGGCTCCGGGCGATCCTGCGGACCCTCTCATCGCGGCTCGGCACGTGGGTCGCGCTCTTCGACGCCGCAGGAAGACCGCTCAGCCTCCCTGGAATCGCGGAGGTTCCGGCATCCGTGGACTCCGCGGTCCAAGAGCAGTCTCGGATGCTGCTTCGCAAGTCGAAGCCGGCGAGCGTTCGCATCACCGAGCCCCTCGCCGCGACGCTGCAGACGATTGGCCAAAGCGGGCGCCTGGGCGGCGTGCTCGCCGTCGGGGCTGACACCCCACTGGACTCCGCCCACAGCGATCTCGTCGAGTCGGTCATCGCCCTGGCAAGCATCGCGCTGGAGCAACAGCGCGCCGTCTCGGATGCGCGCCTGCGCGTGCGTACCGGAGTCATCGAGCTGCTCCTGGCTGGCCGCACTGACGAAGCTGCGCGCTCCGCGACGGCGCTGTGGGGACGGATGCCGGCACCGCCCCTTCTGGCCGGTCAGGTGATCGGTTTCACCGGTAGTCAGTCGCTTCTCGACGAGCTCGAGCTTGCCGCGACGGCCGAGCCGGGTGCACTGTTCTTCGCCGAACGCTCGGAGGATCTGCTGATCCTGGCCTCCCGCGAAGCACTCGTGGGAGTCGCAGACGTGCTGCGCAAGCATGACACCGCCGCAGGGTTCGCCGACCTTGACCGGTGGGCTGGCCTGAGCCGCGCGCTGGACGAGGCAGCTCACGCCGCCGAGCAGGCCCGTGCGCCTGGCGTCGTCGAGTTCTCAGCGATTGCCGACCGCGGCGTGATCGGCATGCTGCGAACCAGCGGCGGTCAACTCGTCGCCCGTCGCATGCTCGCACCGCTGGATCACCTGCCCGAGGATCACCGCGAGCGCCTCCTCGCAGCTGCGCGGGCCTGGTTCGCAGCCAACACCGCGTGGGATCCGGCCGCTCGCGCTCTCGACATCCACCGACACACGCTGCGCGCCCGCATCGACGAGCTCGGGGACGTGCTGAACCTGGACCTATCGAGCTTCAGCGGTCGCGCTCAGCTGTGGGCAGCGCTGGAACTCTCCCCAGCCGCCCGCTAAGGGCCGGACGCGCGTCAGGTGTTCTGCGGGAAGCCCAGGTTGATCCCGCCGTGGGTAGCCGGGTCGAGCCATCGCGCGGTGACCGCCTTCTCGCGCGTGAAGAAGTCGAACCCGTGAACGCCGTAAGCCTTGGCATCACCGAACAGCGACTTCTTCCATCCGCCGAACGAGTGGTACGCGACCGGCACGGGGATCGGCACGTTGATGCCGATCATGCCGACCTGGACTTCGCTCTGGAATCGCCGGGCGGCGCCACCGTCGTTCGTGAAGATGGCGGTCCCGTTTCCGAACTCGCCCGAGTTGATCAGCGCGACTCCCTCATCGAAGCTCTCGACCCGCACGATCGACAGGACGGGACCGAAGATCTCTTCCGTGTAGGCGCGGCTGGTGGTGGGAAGGCCATCGATGAGGGTCGGTCCGAAGAAGAACCCGTCCTCGTGACCGTCGACGACCAGCGAGCGGCCGTCAACGACGATCGTCGCGCCATCAGCCTCGGCGATGTCGACGTACCCAGCCACCTTCTGGCGGTGCTGGTCGCTGATGAGCGGCCCCATGTCGGGTTCGGCGTCTCCGGTCTGCGCTCCGTTGCCGACGGTGAGCTTCGCGATGCGATCCGAGATCTTCGCGATGAGCTCATCGGCGACCGGCTCTACCGCGAGGACCACGCTGATGGCCATGCACCGCTCGCCCGCGGCGCCGTAGCCGGCGTTGACAGCCTGGTCGGCGACGAGGTCGAGATCGGCATCCGGCAGTACGAGCATGTGGTTCTTGGCGCCACCCAGCGCTTGAACGCGCTTGCCGTTGCGGGCGGCGGTCTCGTAGATGTACTGCGCGATCGGCGTCGAGCCGACGAAGCTGATCGACTCGACCACCGGCGAGTTCAGGAGCCCGTCGACAGCGAGCTTGTCACCCTGCAGGACGGTGAACGCGCCATCGGGCAGGCCCGCTTCCTTCCACAACCCTGCGAGCCAGAGCGCGGCCGACGGATCCTTCTCGCTGGGCTTGAGGACGACGGCGTTGCCCGCTGCGATGGCGACGGGGGCGAACCACAGCGGGACCATCGCGGGGAAGTTGAAGGGGCTGATGATGCCGACGACGCCCAGCGGCTGCTTGAGGGAGTAGACGTCGATTCCGCTGGAAGCGTTCTCTGAGTAGGCGCCCTTGATCAGGTGCGGGAAGCCGGTGGCAAGTTCCACGACTTCCTGGCCGCGAAGGATTTCACCCATCGCGTCGGAGAGCACTTTGCCGTGCTCGGCGGTGATGATCGCCGCCAGCTCCGGCTTTCGCGCGTTGAGCAATTCACGGAAGGCGAAGAGCACGCCCTGCCGCTTGGCGACCGACCACGTCGACCATTCTTCGAAGCCACGTCGCGCTGATGCAATGGCAGCGTCAGTTTCCGTCTGGTCGGCCAGCGCGACGTTAGCCGCGACCACGCCGGTGGCGGGGTTGAAGACCGGTGCCGTGCGCCCGGATCTAGACGCCGTCGGTGCGCCGTCGATCCAGTGAGGGATGGTCGGGAGGTCGAGTTCTGCCATGTCGTCAGGTTAGGTCACCGGTCAGGACCGACCGATCGACAATCTGTCACGCGAGTTCGACGCGGATGCCACACCGGCACGGCATGTTCCCCGTCCATGACTATGCATCAGATGAGCAGGTATACGGCTCCGATGATCGTGAGGGCGATCACCAGGTACTCGAACACGCGTTGGCTGATGGCGGATGCGATCTGGCGGCCCACGAGCGCACCGAGGACGACCGCGGGCACGAGGATCAGATCGATCAGCAGGCCTTGCGGTGTGATGAGCCCGAGGCCGATCGAGAACGGAACCTTCGCGACATTCACGGCCGCAAAAAACCGCGCCGCAGTGCCGAGAAACACGTGAACCGGAAGCCGAGCGGCGAGGAAGTACATCGACATCACGGGTCCAGCGGCGTTGGCGACCATCGTCGTGAATCCGCCCATCACCCCGTAGAAACCCGCCGCCACCGTGCCCGGAACCGCGTCGGCATCCGCGCGGGATCTACGCCGCCAGAGCGTGAACGCGATAACCACCAGCAGGGCGTCTCGCCGACACCGTCCACCTGATCCTCACATCGTGCTGACGGTCACGCCCTTCGTCTCCGGCGCGGAGTCAGCGGGAGCCCCGCCTTCGACGCCGGCCATCGACTCAATGTTGATGATCCGCCCATAGCGCTGTCGACGCATCACGGGGACCGCAGCTAGACACATGAGGTATGTCCCGCGAAGGTTGATGGCAACGACCCGGTCGAATGTCGACACCGGCACCTCTTCGATGTCTGCCCGATCATCGCCCTGCGGCGCTGCCGCGTTGTTCACCAGCACGTCGAGGCGGCCGTATCTGTCGACGGTCTCGGGCGCGCCCGTCACCGTGCCGATTGGCGAATGGCGAAGGCCCCGATTCCCGCGTGATTCTGCGGATATCGAGGCCTTGCGCATGGCGGTGACGGTGGGATTTGAACTATTGCCGGATCCGATTTCAGGGACCGACTTCGAGGATCTTTCGCCGTCGTTCCGATGGTCGGCAGGTTTCGGAGACGCACCTCGTGGTGTCCGCGATGTCGTCGGGTTTACCCACGCCGTTACCCGCAGCCCGACCACGTGGCTGTCATGCGACTCAGGGCACGGGAGTGAGCGTGTATTTGGTCTGGAGGTATTCGTGGATACCTTCTGCCCCGCCTTCTCGCCCAAGGCCGGACATCTTCCACCCCCCGAACGGAGCAGCGGCGTTGGAGACCACGCCCACGTTCAACCCCATCATCCCCGTCTCCAGCCGCTCGATCATGCGCTGCCCGCGCGAGAGGCTCTCGGTGAACACATACGACACCAGTCCGTACTCCGTGTCGTTGGCGATGCGGACCGCGTCCTCCTCCGAGTCGAAAGGAATGATCGCGAGAACGGGCCCGAAGATCTCTTCGCGCAGGATGTCGCTGCCCTCGCGGACATCGGCGACCACCGTGGGGGCATAGAAGGTCCCGGCGCTCTCTATCACCGAGCCACCCGTGGTCACGCGCGCGCCGCGGGAGACCGCGTCCTGCACCAGGGATGCAGCCTTGGCAACAGCCCGGTCATCGATGAGAGGGCCGATCGAGACGCCCTCTTCCGTGCCCCGGCCGACCTTCATCGCCTGAACCCGCTCGGTGACCCGCCGTGAGAACTCATCTACGACGTCGCGATGCACGATGAACCGATTCGCGGCCGTGCACGCCTGCCCGATGTTGCGGAACTTGGCCGCGATGGCGCCATCGACGGCCTTGTCGAGATCGGCATCGTCGAACACGACGAACGGCGCGTTGCCGCCCAGCTCCATCGACGTGCGCAGCACACCGGATGCGGCCTGCTCGAGCAGCCGCTGCCCGACCGGCGTCGAACCGGTGAAGGACAGCTTCCGGAGCCTCGGGTCACGGATGATCGGCTCGGACACCGCCGCCGATGTCGACGTGGTGAACACGTTGACTACCCCTGCCGGCACGCCGGCATCCTCGAGGAGCTTCGCGAAATACAGAGTCGTCAGCGGAGCGAGCTCGGCCGGTTTGATCACCACCGTGCACCCCGCCGCGAG
>MDSV01069929.1_pt1 | contig 24106 bp, 21 predicted proteins | sample 810851 | NCBI WGS metagenome assembly MDSV01 (sample SAMN05326640, study PRJNA326480) | marine metagenome | isolation source: seawater | place: Atlantic Ocean: North East | collected 2012 | reverse complement strand
TTCTCTATTATATCTTGTTCCTTTACATTCATCACATTGAATATAAACATCTGGTAAAAAGTGCATTTCATAAGTTATTACTCCATCACCTTCACAAGCTTCACATCTTCCACCTTTAACATTAAAAGAAAATCTACCTGGTTTATAGCCTCTACTTTTAGACTCTGGTAAAGCTGTGAACCAGTCTCTTATAGGACCAAAAGCTCCAGTATATGTTGCTGGATTCGACCTTGGTGTTCTACCAATTGGCGATTGATCTATATCAATAACTTTGTCAATTAACTCAATTCCCTTAAATCCTTTAAAAGGTTTTGGTATTTTTCGTGATTTATTATTATTTAAAGTTAAATTTAATGCATTGTATAATGTTTGTAAAATTAAAGTAGATTTACCACTTCCTGAGACACCAGTAACACATGTAAAATTTCCAAGTGGAATTTTAAGATTTACATTATTTAAATTATTTCCTGTTGCTCCGTTAATTTCTAAAAATCTACCATTTTTTGCAAGTTTTCTTATTGCAGGAACTTGGATAAAATTTTTATGTGATAAATATTTTCCAGTAATACTATTGTTACTTTTTAATATATCATTATACGAACCTTGTGCAACTATTTCACCACCTTGACTACCAGCTTCAGGACCTAAATCAATTATATGATCAGCATTTTCCATTGTTTCCGTGTCATGCTCTACTACAATAACTGTATTTCCTAAATCTCTTAATCTTTTAAGAGCATCTATTAACTTTACATTATCTTTTTGGTGCAATCCTATCGAAGGTTCATCCAAAACATAAAGTACCCCTGTTAACCCAGAACCTATTTGAGAAGCTAATCTTATACGTTGAGCTTCACCACCAGATAATGTTCCTGATTCTCTAGATAGAGTTAAATAGTCTAAACCAACATTTAGTAAAAAATTTAATCTTTCATTTATTTCTTTTAAAATATGTTCAGCAATTTTTAATTGTTTTTTATCTAGCTTTTGTTCTAAATTTTTAAACCATTTAGTAGCATCAAAAATTGATTTTTTTGTAACTTCACTTATATGTAAATTATCAATTTTTACACATAGAGCCTCATCTTTTAGTCTATGTCCATTACATTTTTCACACTTTGTATCTGACTGATATTGTGAAATTTCTTCTCTTTTCCAATCACTGTCAGTTTCTAAATAACGTCTTTCTAAATTATTTATTACACCTTCAAAAGTTTTTTTATGAGAGTACTTTTCATAACCATCATCATAAGAAAACTTTATCTCATCATCGTCAGAACCAAATAATATTATATCTCTAATTTTTTTAGGAAGCTTATTCCATTTGTCTTGGAGTGAAAAATTATAATGTTTAGCAATAGAAGCTAAAGTTTGAGCGTAATATAAAGAACTTGATTTTGACCAAGGTTCAATTGCACCATCTGCTAAACTTTTATTTTGATCAGAAACAACTAAATTTGGATCAACATTTAATTTTATACCAATACCCTCACATTCTTCACATGCCCCATAAGGACTATTGAATGAAAATAAACGAGGTTCAATTTCTTCAATAGTAAACCCACTTTCCGGACAGGAAAATTTAGATGAAAATATTAACTTTTCAGTTTTTCTATATTTTTTTGGTAATGTTTCATTTTCATATTCTACAAAAAGCAAACCTCCTGATAGATTTAATGATGTTTCAATACTTTCTGCTAGTCTATTTCCTAGATTAGAATTTATTACTATTCTGTCTATCAAAACATGAATATCATGTTTTAATTTTTTATTCAATTCAGGAACATTATCAATTTCGTATAATTTTCCATCAACTCGAATTTTTCTGAAACCTCTTTTTTTAAAATTTAATACATCTTTTTTATATTCACCTTTTCTTCCTCTAACGACTGGAGCATACAAATATATTGTGCTTTTCTTAGGTATCGTTAATATTTTATCTATAATTTGTGATACTGTTTGTGATTGTATTGGTTTGCCTGTGAATGGAGAGTAGGGTATACCCGCTCTTGCATAAAGAACTCTCATATAGTCATAAATTTCAGTTACGGTAGCAACTGTTGATCGTGGATTTTTAGATGTATTTTTTTGTTCTATAGAAATAGCTGGACTTAACCCCTCTATTAGGTCAACATTTGGTTTTTTCATTTTATCTAAAAATTGTCTAGCATAAGCAGATAAGCTTTCAACATATCTTCTTTGTCCTTCAGCATAGATAGTATCAAAGGCTAAAGATGATTTTCCTGATCCAGAAAGACCGGTAATTACAATAAATTTATCTTTTGGTATTTCTAATGAAATATTTTTTAGATTGTGTTCTTTTGCGCCTTTTATAACGATTTTTTTTAACATTTTTTAGTAGTTTTAATTTAATAAAGTTATATTCAATTTAAAAATATGATATATATATATAGGATAACATCTAATAAATTAATTCTTAAAATATAAATATTATGGCAGGAAGTTTAAATAAAGTAATTTTAATAGGAAGATTGGGTGCAGACCCTGAAATTAAACAAATGGTTAATGGGAAAAATGTCGCAAGACTGAGCCTTGCAACCAGTGATACTTGGAAAGATAAAAATACTGGTGAACGTAAAGAAAAAACAGAATGGCATAGAATTGTTATTTTTAATGAAGGACTTGTTAATGTCGTGCAACAATATTTAAAAAAAGGTGCCCAAATATATATAGAAGGCCAATTGACTACTAGAAAATGGAAAGATGAACAATCTGGCCAAGATAAATATTCTACAGAAATACTATTACAGGGATATAATTCAACACTAAAAATGTTAAATTCAAAAAATTCTAATGAAAATATGTCTCAGAGTCCAGAAGCATTGCCAGATGAATCGACATCTAAATCATCGAGTGATTTAGATGATGATATTCCATTTTAGTAAATATGCAAAAGATCGAAAGCATAAATAACGGAAAATACAAACCTATTTCATTGTACGATGAAATGAGTTCGTCTTATCTATCTTATGCGATGAGTGTAATTGTTAGTCGTGCTCTTCCTGATGTAAGAGACGGCCTAAAACCTGTTCATAGAAGAATAATTTACGCAATGTACAAAGGTGGATTTGATTGGTCAAAACAATTTAGAAAATCAGCAAGAATTGTTGGTGATGTAATTGGTAAGTATCATCCACATGGAGATCAAGCTGTTTATGATGCATTAGTAAGAATGGTGCAAGATTTTTCTATGAGCTTACCACTTGTAGATGGACAAGGAAATTTTGGTTCTATAGATGGTGATCCACCTGCAGCAATGAGATATACAGAAACTAGATTGTCAAAAGTTTCTCAATTTTTAATAGATGACATAGAAAAAAATACAGTCCTATTTAAAAATAATTACGATGATACAGAAAAAGAACCTGTTGTTTTGCCATCACAATATCCTAATTTACTAGTAAATGGAGCTGGAGGTATAGCCGTGGGTATGGCCACTAGTATTCCTTGCCATAATTTAGGAGAAATAATTAATGGAACTTTAGCAGTTATCAAAGATAAAGATATCAAAATCAAACAACTAATGAAATTAATACCCGGACCAGATTTTCCAACTGGTGGAATAATTATTGGTAAGGATATTATAAAGCAAGGTTATCATAAGGGCAGAGGATCATTTAAAATTAGAGGTGAAATAGAAACTGAACCTTTAAAAAATGGAAAAGAAAGACTTGTTATTAAATCAATACCTTATCAAGTTAATAAATCAAATTTAAATGAACATATAGCACAATTAGTTAGAGATAAAAAAATTGAAGGTATAAGTGATATTAGAGATGAATCTAACAGAGAAGGAATTAGAGTTGTTATTGATCTAAGAAGAAATATTGAGCCAGAAACAATTAAAAGGCAACTTTATAAATATACATCGATAGAAAATTCTTTTGGTTTTAATACTTTAGCAATAGTAGAAAACAAACCAAAAATTTTAAACTTAAAAGAATTTATACTTCACTTTTTAGAGTTTAGACAAGAGGTGATAATTAAAAAAACTAAATTTGATTTAAGTAAAGCTTTAGGTAGAGCTCATGTATTGTTAGGAATATCTGTTGCTATAGAAAATTTAGATAAGGTAATCAAAATAATTAGAAATTCTAAAAGTCCTGAGGTAGCAAAAAAATCACTAATTGAAAATAAATGGAAAATTTCTAAAACCTTAAAGTTAATTAAGTTGGTTGAAAATAAAAATAGTAAGAATTTATATAGCTTAACTGTAAATCAAGTTTTAGCTATTTTAGAGTTAAAACTTCAAAAATTAACAACAATGGGTATAAATGAAATTGAGTTGGAAATTAAAAAACTAGCGGAGTTAATTATTAATTATAGAAAAATTTTAAATTCAAAAAAAGAACTTATGAATGTTATAATAAAAGATTTAGAACTTATAAAAGAAAAGTTCTCAGTTCCAAGAAGAACTAAGATTATAGATGCGGTACTGAACTATAACATAGAAGAAACTATTCAAAAAGAATCTGTCGTCATAACGATTACTCATCAAGGTTATATTAAAAGAGGACCTTTAAGTTCTTTTAAACAACAAAAAAGAGGAGGAAAAGGCAAATCGGGCATTAAAACTAGGGATGAAGACTTTGTAGTCCAATTTTTTTCTGTAAATACTCATACGCCAGTATTGTTTTTTTCTACAGAAGGACTTGTTTTTAGAATTAAAGCATGGAAAATTCCTGAAGGAAGTTCCTCATCAAAAGGAAAATCTTTATTTAATATACTTCCATTAAAAAATCATCAAAGCATTAGTTCAATCATGCCATTAACTGAAAATGAAAATGAATGGAAAAATTTAAATTTAGTTTTTGCCACAAGTACTGGTAAAGTTAGAAAAAATAGTCTTTTAGATTTTGTAAATATTAATACATCAGGAAAAATTGCTATGAAATTAGATGCCAATGATAAAATTATTGGTGTAAAAATTTGTACAGATGATCAAGATATAATTTTAAGCACAAAATTAGGAAAATCCATAAGATTTATGTCAAAAAAGTTAAGAATTTTTAAAGGCAGGTCATCTAAGGGTATTAGAGGTATTAATTTAAAAAATAATGATTCAATCGTTTCTTTATCTGTTGTAGATCACACTGATATTAAAAATAATAAAAAAAATGGAACATTAAGTAAAGATAAAAATGCTGAATATATTGCTAAACAAAAGTACATACTTACGATTACAGAAAATGGTTATGGAAAAAGATCATCTTACTATGATTATCGAGTTACTAACAGGGGTGGAAAAGGAATAATAGGTATAATCAACTCCTCAAGAAATGGAAATGTTGCTTCATCATTTGTTGTAAACGATGGTGATGAAATATTGATGTCTACAAACAAAGGTAGGGTGATAAGATGTGCAGTTAATGAAATTAGAATTGCTGGAAGGAATACCCAAGGTGTTAGAATTATTAAATTATCAGGTGATGAAAAAGTTGTTTCAGCAATAAAAATTGATAATAATTTAGTTTAATGAAAAAAATTGCAATTTATCCAGGAACTTTTGATCCTATTACTTATGGGCATATTGATTTAATAAATAAAGGTCTCAAGGTTGTTAACACAATTATAGTAGCAGTATCTGAGGGTATCAACAAAAATTATATGTTCTCAATAGATGAAAGAATAGAAATAACAAAAAAAGCACTATTTAAAGATTTAAAATTTAATAAAAATAATCTAAAAATTGTGAAATTTAATAATTTAACCACTGATTTATGCAAACACTATAAAGCAACACTCATACTTAGAGGGTTGAGAGCTGTTTCTGACTTTGAGTATGAATTTCAGTTAGCTGGTATGAATAAAAAATTAAATAAAAATATTGAAACTATTTTTTTAATGTCAGATCTTGAAAATCAAGCAATATCATCTAATATTGTTAAAGAAATTGCAAATCTTGGTGGAGATGTGTCAAATTTTACAACAAAAAGTACTAAAAAAGCTTTATATAACAAAATTTCATGAAAAAAATTTTTTGTGTTTTAATATTTTTTCTTGTATTTAATAATTCATTTAGTGAGGAGAACATAATGATAATGAAGCTTAAGAATGGTGTTGTAAAAATAGAGTTGTTTCCTGATGTAGCGCCAAATCATGTTAAAAGATTTAAAGAACTGTCTAGAGAAAAAAAATATGATGGGGTTGTTTTTCATAGAGTTATAGATGGTTTTATGGCACAAACAGGAGATGTACAATTTGGTAATTCTACCAATGATAGTTTTGATTTAAGTAAAGCGGGTACAGGAGGCTCTGATTTACCTAATCTTAAATCTGAATTTAGCAGTGTTCCTCATGTTAAAGGAACTCTTTCAATGGCAAGATCTCAAGATCCTAATAGTGCTAATAGTCAATTTTTTATATGTTTTGAGTCTGCTCCACACCTAGATCGTCAATATACAGCGTTTGGAAAAGTTATTGAAGGTATGGAATTTGTTGAAAATATTAAAAGAGGTGATGGTCCTAACGGTTCAGTATCTGATCCAGATAAAATAATTAGTCTTACTGAATCTGAATAAAAATTTTATTACATGACATTGAAAAAGTTTGATTTTAATGTCATAGCTGTAGATAAATTTTCAAGATGTGCAGTCATAAGTACTCCACATGGAAAAATAGATACTCCCACTTTTATGCCCGTTGGAACGCAGGCGACTGTTAAGGCTGTTTTTTTAAATGATATTTATAAAACAGGTACACAAATTATCTTATCTAACACTTATCATTTAATGATACGACCAGGAATTGATAGAATAAAAAGTGTTGGTGGTTTACACCAATTTATGAATTCAAAAATACCTATATTGACAGACTCTGGAGGGTTTCAGGTTATGTCATTATCAAAACTAAATAAAGTAGATCTTGAAAAAGGTGCAATATTTAAATCTCATATAGATGGAACTGAATATATATTGGGACCTGAAGAAAGTATGGAAATTCAAAAAGCATTAAATTCTGACATAGTCATGGTAATGGATGAATGTCCAAAAAATTCTAAAGATAAAGAATTAATAAAAAAATCAATGGAATTATCCATGAATTGGGCCAAAAGATCTAAAAAGGCTTTTGGATCCAACCCACAAAAAGGACTTTTTGGTATAGTACAGGGAGGTCTGTTTGAGGATCTGAGAATTAAATCCTTAAATGAATTAATAAAGATTGATTTTGATGGTTATGCTCTAGGAGGGTTAGCTGTAGGTGAAACACAAAACGAAATGTTTAATATATTAGAAAAAATAAAAGAATATCTTCCAAAAAATAAACCAAGATATCTTATGGGCGTTGGGACGCCCTCTGATATACTGGGAGCTGTAAAAAGAGGTATAGATATGTTTGATTGTGTATTACCCACTCGCTCAGGTCGTACCGGTTTAGCATTTACCTGGAATGGTAAAATTAATATTAGAAATGCCAAATATCAATACGACAATACGCCTTTAGACGATTCTATTAACAATTTTGATTTAAACAAATATTCTAAAAACTATTTAAATCACCTTTTTAATACAAATGAAATCCTTGCATCTATGATATTAACTTTACATAACATTAATTTTTATCAAGAATTAATGAAAAAAATACGTTTAAACATAAAACAAGGTACTTTTGATAAATTTCATGATAAATATATTAATGTTATTTAATACAATATTAATAATTGATTTTTTTTTAAATAGAGTTTAAAAGTTCAATTCTTGTGGGCCCTTAGCTCAGTTGGTAGAGCAATTCCCTTTTAAGGAATGGGTCGATGGTTCGAGTCCATCAGGGCTCACCAATTATCAATTTAAAGTAACTGCTAGTTTTTAGGTTTTAATAGGAGGATACTTAGTAATAATTTCATTTGTCCATTGAGAAATTTTATTAATTCTGTTTGATGATGATGGATGAGTACTCATAAATTCAGGTGGCTCTTTACCTTTATTATTTTCTTTCATTCTTTCCCAAACTTTAACAGTTTCAAAAATATTGTAACCAGAAAGTGAACTAAAAACTAAACCCAAATAATCTGCTTCACTTTCTTGTTTTCTGTTAAAAGGATTAAATATTCCAATTTGACTTAGTAGACCGACTCCACCACCAGTAGATCTATTTACTTGGCTAATTTTTCCACCAGAAGCTATGTCTGCTATTTGAGTTCCTACATTAAAAACCATAGCTCTACTTGCTCTTTCAACAGAATGTTTTGCAACAGCATGAGCAATTTCATGTCCCATAACTGAAGCTAGACCATTAGTGTTTTTTGTAATATCCAAAATACCACTATAAACAGCAATTTTACCTCCAGGCATACACCAAGCATTTTTAATTTTTTTATTGTCTATTAGAATATATTCCCAATCAAAATTTACAGTAGGATCAGACAAATTATTCATATCAAAATATTCACTTATAGAATTTTCCATTTTTTTTCCAATATCAATTACTTCATCTAATTCAGAACTTTTTTTAATTAATTTTTCTTTTTCTTTAATTTTTTCGTAAATTTGAGCTGCTTGTAAATTTAATTTTGCTTCTGGTATTAAAGATAGTTGTCGTCTATCTGTAATTGGTACAGTAGTACATTGATTTATTAATAAACCACAACAGCCACAACCTATTAAATGTATAAATTTTCTTCTGTTCATAATATCAATATATTGATAATAAAGTAAAAAAAAAGCTTATATTAATAAAATGAGAAAAAAAAAAAGTAAACCAATTATTAGTAGCCTTAGAAATTTTTTTATCACAGGTATAGTAGTTTTGATACCAATCGGCATTACTCTTTACCTAACACTATTTTTTATTAATGTTTCATCAAAACTTGTACCAAAAGAGATAAATCCAAATCATTATTTGCCATTTTCTATACCTGGGCTGGAAATAGTACTTTCTATATTTTTTATTACTATTATTGGCTGGCTTTCTTTATCTTTTATAGGAAAAAGGTTTCTAAAAATTGTTAATGAGTTATTTAAAAAAATACCAATATTAAGAACTATTTATTCAGCAGTTGGTCAGATGACAGAAAGTTTTACAAATAATAAGGGTAATCAAAAAAAAAGAGTTGTTCTTGTTGAATATCCTCGTAAAGGTTCTTGGGCTGTAGGTTTTGCCACTAAGGATAATAGGGGAGAGATCACTAGAAAAACTAAAGAAAAGTTAGTTAATGTTTTTGTTCCTACAACACCGAATCCTACGAGTGGTTTTTTATTAATGTTTAAAAAAAGTGAAATTATATATTTAGATATGAGTTTTGAACAAGCTTCAAAATTTATAGTTTCAGCCGGTACTTCTAATCCTTCCAAATTAAATTAAATCATTAATTATATCTGCCTGATCATATAATTTTAACAAAGGTTTATATTTTTGCATACTTACCTCTTCTTTTTCAATTCTTTTAATTTCTTTTTCTCCTAGTATAAAAAGATCTTCATTGTGTATAGGGTCAGCTAATCTAAAATTTTTAATTCCACTTTGTTTAAAGCCCAAAAGATCACCAAATCCTCTTAATTTCATATCTTCTTCAGAGATATAAAAACCATCATTAGATTTTTTTAAAATATTAATTCTTTTTTTTGCATTATCACTTAAATTAGATTTGAACATTAAAATACAGGTAGATTGCTTTGAACCTCTACCAACTCTTCCCCGTAATTGATGTAATTGCGATAAACCAAATTTATTAGCATTCTCAACTACTATAGTATTAGCATTAGGAAAATCAATACCAACCTCAATTACTGTAGTTGATACTAGTATTTTAATTTTTCTTTCTAGGAAATTATTTAAAATAGTTTCTTTTTCATCTTTTTCAGTTTTGCTATGTAAAATACTTACAGAATTTGGAAATAATTTATTGAGATCGTTAAATTTTTTAACAGCAGATTGATGATCAACTTTTTTTGACTCCTCTATTAAAGGACATACCCAAAAAACCTGATTACCTTCATTAATTTGTTTTCTAACAAATTTAATTACATCATTAATTTTATTTTCAATTTTACTATAAGTTTTGATATCTTTTCTATTTTTTGGTTTTTCCTTAATAATAGAGATATCCATGTCACCGTACACCGACATAATTAAAGTCCTTGGGATTGGTGTAGCAGACATTAAAAGTACATCACAATTATTTCCACCTTTATCAGACAATAGCTTTCTTTGTTTTACTCCAAATTTATGTTGTTCATCTATTATTATATAACCAAGTTTAAAAAAATTAATTTTTTTTTGAAATAGTGAATGAGTCCCAAAAACTATATTAACATGATTAGTTTTTATTAAATTTTCAATTTTTTTTTTTTCTAAATATTTGGTTTTTCCAGAAATAAATTCAATAACAATATTTTTTGGAAATAATTTTTTAGCTAATTTATAATGTTGTTTAGCTAAAATTTCTGTGGGTGCCATAAATGCAACTTGAAAACCAGATTGTATCGTATTTAAAGCTGATATTAGTGCTACAATCGTTTTTCCACTACCAACATCTCCTTGCAATAATCTAAACATTTTAGTTTTTGATGATAAATCTTTATTAATTTCTTGCAGCGATAATTTTTGATCATTCGTTAAGTCGAAATCAACTTTACTCATTGTTTTATTAAAAGCTTCATTATTAAATATTTTAGGATTTTTTTTAGCTTTTTTTATTTTTTTTCTAATTTCAGAAGAAATTAAAAAAGAAGCAAGAATTTCATCAAAAGCTAATCTTTTATAAAAATTAGATCTAAAACTTCCTATATTTTTTGGATCATGTAATTTAATTATAGAATTATTCCATGTCTCATTATTAAAATTCTTTAAAATACTTGAGTTCAACCATTCTGGTAAAGTAGGTAAATTTTCTAAAATTTTATTGATAATATTATTATATACTTTCTCACTAATTCCTTCAGTAAGGCTATATTTTGTGTGTATTTTTTCAATCAGATTATTATCTTTTGATATATATTTTGGATTAGTTATTTGATATTTTTTATTAAAATAATTTATTTTCCCACTTATAGTTACTTCTTCATTTATAGGTAAAATTTTTTTAATATATCCTTCATAACTATTAAAAAAGATACAATCAATTGTTCCAGTTTCATCTTCACATGCAATCCTATTAGGTAAATTTCTTATCCTTGGAAAAGAATATTTTTTTACAAAAACTTTTATAGTATGTACTTTGCCTATTTGTAGCTTATTTACTTTAGTAATTCCTCTTAAATCTGAGTATGACTTTGGAAGACGCCAAAGTAAATCAAATATGTTGTTAATTTTTTTTTTTTTTAAAATTTCTTTAGTTTTTTTACCAACTCCTTTTATACTACTAATATCCTGCAATAAATTTCTATAATCATTCGTAATTTTCATTTAAATATATTATATTTAAAAAATGAAATTTAATATAGATGACTTAAAAAAAAAAATTATATATCGATCAAAGTATAGAGGTAGTAAAGAGATGGATTCTTTACTAGGAGATTTTACTAAAAAATTTATTGATCAACTTAATTATGATGACCTTATCAATTTATCAAGTTTTTTGGATATTGATGATGAAAACCTTTACAAATTTAAAAGTGGTTTATCTACAAGTATGAAGATTGAGAATAATAAAATTTCTAATTTATTTAAAAATTTTAAATACAATAATATATAACTGTGGCGGAGAGACTGGGATTCGAACCCAGGAATGAGTTGCCCCATTGCCGGTTTTCAAGACCGGTGCTTTCAACCGCTCAGCCATCTCTCCGTTAGCAAGCTTTTATTCGATTGATTAAAGCTTTTCAATCAAAAAGATTTAATTAGTTAATTAAATTTACGTTTTATTTTAGAGAGATTTAAATAAAATTTAAAAAAACCAACTAAAGAACCAGTTAATATAATTAAATTATAAAAATTACTTATAAAGAACATTATAAAAGAGTTAAGTAAGTTTTTTTTAAAATGATAAAAATAAAATGATTTAAATGCATTAATATGGAGTGCTGATGTAAAAAGAAACGCAATTAAAAATAATTTTGTTTTATAGTACAGTAGAGCAACAATAAAAATAAGTATAAAGGGACTATAAATTAAATTCAAAGCAGTATTAGAACTTGTTGCTGTAGAACTAAATTTTTTTCTGACTAAAAACATTTCCATCCAAAATTGAGTTCTAACAAAAAAAAGAAAAGACATTTTTAAAAAACTCGGAAAAAAGTGTCTTACTTTCATATTTTTATTAAGAATCATACTAAATTTGCTTGATATTCTATAACCAAATTCTTCATTTTCAAAATCTAAACCTTTTTTAAAAAAAGGATCATACCCACCAGATTTAATGTAGCATTTTTTTTTAATACCAGAACAAGAAGCTGAAAAATGATCATATTTAGTTATTTTTTTTTTATATAAAAATGAATAAAAAGTTGTTTTATACAATGCTGGCAATGTTTTGTTTATAGGTTCTAAATCATAAACACCTACAACAGCATCATATTTATTTATATTTTTTTTAAAGATTGAAAATGTATTCTTTAATACCTCTGTATCACTATCTATAAAAAAAATTTTATTATACAAAGATTTTTTTACACCATAGTTTCTTGCACCACCTGGACCAATATTTTTTTTAAGTTTGAAGTATTTTATTTTAAGTTTTTTAAATTTTTTTAATATTATTTTACATTTTTTACTTTCATCTGATACAGAAAAATCATCTACAATAATTATTTCAGATGGAATTAAAGTCGATTTACTAACGCTTTTAATACATCGTCCTACATGTTCACAGGAATTATGAAAGGGAATAATTAATGAAAATTTAAAATTTTTACTAATTTTTTTGATTCTCATAAATGATATTTTATTTTAGCAGTAAATTTAAATTTATTTCAATTCTTTTTGACCAATGTTTTTAATAGCGTATTTTGCTAATTGTGTATATTGCGAAGGATTCCAAGTAACATTAGCTGCTAAAGCACATTCAAAAGAGCATTTACATTTCGTGTCTTTTATCCATTTATAAATTTTTTTTTGTTGATCACTTTTCATTAATTTTTGAAAATCAAAGTTATAATCTCTTAAATTACCAATTTCATCATTTAATATTTCGCAAGGTTTTACAGTTCCTGTCTCAGATATTACAACAAGTTTTTTTCCAGCCACACACGGCGTTACAAATTTATCTTCAAAAACTGTTTTCATTAAATTGTTCCACGCAACATCTCTAACACCTCTATATAATGGATATAAAAATCTTTTCTCTTTGGTTCTTTCTCTGTTGTTTAAAAAGTTATTCATTTCTCTATATTCTTTTTCTGCTTTAGTTTTTAATTCTGGGTCTTTTATATCTCCTCTAGCATATGTTACAGTTTGATTATCAAAATCAAAGTTTTCATCAAGATACTTTAAAATATCAACTATTCTCCCTTGTGTATTACTCGTTAATACAGTGTTACTATCCAAAACTAAGTTTCCATATTTTTTTCTTAGTGGACTTATTAAAGTAAAAGCATTTTCAATTCTTTTAAAAGAACCTACCATAGATCTATTTTTGTCGTGTTCTTCTTTGATACCATCAATTGAAAAAGCAATTCGAAAGTATGTATTTTTATATTTAGGCAACATGTAATTTAAATATTTTAACATCCTTTCTGGCAATGATGCATTGGTAGGTATAGTAATATATTTAACTTTAGTATTGTTGATCCATAATTCAGTTAGTTTGTCAAAATCTTTACGAACAAAAGGTTCCCCTCCAGTCAATGATAATTGTAGAAGACTTCCTACAGATTTTGATATTTTATCAATTTCTTCTAATGTTAGTTCTTCCGGTTTACGGCCTTTTTCTATTTCAGCATAATAAAAACAAAACTTACATCTGAAATTACATCTATTTGTTACATAGAATATTATGTATCCTATTTGTTTAGGATTTAAAAAAGCGTTAAAATTTTTTAGTAATTGTTTAGATTCCATTTATTTAGGTTATATAGATACCATATTAAACTATTTTAGAAAAAATATACAATAAATATGAATAAAAATATTATTTATGAATAGAAAAGTCCTAAAAGGAATAATTTATAGTGGTACAGGATCTCTTTGGTGGGGGGTTATAGGTGTAATTTATTTCAAATATTTTTCTTTTGTTGGTCCTATAGAACTTGTTGTCCATAGAGCTTTATGGACTTCTGTTCTATTGATATTTACTACTACCTTTTTTTCCAAGTGGAATCTTTTTTTTATACAGTTAAAAGATATAAAAAAAATTTTTCTTTTGTTTGTTACTAGTATCTTAATTTTTTCAAACTGGTCTATTTGGATTTATGCAGTAGCAACTAATAAAATTATTGATGGTAGTTTTGGATATTTTATTTTTCCTATTATTAGTGTTTTTTTTGGTTATATTTTTTTTAATGAAAAACTTAATAAAAATAGAATAATATCAATAACATTAGTTGTCATTTCTATAATTTTTTTATTATTTAATTTCAAATCTATTCCATGGACAGGTATATCGCTTGCACTTATTTGGAGTATTTATAATTTATTAAGAAAAAAAATAAATGTAGATACTGATATAGGACTTCTTATTGAAAGTATATTTATTTTGCCTATAGTTTTATTTATTTTTTATTTTCTTTTTATTAATAATATGAATTTTTTTTCTTTATCAAATCCGTCGTTGATGTTTTTATTGTTTTTAGCAGGACCAATGACAGTTATACCTTTATTTTTATACGTTAAAGGAGTTGAATTATCAGGTCTTGGTCCTTCTGGGATGATTTTCTTCATTACTCCAACTGGGCAATTTTTATTAGGTTTTTTTTACTATCAGGAGTTGATAACAATTTATAAGTTGATAAGTTTCATTTTGATTTGGATTGCTGTAATAATTTACCTTATTGATTTAAATAAAAAAATATGACTAAAATATTTAAAGTTCTTTTATTAATTTACTTTACTTTATGTACTAATTTATATGCTAACACTAATGCTGATTTTGATTTATGGTTAAAATCTTTTAAAGTATATGCAATTGAAAAAGGTATTTCAAAAAAAACAGTTAAACTAGTTCTTGGTAAAGCAATTTTCCTACCCAAAGTATTAATATATGACAGGAGACAGCCTGAGTTTTATGAAGATACTTTCACATACATTAATAAGAGAACAAATAAAAGAAAAATTGTTAAGGGTAAGGAAATTTATAAATTAAATCAAAACCTAATCAAAAAAGTTGAAGTTGAATTTAATGTAGAAAAAGAATTATTGTTAGCTTTAATGGGTATTGAAACTAACTTTGGAAACTATTTAGGAAAAATGGATATAGTTTCTTCCTTAGCAACTTTAAGTTTTGATAAAAGAAGAAGAGCGTTTTTTTCCAAAGAATTAATAACGTTGCTTGAATTAGTTGATAAAAAAATAATTAATCCATCTGTTTTATTTGGATCATGGGCAGGTGCTCATGGAAATTTTCAATTTATGCCTTCTACTATTAAAAATTATGCTATTGATTATAATAAAAATAATAAAATCGAATTGAAGAAATTAGATGATTCAATAGCTTCGGCAGCTAATTATATAAGTAAAATTGGTTGGAAAAAAAACTCCCCATGTTTCATTGAAATTAAATTAGATCAAAAAATACCAAATAAATATCTTAATACCTCTGCTCAAAAGATAGTTAACCATAGAAAAGTTGGTTTTTTTAGAAGTTTTATTAAAAATAATCAAGATTTAAATTTAGATGATAAATTAACAGCAGCCATAATTACTCCAGATAAAGACATTATACCTAACTCAAAAGATTTATATCCAGCTTTTTTAGTTTTTAAAAATTATGAATTAATTCTCAAATGGAACAGATCATTAAGATTTGCTTTAGCAGTTTGTACATTAAAAGATAAATTTAAAAATGAAATTTAAATATATAAATTTATTTTTATTTTTTTTTGTGTTTGCATGCACAAATACAAATATTAAATCAATAAAAGATGAGAATTTACAAAAACAATTCTATAGTTCAAAAGGTTTTGCATTAGTTTATAGCGAAAATATTTATAAGTCTAAATTAGTTAAAAAAAAGATAAATAATAGAGATTTTGTTATTTTACACTCTTACTTAAAACCTAATACATTAGTTAAAATTTATAATCCAATAAATAAAAAAAGTGTAATAGCTACAGTTAAGTACAAAACTGAATTTTCGAAATTGTATAATTCTGTTATATCAAAAAGAATAGTTGAAGAAATTGATTTAAATTTAAACGATACATATGTGGAAATAATTGAAGTTAATAAAAATAACAAATTTATAGCAAAAAAGGCTAAAACCTTTGATGAAGAAAAAAATGTAGCAAATACCGCTCCAGTTGACGATATAAATATAAAAAATATATCAACAAATGTTGAAAGTATATCAACAAATGTTGAGAATATCCTACCAAAAGTTTCAAGTAAATATTTAATCAATGTTGTTGATTTTTATTATTTAGATTCAGCTAAATCTTTAAAAAAAAAACTTAATATAGAACTAAATTTAAATAATATTAATATTAAACAGATCTCTCAGAATAAATTTAGAGTTTTTTGTGGACCATTTAATTCATTTGATGATATAAAAGAATCATACTTTGCAATAATAAATCTTGGTTTTGAACAATTAGACATAGTTAAAATAAATTAATATATTATGAAATCTATATATAAAAAAATAATAACAATAATAACATTTTTTTTATTCAATTTTTCTCAAGTCCATTCTTTTGAAATTAAAGCTCCTACAGCAATACTACAAGATTATTTAACTGGACAAATATTATTTGAAAAGGATGCTGATGATAGAATTTATCCTGCTTCAATGACTAAAATTATGACAACAATTATTGCTTTCGAATTATTAAAAAAGGGTGATTTAAATTTAGATGATAAATTTTTTGTTTCTGAAAATGCTTGGCGATTATCTAAAAGTGGTTATTCATCAATGTTTATTATGGTTAATGATGAAGTGAGTGTAGAAAATTTATTAAGAGGTATTATTATAGCATCAGGAAACGATGCATGTATTGCTTTAGCTGAAGGTATTGCAGGCACTGAAGAGCAATTTGCAATTATGATGACTGCAAAAGCTAAAGAAATTGGTATGAAAAATTCAAATTTTGTAAACTCTTCAGGAATTGATCACATAAATAATTACTCAACAGTTAGAGATATTATGATTATGTCAAATTATTTAATTAAAAATTATCCAATTTATTATGAATACTTCAAGGAAAAAAAATTTACTTGGGATAGAACAGGAGGTGATCCTATAACTCAAGGTAATAGAAATCCATTATTATATAAAAAAATTGGCGCTGATGGTATTAAAACTGGACATTTAGCTATAGCCAAGTATTCTTTAGCTGCATCAATATTTAAAAATAATCGAAGATTAATATCTGTCGGAAGTGGATTTGAAACAAAAAATTCACGATCAAGAGAAACATCAAAACTTCTTATATGGGGATTAACTAATTTTGACACAATTCAAATTTCTAATAGGGACACATCTTTATCGTCATTGAATGTATGGTTAGGAAAAAAAGATAAAATTGAAGTTTACACTAAAGAAAATGTTTATGTCAATGTTCCTAAGGGAAAAAAGAGAAATTTAAGAGCTGAGATTTCTTACAAAGGACCTATAGAGGCTCCAATCACTCAAGATGCAAAAATAGCTGAGTTAAAAGTTTATTTAAAAGACGATCTGTTGTTAACTAAAAATGTTTATGCAAAAGAGTCAGTCAAAGAATTAAATATCTTTTCAAAGTTACTAAAGTCATTTAACTACTTAATTTGGGGTGATGTTTAAAAGAAAACCGTTTATTGTATTTGAAGGTATTGAATGTTCTGGCAAATCTTTTCATTCTAAAAATGTTGCTCGTTTTTTTAAAAAAAAAAAGATTCCATTTTTTAAAACTAGAGAGCCAGGTGGAACTTTTAATGCTGAATTAATAAGAAAAATAATTTTAAATAAAAAAAATAATAAATTTGATCCACTAACTGATACTCTTTTGTATCTGTCCGCAAGAAATGAAAATTTTATTCAAAATATCAAACCCCATTATAATAATAAAGTTATTATAAGTGATAGATTTATTGATTCTACAATAGCGTATCAACACTATGGACTTGGTGTTAATAAAAATTTAATTAATTTTATTAATAAAAAAATACTAGGTTCTATTTACCCTAATTTTACTTTTTTAATGATAATTAATTTAAAAAGTTCTTTTATAAGACTGTCTAAAAGAAATAGTCTTAATAGGTATGATAAATTCAAAAAGAATTTTTATAATAAAGTACAAAGTGGTTACTTAAAAATTGCTAAAAAAAATAAAAAAAAATATATGGTAATTAACTCTGATGATCCAATAGAATATAACAAAAAAAAAATTTTAAATAAAATAAGTAAAATTTTAAACCTATGACCAATAAAGAAAAAAGTTCACTACAGCCAATTAATCAGATTAATCTATTTGGTTATGATAGATATTTTAATTTTTTTATTAATCTTTTTGAAAATGATAAGCTTCCTAATCAGTTACTTTTTTCTGGAGAAAAAGGTATAGGTAAAGCTACTTTTGCTTATCATTTAATTAACTATTTTTTTAGTAAAAATGAAAAATTTAATTATGATATAAAAAATTTTTTGATAAATAAGTCTAATCATTCATTTTCTTTAATAAATCAATCTTCACATCCAAATTTTTATTTAATTGATTTATTAAATAACAAGCAAGCTATAGATATTAATCAAATCAGAAAAATGATTAATTATACTAATAAAACTTCATTTAACCATAACATAAAATTTATTTTAATTGATAATGTTGAGTTTTTAAATATTTCATCTGTAAATTCACTTTTAAAATCCATAGAAGAGCCTAACAACAATACATATTTTATTTTAATTTATAATTCCCATAAAAAAATAATAACCACATTAAAATCTAGGTGTGTTGAATTCAAATTTCATTTTTCTAAAAATGAAAAAGAAAAAATTACAAGTAAATTATTAAAAAACTTATTTGTCGATATAGATGAAAACTTTTTTAAAGAATTTTTAAATTATTATAACACCCCTGGATTTATTATTAATCAATACGATTATTTTTTAAAAAGTAATTTCTCTGATGAGTTACTTAATTTGGAAGCGTTTGTCATTGGTTTATTAAATAGTGGTATTTCAAATTATCACAGAGAGGATTTTAAATTGTTTTCTTCCTTGTTTGAATTTTCAATGTATAAAAAATTTTTATTTTCAAGCAATAGGGCTAAAATTTATGATTTACATTTCAACTTGATTAATAAGATAAATGAGTCGCAAAAATATAATTTAGATATTAAAAATCTTTTTATTAAATTAAAAGAAGAATATACAAATGCAATCTAAAAACTTTTATATAACCACACCTATATATTATCCTTCTGCAAAACCTCACATGGGTCATGCATATTCAAGTATTGTTGCCGATGTTTTTGCCAGATTTAAAAGACTAGATGAATACAAAGTTTTTTTCCTTACTGGTACAGATGAGCATGGACAAAAAATACAAAAAGCTGCTGAAAAAAAAAATCTCAAACCTAAAGACTTTTGTGATGAAATTAGTATTACATTCAAAAATTTATCTCACACTTTAAATTTATCAAATAATGATTTTATAAGAACTACAGAAAATCGTCATGCCATATCTGTTAAAAATCTATGGGAAAAACTTTATAAAAGTGGAGACATATATCTATCTAAATATGAAGGCTGGTACTCAGTATCAGATGAAGCATATTATAATGAAGATGAAATAATTAATGAAAATGGAAAAAAATTATCTAAACTATCTGGTTCAAAAGTAGAATGGGTAGAGGAAGAGTCTTACTTTTTTAAGCTATCCAAGTGGCAAGATAAATTGTTAGATCACTTTAATAATAACCCAAAATTTATAATGCCTATTTCTAGAAAAAATGAAGTTATAAGTTTTGTAAAAAGTGGATTAAAAGATCTTTCAATTAGTAGAAAGTCTTTTTCTTGGGGTATAAAAGTTCCTAATGATGAAAATCATGTAATTTATGTTTGGTTAGATGCTCTAACAAATTATCTAAGTGCTTTAAACTATCCAAATGAAAATGATACTTTATTTAAAAATTTTTGGCCAGCAAGTCTACATATAATCGGAAAAGATATTTTGAGGTTTCATGCAGTATATTGGCCAGCTTTTTTGCTAGCAGCAGGTATTGAGTTACCATTAAGAGTTTATGGACATGGATGGATTCTTTCAGGAGAAGAAAAAATGTCAAAATCAAAAGGAAATATTTTGGATCCAATTGAAATAATATCCAAATATGGACTTGATCAACTTAGATATTATTTAATTAAAGAAGTATCATTCGGTAACGATGGGAGTATCACAGAAAAAAATATTGTTAATTGTATAAATAATGATCTGGCAAATAATTTTGGAAATTTTGTTCAGAGAACTATTGCTTTTGCAAAAAAAAATTGTGGAAATAAAATTCCTATTATAAAAAATTTTAGTAATGAAGATTTAAATATATTAAATTCATTTTCAAACATTAATCATCTTAGATCACTAATGGATAATCAAAAACTAAATGAATATATTAAATTTGTAGTTGATTGTTCATTTAATTCTAACAAGTATTTTAATGACGAAGCTCCTTGGTCACATAAAGATAATACTGATAGATTAAATTCTATTATTTATGTTTCTCTTGAATTAATTAGGAAAATTTCCATTTTATTATTACCAATAATTCCAGAGAGTGCCTCTAAAGCATTAATTTCTTTAAATATTGATTCGGAAAAAGTTCTATTTAGCAGTTTAAATCAACACGATACTTTAGTTTCTGGTACAAAACTTAATGGACAGGGAATCCTTTTTAAAAAAATTGAAGATAATTAAATCTTTATGATAGACTCGCACTGCCATTTAGACCACGAACCTTTATATGAAAACTTGAGTGATGTAGTTAATAGAGCTGAAAATAATGGTGTTAAACTAATGCTTACCATTTCAACTAATTTAGAAAGTTTTGATAGGATCAAACTTATTATATCAAAATTTAAAAATATATTTGGAACGTTTGGAATACATCCACATGAAACTAAAATTCATAGCAATATTAACAAAGAAAAAATTATTTCAATACAAAAAAAATATAATAAAATAATTGGAATCGGGGAAACAGGATTAGATTACTATTATAATAATAGTGATAAAGTTATCCAAAAAAAATTGTTTATAGAACATATTAAAGCTTCTCTAGAGCTTAACTTACCTATTATTGTACATTCAAGAAGTGCTGAAGATGATACATATGGTATATTAAACGATTTTTCTTCACAAAATCCTAAGATTTTAATGCATTGTTTTACAGGATCAAAAGCTTTTTCAGAAAAGCTTTTGAAATTAAATGCTTTTTTTTCGTTTAGTGGAATTATTACTTTTAATAATTCTCGTGATTTACAATCTACAGCTTCTTCTATACCATTAAATAAAATTTTAATAGAAACAGATTCACCATTCCTAGCTCCCGAACCAAAAAGAGGAAAAAAGAATGAACCTTCTTTCATAATCCATACTGCAAAAAAATTAGCTGAAATTAAAAATTTATCATTAGAAGATATTTCTAGACTTACAAGTAATAATTTTTCCCAACTTTTTTCTATAAAAATATGAGTTTATTAATAAACTTGTTTGATGTTCTATTTCCCGTTTTCCTTTCTATTGGTATTGGTTTTTGGTATGGAAAAAAGAATTCTAATTTTAATATTAATTTTATAACTAATTTTGCTGGTAATATCGGTCTTCCTTGTATAATTTTTTACTCACTTACTTTATCAAATATTGATTTCAATTTATTTTTAAAATTTTCTTTACTTACTTTTTATTATGTACTTTTCTTTTCAATTATTGGAATTATAATTTTAAAATTATTAAAGAAAGACATTGTTAGATTGTTACCTCCATTAATTTTACCAAATACAGGCAATATGGGAATGCCTTTATGCTTGTTTGCTTTTGGCACAAAAGGTCTGGCAATAGCAACATCTATCACATCAACAATCTTAATTTTGCATTTTAGTGTGGGTATTCTTTTAGCTAGTAGAAAATTTTCTATTTTACCTTTGATAAAATGTGTTCCAGTTTATGCTTTATTGTTTTCTTTAATATTTGTTTACTTTAAAATTCCAGCGCCCAAATTTTTAGAAAATGCAACTTTTTTGATTGGTTACTCTACTATATTTTTAGTTTTAGTATCTTTAGGTTTTACACTATCTAAGCTTAAAGTTTTCTCACTTAAAGAAACTTTAATTTATTCCTTAACTAGAGTTATTATTGGACCGATTGTAGGTTTACTTTTTGTAAAATATTTTAAATTAACAGGAATCGAAGCTGGTGTTATGTTTATTCAATCTGCTATGCCATCAGCAATTTTAAATTTTTTAGTAGGAAAAATATATTCTCCTACTAAAATTTCTAACAATATAGCTAGCACTGTAGCTCTATCTACATTTTTATCTTTATTTACTTTAATTTTTATTGTTTATTTTGCTTTAAAATATTTTAATTAAAATAGATGAAAGCTATAATATTAAATCTATCCGCCTGGATATTTCTCCCATTTATGGATGGTTTAGCTAAATATTTAAGCACAGACATGCCTATACTACAAATTACATGGGCTCGATATTTTTTTACTGTTATATTAACACTCCCGATCATGTTTTTATTTTTTAACAAACAGTTGACTTGGTCTGAGAAACCAAAGTTACAAATATTAAGAGGTTTGGTCTTATTGATAGCCAATATATGTTTTTTTTATGCTATATCTATAATTTCATTAGCTAAAGCTTTAACTTTAGCTTTCATTGCCCCATTAATAGTAACTGCTTTATCTCCTTTTTTTTTAGGAGAAAGGGTAGGTGTCCGTAGATGGATTGCGGTAATCATAGGTTTTATTGGGTCTTTGGTAGTTATAAGGCCAGGTTTTGTTGAATTGAACTTGGCTAGTTTTGCAGCTTTAGGAACTGGCATAATGTATGGATTTTATTTAATTATAACTCGTAAATTAAGCACATCCGATAATCCATTATTAACATTACTATTAACGGGTGTAGTGGGGGCTATTATCATATCTTGTGTAATGCCTTTTGTGTGGGTTAAACCATCCTTAAATCAATGGTTTATGATGGCAGCAATAGGTATATTTGCCTGTGTAGGGCATTTATTCATTATACTATCTTTAAAATTTGCTGATGCCTCTAAACTAGCACCATTTGGATATTTTGAGATCGTAACTAACATTGTTATTGGCTATTATTTCTTTAGTGATTTTCCAGATAATTGGACTTTCTTAGGTTTATTTATTATTGTTTTAAGTGGTATCTATATTTCAAGAAGAGAGAACTTAATTAAAAAAGTAAAATAATAGGTATTATTTATTTACCATTATTTGAAGTATTATATTAAGTATTTGTTATAAATTATTGTATTTATTATATATTTTTAATTAATTAAATAATATGATATATTTAATATATTAAATTATTTATTGTAAAAATCACCCTGATATGCTGTGTAAGAGTTTAGATTTATAGCAAATTATAAAAAACATCAAATAATCCTTTAAAATAGGGGTTTTTTTTCGATTGTATTTATGAAATTTCCTAAAAATTGGGGGAGACTAAAAGCATTGATATAGTTGAATAGTAGAGCGTTGCACTAATTGAATATACCATTTAAACGCCCGTAGAGGGGTCTATTTTAGATATAAACTAATACATGGTACAACTAAAGGGTGAATTATGTTATTTTAAGAGAAATTAGCAAAAAAGGTTAAAAAACACTGATTTTACTAACTTTTTTAACTTAAAAAAGTCTGAAAATAGGTCTAAATTACTACTTTTTCAGATCTAAGTAATTTGAGCTTTTGTCTAATTCCACCTCTCCCAGAGTAGCCTCCAAGACCTCCGTCAGATCTAATCACTCTATGACAGGGTATTTTTGGAGCATATGGGTTTTTAGCACAAGCATTAGCAACAGCACGAGCTGATTTAGGGCTTTTT
>MDSV01093547.1_pt1 | contig 24109 bp, 23 predicted proteins | sample 810851 | NCBI WGS metagenome assembly MDSV01 (sample SAMN05326640, study PRJNA326480) | marine metagenome | isolation source: seawater | place: Atlantic Ocean: North East | collected 2012 | reverse complement strand
CATAATTAATATTTTGCATATCAGCATTTTTTGAATTCATTAATTTATCGTAATTTTTGTGAAGAGGCATTCTCCATAGTTTTTCTTCTACTTTTTCCCCAGCATTTATGATTTGATTAGATAACTTATCATCATTTGAAAAAAGTCCCGCATATTCAGATCCCAAAGAAACTATAATTGCACCAGTTAGTGTTGCTAGATCAACCATGAATTTTGGTTTAAATTTTTTTTCTGTGAAAGTTATAGCATCAGCTAAAACTAATCTACCTTCTGCATCTGTATTTAATACCTCTATCGTTTTGCCGCTATAAGATTTGACAATATCGCCAGGTCTTTGAGCGACACCACTGACCATATTCTCTACAAGACCAACAACTCCGACGGCATTAATTTTTGCTTTTCTCAATGCTAAGCTTTTCATTAAGCCAACTACTGCTGCAGAGCCTGCCATATCATAAGTCATGTCCTCCATAAATCTTGCAGGTTTTAATGAGTATCCACCGGTATCAAAAGTAACTCCTTTTCCAACAAATGCTAAAGGTTTAGAATTATTTTTTGCTCCATTCCATTCCATTGTAACGAGATATGATCCTCTGACACTTCCCATGCCTACGCCAAGCAAAGCATACATACCAAGTTTTTTTAATTTTTTTTCATCATAAATATTTACTTTTAAGCCATCTTTCTTGAGAGCGTTTAACCTTTTAGCATATTCATCAGGATGAAGGACGTTACCTGGCTCAGAAACTAAGTCTCTTGCATAAAAGGTTCCAGCTTCTAAAGCTTTAAATTTCATTTGAGTTTGCGCAAAAGGTTTATTTTTTATTCCTATTACATTTATTGAGATAACTCTTTCATCTTTTTTTGTCTTATATTTTTTAAATTGATAAGATTTTAATTTTACTCCGTGTAAAAAATGTCCTAAAAAATTGACTTGATCAGCATTTACGGTATCACTTAGAACAGAATATTCACAATTTTTTCCATAATTAACTCTTCCATAAAATTCTGCTCCTAAATTTTCAATATCAAAATCTTTCAGTTTTTTCTTGATTGATATTAAAATAATATTTCTTTTTGAGTTTAGTTCATAAACAAATAGGTTTTTTTTTAAGTCAGATGTTTTTAATAAATCTTGAATATATGTATATTCAAAAGTAGAGAGATACTTCTTCAATCTATTTAAGCTAAATTTATCATCTGAAAATAAAACTATATTTTCTGTAGTTCTATTGCTTGTTTTATTGCTGTATTTAATTGTAATAGACATAATTATTTATTAAATTTAGTAGAAAAGAGTGATATAAGCTTAAATATCTTTATTTTCAATGGAAAATTGAACATAATTAAACCATTAGTTGAAATTAATTTTCGGTTGCTTTATTTATATACAATAATTCAATGCTTCAAAACAAAATTTATCAAAATTTTTTTTTAGAAATTCTTAGAACATTTTTTACGATAGTTTTTGGTTTATCTATCATTTCTCTTACCGTTAGGGGAGTTAATTTTTTAGATTTGATAGTTGATAGTGGTTATCCAGTACTTACTTATTTTAAATACTCATTTTTAAATCTTTTTGGTCTTGCTCCTAAATTTATACCATTAGCTTTTCTTTTATCTGTAATAATTTTTATATTGAAACATATAAATAATAGAGAGCTAGATGTTCTATGGGTTTCTGGAGTTAAAAAAATACAAATTGTAAATTTATTTTTTTCAGTATCAATAATAATTGTATTTTTATATCTTATATTTTCAATATTTTTAACACCATACGCTTTGAATAAATCAAGACAATTGCTAAGTAATGATGACTTAAATTCGTTTCTACCTACAATTAGATCAAAACAATTTAGTGATTCATTTAAAGGCTTTACTTACATAGTTGAAAAAAAATTTAATAATGAGGTTAAAAATATTTTTTTACATGATAAAGGAAGCAATTTAAAAAATCTATCCTCCTCTAATGAAGATGTATCAGGTGTAACAATAATTGCTAAAGAAGGAGTTGTTCAAGATAGAGCGATGTATCTTATTGATGGGCAAATAATTTCATCCAAAAAAAATAATGAAGAAAATGAAGTTGTAGAATTTAAACAACTAAATATTGATCTTGGAAATTTTGTAACATCAACTGTTAAACAACCTAAATTACAGGAAACATCGACCTTAAAACTTTTAAGTTGTTTTGTTCGATTAGAAAAAAAATTATTTATTTGTAAAAGTGAAGCTAAAAAAGAAATTTTACCAATTCTTATTAGAAGAATTGCACTACCATTTTATATTCCTGTAATTGCATTAATTTGTTCTCTACTACTTTTAAAAAATCATAAGAAATTTTCAAAAAGAATTTCAGTATTTTTTTTAGGGTTCACCATTTTAATCCTCACAGAACTAATAATTAGGTTTACTGGTCTGAATTCTCTTTTAAGGTTAGGTTATATTGTAAGCCCATTCATTTTACTAACTTTAATTTATTCATTTCTTATATATAAATTTAACACTGAGACGAAAACATCATGAATAACGTAATGCTTAAATACCTTCTTTCTAATTTTTTTAAATTATTTTTTATTGTTGTTTTAATAATTTTTTGTTTTGGCGTAATTTTGAATCTGTTTGAAGAAATAGAATTTTTTAAAAATATGAATGTTACAATTTTCAAACCTTTGATTTTAACAACTTTATTTGTTCCAAGTTTAATACTTAAACTTCTGCCTTTCATTATTTTTGTCTCAAGTATGTGGTTTATGATGAAAATAAGAAATAATAACGACTTACTTATTTTGAAGATATATGGTTTTTCAAATATAAAAATTTTTTTTATTCTTGCTTTAACTTCTTTTTTACTAGGATGTGTCGTTTTAACAATAATAAGCCCCATCACATCATCAATGGTAAAATATTATGAAATTACAAAATCCCAACATGCCAGAGATATTGATCATTTGGTAAGTTTTAATAAAAACGGTCTTTGGATTAAGGAACCAATTAATAAAGGTGATCGTATAATTTCTGCAAGTAGTATAAAAGGAAAGGAACTTAAAGATGCAATCATATTTGAATTTAACAATGATTATAAATTAGAAAAAAAAATTTTTTCCAAAAAAATAGATATATCAAAAAAGATATGGGTTCTGAAAGATGTGATTATTTTTAAATCATCAAATGGTATTTTTGAAAAAAAAGAATTTAGCTCCATTAAAATTAATTCTATTTATGATTTTGAAAAAATTACCAGTTTGTTCAGTAACTCAGACACTATCTCTTTTTTCGACTTAATAGTAAATTACAAAAGTTTATTAAATAATGGTTATAGTCAACAATTTTTAGATCAAAGTTTTCATTCAATGTTATCTATGCCATTTTTTTTATTTTTAATGACAGCTTTAGCGGCAATATTAACTATGTATACAAGTAAAAAATCAGAAAATTTTAAATTAATAATTTTGGGCTTAATTATAAGTGTATTAATTTATTATTTAAAAGATCTTTCAGTTGCTCTTGGAAAAACGGATAGAATACCCCTTATTTTATCTGTTTGGGCGCCTGTGCTAACTTTGAGTTTTTTTACATTTATTGGAGTGCTTCAAATAAATGAAAAGTAAAATCTACATAGTTTTTTATCTAATCTTTTTTTCAGTGAATGCTTTTGCTGATAACTTATTAATTCAAGCAAAAAACATTAAATTAGAGAAAGATGGCATGACTTCCATTTTTGAGGATGAAGTTAAAATTCAAACCAATGATAAAGTTATTACTAGTGATTTCGTTAAATATAATAAAAATTCAGGATATCTCTTAATTAAAAATAACATAATAGCAACTGATAAAAAAAACAATGTAGTAAATGCTGAGCTAGCTGAATATTTTGAAAAAGAAGAAATTTTTAAAACCAAAGGCGTGACAAAAGTCATAACTTCAGAAAAATATGTTTTAAATGGTAGTAATATTTTAATTGATAACAAAAATAAGATTATTAAGTCAAATGAGCCGTCTTCTTTAACGGATTTAGATGGAAATAAAATTTATCTAAACACATTTGAATATCAAGTTGAAAAAAATATTTTTAAATCTGTAGGAAATGTAAAAATAATTGATAATAAAAAAAATAATTTTGAATTTTCTCAAATATATATTGATACAAAAAAGAATGAAATTCTTGGTGCTGATATTAAAGCATTTATGAATGATGAAAATTTTAAAATTTCAAAAGAAAATAAACCTCGTATATTTTCAAATAATCTTACTTCAAATAAAGAGAAAAATATTTTCATGAAAAGTATTTTTACTTTGTGTGATTATAGGGAAAATGATAAGTGCCCTCCATGGTCTATTCAATCATCTAGAATGCTTCATGATAATAAGAAGAAAACAATATATTATGATAATGCAATAATTAAGATTTATGATATTCCAATTCTGTATATTCCACGATTATCTCATCCAGATCCAACAGTGGATAGAAGATCAGGATTTCTTCCTCCATCCATATCTGATACTAAAAATTTAGGTGAAAGTATTTCTGTACCCTATTTTTTTGATATTGCTAAAAACAAAAACTTTACATTAACGAGTCGCTTATATGCTTCAGAGAATCCTTTGTTTTTAGGTGAATATCATCTAGCACTAAAAGACTCTTTTCTTATGGCTGATTTCGGTTACACAGAAGGTTATAAAAAAACTAGTGTTACCAAAAAAAAAGGAGAAAAATCTCATTTTTTTTCAAAATTTGTTAAAAATTTTAAGGGAAAAAATAATTCTGATAATAATTTAAGTATTTCCATTCAAGATACTTCAAATGATAAATATCTTAAATTATATAAGATTAAGTCTAATTTAGTTGACTTCAATAACGATATTTTAGAAAGTTCATTTAATTTTACTCATCAAAATGATGACTTATTTTTTGGTCTTAACACTAGTATTTATGAAACTACCAAAGATAATTATGAGGATAAATATGAGTTTATAATTCCCGAATTAACGTTCGATAAAAATTTATTCAATGATGAAAAAATAGGTAGCCTAGAATTACAATCAAATTTTAAAATACGTAATTATGAAACAAACAAATTAGAGAATTTTTTAATTAATGATTTAAATTGGGAGTCAAGAGATGTAAATTTTTTCTCCGGAATTAATACTAAGCTTTTAGGAAATTTAAAAAATATAAACTATGAAGCTAAGAATAATCCAGAATTCAAGGAGGACACAACAAGTGAGTTATTTGGTGCATTGGGAATTTTATCTGAAATTAACTTTAGAAAAATTAGTCAAAATGTTGAACACTATCTAAAACCTAAACTATTTTTCAGATTTTCACCTGGAAGCATGAGAGAACAATCGAGTGGAAGCAAGCTTAATTCAATATCCGCTTTTAATTTAAACAGAATTAATGACATTAGAAATTATGAAACTGGTGTAAGCGCTGCCATCGGTTTTGATTATGAAATTAGAGGAGACAATAACGATTTTGAATTATCTATGGCACAAGTTGTAAACGAAAAAGAAAATAAAAAAATGGCTGATAAAACGAGTATGAATGAAAAACTTTCTGATTTAGTTGGGTCTGCAAAATTAAAAGTCAATAATAATTTTGACATTAATTACGACTTTTCAATAGATCAGAATTACAAAGATTTGAATTATAATGAAATCAGCACATCAATGACTTTTAATTCATTAAATATTAACTTTGGTTATTTGGAGGAAAATAAACATATTGGAAATCAAAATTATCTTAAAACAAAAATTGATTTTAAAAATAATGATAAAGGTTTATTTTCATTCGAAACAAAACGTGACTTGATTACAAATTCCTCTGAATTTTATAATTTGAGTTATGAATATTTGAACGATTGTCTTAGAGCAGGCTTAGTTTATAGAAGAGAATTTTATAATGATTCCGAATTAGAGCCTGAAAATTCTCTGATGTTTAAAATTACTCTAATTCCTTTTGGAAATTTAAATTCACCTACATTTAGTAAATGATAAAAAAGCTTCTAAAAATTATTGTATTTTTTTTTACTATTAATTCAATAGATCTTTATGCAAATATTGAAAATAAAATAGTGTTAAAAGTTGAAAATGAAATAATAACAAATTTCGAAATTAAAAATAAGATATTAAGTCTTCTTATGATATCCGGTCAAGAAATAACTCAAGATAATATTAATAAATATAAAAAAGATGTTTTAAACTTATTAATTGATAATAAACTTAAAAAAATTGAGGTATCAAAATATAATATTAAAAAAAATGAAAACAAAGTTAATGCTTATTTAAATACAATTTCTACCGATCAATTAACTTTAAAAAAAAAATTTTTTGAAAATAATTTAGATTTTCAGTTATATCTAAGTGAAATTACAACAGAATTTATGTGGCAAGATTTGATATATAAATTATATTCAAAAAAAATTGATATCAATAGAAACACTGTTGAAAATGAAATTTCTGAATATATTGAAAGTGCATCATTAATAGAGGAATTTAGAATATCAGAAGTTGAGGCATTGTTTGAGAATAGAGAAGATCTAGAAGAAAAAATTTTAGAAATTAAAAATGAAATTAAAGCTATTGGTTTTGAAAAAGCAGCTTTGAAATATAGCAATAATTATAATAAAACTTCAGATAGTGACTTGGGTTGGATTAATTCAAATTCTCTGACTCCTGAAATTAATAAAGTTTTGAATAAAATTAAAATTGGTGAAATCTCTGAGCCTATAATAAAACAAAATAGTATTATTTTTCTTAAATTAACTGATAAGAGAGCATCAAAAAAAGAGAATATAGATATGGGTAAATTAAAAGAAAGTTTAATTAATAAAAAAACAAATGAACAGTTTGATCTTTATTCCAAAAGCCATTTATCTAAATTAAGAAATAATAGTTTGATTGAGTATAAATGAAAAAGAAGATTTTATTATTAAGCGGTGATCCTAACAGCGTAAATTCTGAGTTAATTTTTAAAACTTGGAAAAAACTAAACTATTCAACAAGAAAAAAAATTTACCTAATTTCTAGCTATGATCTGATTAAAGCTCAATTCAAAAAACTTAAATATTCAATTAAGATAGTAAAAGTCAAAAATTTAAAAGAAAATATTAAAGGAAATAATCTTAAAATAATAAATTTAGATATCAACTTTAAAAATCCATTTAATATTTCTAAAAAAAATAGATCTAAATTTGTTTTAAATTGTTTGAATACAGCTCATAAATTAGCACTCGGAAAAGAAGTTGTTGGGGTAATTAATTGTGCCATTGATAAAAAACTTTTAAAAAAAAAAGGAACAGGTGTTACAGAATATTTGTCTACAAAGTGTGGTGTCAAAAATGATAAAGAGGTAATGATGATAAGAAATAAAAATTTGTCCGTTGTACCAATTACTACTCACATTGATGTGAAGCAAGTTTCAGGAAAAATTAATTCAAGAAAAATTGTCAACAAAATTAAAACGGTTCAGACTTGGTTTAAAGATCAATTTAAAAAAAAACCAAAAATTGGTATTCTAGGACTAAATCCTCATAACGCCGAATTAAGAAGAGACTCTGAAGAAAGAAAAATTATTATCCCGGCAATAAAAAAGCTTTCAAATTTAAGATATAATATTAAGGGGCCGTTAGTATCTGATACTTTGTTTATTAATGATTACAAAAAATTTGATGTTATAGTTGGAATGTTTCACGACCAAGTACTTTCTCCTTTTAAAGCGATATATAAATTTAATGCAATTAATATCACTCTAGGTCTTAAATATTTAAGAGTGTCACCAGATCATGGAACTGCTGTAAATCTTATAGGTAAAAATAAAGCAGATATTAAAAGTTTAATCGAGTGTATAAATTTTTTAAATAAATCTAAAAAATGAGTTATGCAAAAAAATCTCTTGGCCAAAATTTTTTAACAGATAAAAATATTATAAAAAAAATAATTAATTTAACAGATATTACTAATAAAAATATTATTGAAATTGGACCAGGTAAAGGTTCTTTAACAGATGAAATATTATCAAAAAAACCAAAATCTTTAATACTGATAGAAAAAGACTCAAAATTAGCATTTAATTTAAAAAAAAAATATTTAAATAAAAAGCTAATTAAGATCTATAATGAAGATATTCTAAAATTTGATTTAGAAAATAAGATAAAAACTGGTAGCAAAATTTTTGGAAATTTACCCTATAATATTTCCTCTCAAATTTTAGTAAAAATTTTAAAATTTAAAAAGTGGCCACCGAATTTCAAAGATTTAATATTTATGTTTCAAAAGGAATTAGCTGAAAGAATAATAGGAAAGTTTCCCTCAAAAAAGTATGGAAGACTCTCAATTATATCAAGTTTTAGGTTTGAAATAATGAATAAGTTTTATATTTCGCCAAATTGTTTTTCGCCTAAACCAAAAATTGATTCTATGATTATTCATTTTCAACCAAGAATGAATAATGAATATAATATTAAAAAAATAAGTAATTTAGAAAAAATAACCAATATTCTTTTTTCAAACAGAAGAAAGATGATTAATAAGAATATAAAAAAAATTCTTTCTCAAGAAAAGATAAATGAAATTTCAAATCTTCAAATAAATTTAAGACCTACAGATTTAAGCCCTGATACATATTATAAAATTACTGAGTCTTTTGAAGCAGATTAGAATTTTTTTTGTTAATATGAATTATGTGCTCTATTTGTTTAAAACAAACGTCTAAACTTTTATTAATTAGTACATAATCATAATCATTCCAATGTTTTATGTCTTCATCAAATGAATTAAATCTTTTTTCCACCTCTGCTGCTGTATTCTGATTTCTTTTAATTAATCTTTTTTTTAATTCTTCCTTATTATCTGTAATTAAATATATCTTGATTAAATTAAGATTTTTAAATTTTGATAATTTTTTTGTGCCCTGCCAATCGATGTCAAATATTATATCATTTTGTAAAATCGTATCATCTACATTTTTCTTTAAAGTGCCATAATAATTTTCAAAAATTTTTGCATATTCATAAAACTTATTTTCATTAATAAGTTTCTCAAATTCTTGATTAGTTACAAAATGATAATCTACGCCATCAACTTCATTAGATCTTGGTTTTCTTGTTGTGTGAGATACAGAAATTTTAAACGATTGATATTTTTGTTGAATTTTTTTTGTTATAGTAGTTTTTCCAACTCCCGATGGAGAGGATAATATAACCATGATATTTTTACCATGAGCCATATCAAAAAATTTCTGTTTTAACTGGCTTTACTCTCAATAAATTTGATAGCATCACCAACGGTAAGAATCTTTTCAGCTTCACTATCTGATATTTCTGAACCAAACTCTTCCTCAAAAGCCATTACTAATTCAACAGTATCTAAGCTGTCCGCTCCTAGGTCATCAATAAAACTAGCTTCTTCGGTAACTTTTTCTTCTTCGATTCCTAAATGATCGGCTACAATTTTTTTTATTTTTCCTTTAATATCGTCTGACATGAATTCCTTTCTAATATTTTGTTCAATTTCTTATTAGATTATTAAAAAGAATTGTCAAGACATATACATTCCGCCATTAACATGTATAGTTTCCCCGTTAATATATTTGGCCATATCGGATGCTAAAAAAGCTACGCAATTTGAAACATCCTCGCCAGTTCCTAAATTTCCTGATGGTATTTTACTTATTAAAACTTTTTTAAACTCCTCATTAATCTTATCAGTCATATCAGTCTTAATAAAACCCGGTGATACACAATTAATATTAATATTTTTTTTTGCGTATTCTATAGATAGACTTTTAGAAAATGCAATTATACCTGCCTTTGAAGCTGCATAATTTGCTTGACCTAAATTACCGGTGTGTCCAACTATTGATGTTATATTTATTATTTTTCCATATTTTTTTTTTAACATTTTTTTAATACTATATTTACACATCAGGAAACTTGCAGTTAAATTAATATCTAAAACTTTCTTCCAGTCTTTTTCTGTTAACCTAATAGATAGATTATCTAAAGTAATACCTGCATTATTAACAAGGATATCTATTCCTTCTAGTTTTTTATCAATTTTATCTATGAATTCCTCTATCTTATCATGTTGATCTAATTGAAATTTTTCTGTGTGTATTCTAGAAAATTTTTTTTTTAAATTTGAGAGTTTTTCCTCATTTGTGCCAGTTGCTACAATTATTGTTTCTAGAGAATTAAATTTTTCTACTAATGAATTTCCTATTCCACCAGTGGCACCAGTAATTAAAACTTTTTTATTTTTTAAATTCATCATTTAATTTTTTAATATCAGCAATTGAATTAATTGAAAAGCAATTAGCATCTTTAATAGTTCTTTTTACCATACCAATTAGAGCTTTTCCTGGACCAATTTCAATATAATTTTTAATTCCATTTGTTGCCATATAAAGCAGGCTTTCACGCCATCTAACAGTAGAAAAGATTTGGTCGATTAATAAATTTTTAATTATATTAGGGTCTTTTTCAGACTTCGCGGTTACATTGTTAATGATATCAACAACTGGTCTCGAAAATTTAGTTTTATTAATTTTTTCTTTCATAGAATTTGCTGCTGGCCTCATCAAAGAACAATGAAAAGGAGCACTCACTTTAAGAGGAATTGACTTAATTTTTTTTTCTTTTAAATAAACTTGTAACGAGCTAATACTCTCACGCAAACCACTAACAATTACTTGGCCATCTGCGTTATCATTAGCTATCTCACAAATATCTTTTTTTTCGTTATGATTTTGAAGTATTTGTTTTACCTCTTCTGTTTTCAAGCCTAGAATAGCAATCATTTTCCCCTTCCCAACTGGCACTGCAGATTGCATAGCTTTTCCTCTTTCGTGCAAAAGATATAAAGCATCGCTAAAGCTTAAAGATTGAGCACTTAGTAAAGCGCTGTACTCACCAAGCGAATGCCCTGAATAATATTTAAATATATTTGAGTCATAATTAATTTCATCTTTTAAAACCTTAAAAATTGAATAACTAACAGTTAAAATTGCAGGTTGTGTATTTTTTGTTAGTTGCAATTCATCTTCTGGACCATTCAAAATTATTTTTGAAATATTGTATTTAAGTTTATCGTCAGCTTCTTGGAAGATTTTTTTTACTTTCTCAAAATTATTATAAAACTCTGACCCCATACCAACAATCTGAGATCCCTGGCCTGGAAACAATAGTGCATTCATTTTTATAAGTTTTTTTTAATATTTTTATGTATTGCTTAAATTCTTTATTATAGTATAAACCAGATTTTAAAAATAAACATTAAAACTTTAAAACAATTAAGATATGGCTTTTTACGAAAACACAATTGTAGCTAAACAAGATCTGGCTGAAAAGGATCTAAAGAGTATAAAAGATAAGTACAATGAAGTTATAAACAATTCCTCAGGCAAGGTTCTAAAAATAGAGGAATGGGGGCTGTTAAACCTATCTCATAAAATTAAAAATTATAGAAAAGGGTTCTATATTCATTATAAATTTCAAGGAGATAATAAAACATTGTCTGAAATTCAAAAAAAAATTAAAGTCGACACAAAAATTATTCGACATTTAACAGTAAAATATAAGAAGTTGGACATAGAAAATGAGTATTTTAATAAAAACGAAAAATAATGAAAAAAAAGAATAAAAAATTTCAAAAAAAGGGCGGAAGTTCTCTCAATAAGTTAAGTTTGTTTCAAAAAAATGATGGAAAATTTTCAAAAAAATGCCCACTTTCAATAAAAAATGCACCAATAGTTGATTATAAAAATTTAGCTTTACTTAAAAAATATATTTCAGATAACGGAAAAATAGTATCAACTAAAATTTCAAGTGTCTCTCATGGAAAACAAAAAAAACTTACTCGTGAAATAAAAAAAGCTAAAATCTTAGGACTTATTTAAATGGAAATAATTTTACTAGAAAATATTCTCAATTTAGGAAATATAGGGGATAAAGTTAAAGTTAAAAATGGATACGGTAGAAACTTCTTACTTAGACAAGGTAAAGCTTTAAGGTTTAATAAGATTAATCAAGAATTTGTTAATAAAAAAAAAGATGAATTAAATAAAAAAAATACTGAAATTAAGAATAAATATAAAGAAATTGCCAAACTGATTAAAAATAAAACATTTAAATTTTTTAAAGAAAGTAAAGATAATGGTGAATTATACGGTTCTATTAAGCCTAAAGAATTAACAAATTTAATAAAGGAAAAATCTAACGCTGAGGTAAACCCCTCTCAAATTATTTTAAAAGAAGATTTGAATAAAATTGGCACTTTTAAAGTTGATATAAATTTTCATTCCGAAGTTAAAACTAACATTTTAGTTCAAATAGATAAAATACAGTCTAAATAACTTTTCCACAGAGCTTTAAAAAAAGTGTGTAACTTTTGTCTTTAACGGAGCTAACTTTTTCTTATTATAGTAACGTGAAAGAAATTAAAAATCTTCAAACAAAAATTGAAAATAAACAACCTGCAAACTTAGAGGCAGAACAAGCTTTAATTGGTTCAATTTTAATAAATAATGACATTATCGATGAAGTGTCTACTATTGTAAATCCCAATACATTTTATGACCCAGCACATGTGAAAATTTATGAAGTGATAGAAAATTTAAATAACAAAGGAATGATAGCAAATCCTATTACTTTAAAAAATTTTTTTGAAAAAGATAACATGCTTAATGAAGTTGGTGGCACAGAATATCTAGTAAAACTTACAAGATTTTCTGGTTCTGTAAAACAAGCAGTTGATTATGCAAAGATTATTCATGAAATGTATCTAAGAAGAGAGCTAGTTCAAATTTCAGACAAATTAGTTTCCGATACATTAAACGCAAATTCACAAGAACAAAATGCTGAAAATATTATTGAGAGTACAGAGAAGTCTCTTTTTGATTTAGCGGAGAGAGGAAGTTTTTCTCAATCTTTTCTTAAATTTAATCAAGCTCTTGATCAAACAATTGAAATGGCTACCCTAGCTATGCAAAATGATCAGGGCCTTGTCGGTGTGCCTACTGGTTTGAGCGATCTAGATGAAAAGTTAGGTGGTCTACATAAATCAGATTTGGTTATTTTAGCTGGCAGGCCATCAATGGGTAAAACAGCACTTGCTACAAATATTGCTTATCATGCCGCTCAAAATATTTTAAAAAGACAAGAAAAATCCTCAATAGCTTTTTTTTCTCTGGAAATGTCTTCAGAACAATTGTCTACAAGAATTTTATCAGAGCAAGCTAGAATTAAATCTGATGACATTAGAAGAGGAAAAGTTACAGAAGAGGAGATAAACAGATATATTGAAACATCGAGAAACATTTATAATCTCCCACTTTATATCGATGAAACTCCTGCAATAACTATCGCAACTTTAAGCAACAGATCTAGAAGGATAAAGAGACTTTTTGGACTCAGTTTGATAGTTGTCGACTACATACAATTAATGAGATCTAGTACCAGTAAAAATGAAGGAAGAGTTCAAGAAATTTCTGAAATTACTCAAGGCTTGAAAGCTTTAGCAAAAGAATTATCTGTGCCTATTTTGGCATTATCACAATTATCAAGGGCTGTTGAACAACGAGATGACAAGCAACCACAACTCGCAGATCTTAGGGAGTCAGGCTCAATAGAACAAGACGCAGATGTTGTAATGTTTGTTTATAGAGAAGCCTATTATTTAGAGAGAAAACAACCAAAGCTTGGATCAATAGAACATGCTGAATGGCAATCTAAAATGAATGATGTAAATGGTTTAGCCGATATTATCCTAGGTAAACAAAGACATGGGCCTACTGGTACTATTAAAGTTGAGTTTGAAGGAATTTACACAAAATTTAAAGATTTAACCAGAAATTAAGCTTAGTTTTTTCTTTTGTTATAAAAAAATTAAGATATATCTGAAACATTATAATGTTTGCCGATATTTATAAAAAATTAGTAATAGATTTCTCCAAAATAACTCTTTTTTTATTAATAATTTTAGTTGGATACTCTCTTTTTCAATCAAAAAATTTTAATTTAGATGCATCATCTGATGCTCTTTTACTCGAGGGAGATCCAGATCTTAGGTATCTAAGAGAGGTTAATAAAACTTATGGGTCAAAAGATTTTCTTGTTCTGACCTATGCACCGATTTCAAGTTTTACAGAAAAAGAGACTATTCTTAATTTACAACTTCTGAAATCTAAAATTGAGAAATTAACCTGGGTTGAGAGCGTGATAACTGTCATAGATGTTCCGCTACTTAAAAGCACAGATGAAGGTTTAATGGAAAGATTAAAAAATTATAAAACTTTAGCATATCCAGAAATTGACAAAAAAAGAGGATTTGATGAAATTGTAAATAGTCCAATTTATAGAGATTACGTTATTAGTAAAGACGGTAAAACATCCGGAATAGTTGTTTACCTTAAAAAAGACGAGAGATTAGCTGAATATATACAAGTTAAAGATAAATATTTTGATCAGTCTAAAGCTTTTGGATTATCTAAAGAAGAAAAAATTAATTATAAAAAATTTATTAAAGAATACGAGGAATATAAAAATCTTTATAACATTAGAAATCATCAGAATATTGCTGAAATAAGAGATGTAATTAACAAGTATGGTGAGAACGCTAAAATACATCTTGGTGGAATTCCAATGATCGCAGATGATATGATGAGTTATGTAAAAAGTGATATTATAGTTTTTGGTATTGGTGTTTTTCTTTTTATAATTCTAACTCTTTGGTTTATTTTTAAAAATATAAAATGGGTTATATTGCCATTAATTGGTTGCTCAACTTCAGTTATCATAATGATCGGACTCTTAGGTTTGTTTGGCTGGAAGGTTACTGTAATTTCTTCAAATTTTATCGCATTGATGCTTATACTTAATATGGCAATGAATATTCATATAACTGTAAGGTACTTGCAACTCAAGAAAGAGTTTCCACATTTTTCCAAAGATGAAGCGATATTTGAAGCCAGTAAAAAAATGATGATGCCAATTCTTTACACTGTGTTGACCACAATCTGTGCGTTTCTATCATTAATTTTTAGTGGAATTAAACCTATAATAGATTTTGGGTGGATGATGACTCTAGGGTTAACCGTCTCATTATTCGTGACATTTTTATTGTTACCATCACTTTTATGTTTATTTTCTTCAAATGATGAAATTAGTTTAAAAAATACAGAAAAATCTTTAATTACAACTGCATTGGGTAATTTTACAAAGAATAATGAAATTTTAATTTATGGATCTACAATTTTAATTATTATATTTAGCTTAATCGGAATTCTTAAGCTTGAGGTAGAAAATAGTTTTATCAATTATTTTGAAAAAGAAACTGAAATTTATAAAGGTATGAAAAAGATTGATGAAGAACTTGGGGGCACTACACCATTAAATATTATCTTAAAGTTTCCAGTTAAAGAAAAAGAAAATATAGAAAAAAGTGATGAGTTTGATGAATGGGAGGAAGAAAGTGATAATAATGAGGATAAAGCAAAATATTGGTTCACGAGGGATAAAATGGATAAAATTATTAAGGTTCATGACTATTTGGACTCCCTGCCAGAAATAGGAAAAGTTTTATCATTTGGTTCAATTTTAAGAGTAGCTGAGGATTTAAATAATAAAGAATTGCAAAGTTTAGAAATTGCAGTTTTATATAGTAAAATCCCTGAGGCTATTAAAAAAGAAATAATTACTCCTTATATCTCGGTTGATAAAGACGAAGCTAGGATAAGTGTAAGAATAAAAGATTCATTAGAAAACTTAAGAAGAGATGAATTAATAAAAAAAATTGATTATGAACTTAATACGAAACTAGGCTTTGAGAAAGAGGAATACAAATTAGCAGGTGTTTTAATATTATTTAATAATTTATTACAAAGTCTATTCAAATCACAAATTTTAACTCTTGGAATTGTAATTATAGGTATTTTTTTGATGTTTTTTATTTTGTTTAGAAATATTTTTATTTCTTTAATCGGCGTTGTTCCAAACTTTATTGCTGCTTTTTTTATACTTGGGATTATAGGTTTACTAGGTATTCCACTTGATATGATGACGATTACAATTGCTGCAATTACAATCGGAATAGCAGTAGATAATAGTATTCATTATATTTACAGGTTTAAAGAAGAATTTAAAAAGATGAAAGATTACAATAAAACACTAGATAGATGTCACAATACAGTGGGCATAGCAATCTTGAATACCTCAATTACTATTGTTTTTGGATTTTCAATATTAGTTTTATCGAACTTTATTCCAACAATTTATTTTGGAATTTTTACTGGTATAGCAATGATGTTAGCAATGATATCTGTCTTAACTTTGTTACCAAAATTAATTCTTACTTTTCAACCATTTGGAAAACCAAGTAATAAAGCATGATAAATAGTTTTCTTGATGGATTAAATAATCTAAATATTTTTGATTTATTATTTCTTTTAATTTTAATCTATTGCGTAATTCAGTGTTTTTTAAAAGGATTCTCCTTAAGTTTAATTTCATTTATGAAATGGATATTATCGACAATTATAACAATTATCTTGGTTCCTAAATTTCAACCAATAGTAAGTGATTATATTGAGTCTGAATTTATAAATAATTTTGGTTTAGGAATTTGTATATTTATAATTTCTCTTTTTGTAATAATACTTGTGGGTAAAACTTTAGGTAGAGCTGTAACCTGGACTGGCGTTGGTTCAATAGATAAAGGATTTGGATTTTTATTTGGTTTTTTTAAAGGATATATTGTGTCAGTATGTTTATTTACTATTTTTAATTGGTTTTATCCTTATCAAAATTGGGGTATATCAGCAGAGAAAGCTGTTTCGTTTAACATAATAATTAAAGGTAGTGAAATTTTAATTGAGGAATTTCCATCTAGCGAGGATTTTATTGACACAAAAGAAAAAATTGAAAAAATTTAATTCAGACAAATTACGAGAAGAGTGTGGTATTTTTGGAGTATCTAATCATGAAGATGCGTCGGCACTTGTTGCTTTAGGTTTACATGCATTACAACATAGAGGTCAAGAAGGATGCGGTATAGTTGCATTTGATGGAAACAGTTACCATTCAGAGAAAAGACAAGGTCTAGTCGGAGACCACTTTACTGATCCCGAAACATTAAAAAAATTACCTGGAAAATTTGCTATTGGCCATAATAGATATTCAACAACCGGGGAAACTTCTTTAAGAAATATTCAACCTTTTTTTGCTGATTTACATATGGGTGGACTAAGTATTGCACATAACGGAAATTTAACTAATGCATTAACATTAAGAGAGTCTCTTGTAAAGGACGGGGCAATTTTTAGAACAACAAGTGATACAGAAACGATAGTTCAACTTATAGCAAAATCTAAAAGGGAAAAGTTTGTTGATAAATTAATTGATACTCTTTTTCAAATACAAGGAGGATATTCTCTTGTTTTAATGACTAATAAAAAATTAGTAGGTGCAAGAGATCCATTTGGGATAAGACCATTGGTGATAGGGAAAATAAAAAAATCTTATATACTTGCGTCTGAAACATGTGCGTTAGATATTGTTGGTGCAACTTTCGTAAGAGAAGTTGAAAATGGGGAGATTATAGTAATTGAAAACGAAAAAATATCCTCTGTAAAACCTTTTCCTAAACAAAAATCAAGACCTTGTATTTTTGAATACATTTACTTTGCTCGTCCGGATAGTTTAATCAATAATAAATGTGCTTATGAATATAGAAAGAATTTAGGTTCTGAATTAGCTAAAGAAACCGATATAAATGCAGACCTTGTTGTGCCTGTTCCAGACTCTGGAGTTCCGGCAGCATTAGGCTACGCCGAGGAGTCAAAGAGAAGATTTGAACTAGGATTGATTAGAAATCACTATGTTGGCAGAACTTTTATAGAGCCAACACAAAATATTAGAAGTTTGGGAGTAAAATTAAAATTAAGTTCAACTAAAACATTAGTTAAAAATAAGTCTATAATTTTAATTGACGACTCTTTGGTAAGAGGCACAACTTGTCATAAAATTGTAAAAATGCTTTATGAAAATGGGGCAAAAGAAGTTCATGTTAGAATAGCTTGTCCTGAAATAAAATATCCGGATTTCTATGGAGTTGATATGCCAACAAAAAAAGAATTACTGGCATTTGAAAAAAATAATCAAGAGATGTGTGAATACATTAAAGCAAAAAGTCTCAGATTTTTAAGCATAAATGGATTATATAAAGCTCTGATTGGTGAAAAAAGAAATAATGACTATCCACAATTTAGTGACCATTATTTCACAGGTGATTATCCTGTTAAACCACAAGATAACTTAAAAGGTTTAAAAATTAAGCAATTATCTTTATTAAGTGTAAAATCTAACAATTAATCTAATACGACTAATTTTTTTTTAGTATTAAAATATAGAACTTTCCTGTTTATAAAAATAGGTTTTGATAGTATTTTTGAGGGTAATTTATTTACTTCTTTTAAATTTCCTCTTATGTCAAATCTAAGTACGAAAGAATTTTCTAGGAATATCATTAAATCATCATTAGTCATTGTCAAAAAATTAAAATAAGTTTTTTTTTTTTTTGTATTTAGAAATAAGGAAATTTTTTCATTAATATCGTATGAATAAATTATCTTCCCGTTTTTTAAATCAAAAGCAATTAATAAATCATTATCACTTATCGAAAAAAAATATTTATCCGTTATTATTGGTTTGATTAAAGATGTAAAATTTAATTTATAAATAATTGATCCAGTTAATGCATCTATAACATAAGTAAATTTATTGGTTGAAATAATAACCAAATTATTGTTATAAACAATTTGATTTCCATAAAATAAATTACCCACATTCAAATCTAATGATGGGTTTAAGTTTACAAACCATTTAATATTAAATTTTTTTTTATTGATTGCGTATAAAGTTCCAAAAGTATTTAAAAAAAATACTGTATCTTTGTTTTGGGATAAGTTGTTTTTAAAATTATTTTGAACAAGAATTTCCTCAGTTGGTATTTGTTCTAAAATATTTCCAGTGTATTTATCTAAAATAATAAAGTTATTAATAATATTAGAGGTAAATAAAAAATTTTGTGAGATTTTAAAATTTGAATTAAATGGAATCTTATAATTTTTTGCCCATATCAATCTATTCTCTTTATAGTTATATGCATACAGATAACCTAGATTATCAGAAACATATATTACATTATTTTTAACTATAAAATTTAATTCCTTTTCGTATTTTTTATACTCCTTTTTATAAAAGTTAAATTTTGAAATAATTTTTTTATCTTGTAGTGAATATGAAATTACATTCCCCTTTTTATCATTAAAAATTAAATTATTGTTTTCATATAAAATATACTGATCTATCTTATATTTTGATAATTTTTTAGACTTAAAGTTAATTTTATTTAGATTATTGTATTGGAAATTTTCATAATTATTATATTGATTATAAAAAATTTCATTCCATTTATTTGGATTTATTTGACTAGGTAAATGAATTTTGATTTTTTTATCTATTGGTATAATTTTATCAAAAAATTCTTGTGAGGTTGAAAGTTTTTTAAAATCTTTAAATTGATTTTTTTTTTCTGTATAAGGATTAGACTCGTTATTCCAAATTCCACTTTTATTATCAAAAGAACAGTTTTGAAAAAAAAACAAAATTATTAAAATATAAAATATTTTCATATTTTTTATTTTTTTAATATTTCTTGAGCTAATGGACTTAACTTAGACTCGTCATCTATTAGACCTTTTAATAATTTCTCTCCCATTTTATCTTTTGAATTTTTATATAAAAATAATGCTTTTTTAAATATTAATAAATCTTTTTGATCCTTAGTTTCAACGCTATCTAATACTTTTTCAAAATAATTTAAAAATTTTTTTTCTTCAATATCATTTTCTGTATCTAAAATAGTATTAAGAGCTAAAATTGAGTAAAATTTATTTTTGGACAATATAACTTCTTCAAAAATTTCAAATGATTTTTCTTTTTTACCTGATGCGAGAAAAATACCTGCTTGTACATATCTTTCCGCTATAAAATTATTTCTTTTTTCAGCATTAATTTTTAAAAATGTATATGAAATCAATATAATAAATAAGATTATTAAAATTGAAAATATTTTTAATTTATTATTTTTATAAAAATTAGAAAATTTGTTTTTTGTCAAGTTATTATCTAAATTTGATTCCATTAAAAAATATTTTTATTTGTTGGAAATTTTTCTACTTTTACGTCTCTAGTATATTTTTTTACAGCTTTTTCAATTATTCTATTTAAGTTTACATATTTTTTTACAAATTTTGGGTAAAAACCACTTATTCCTAATATGTCGTCAGTAACTAATATTTGCCCATCACAGTTAGATGAAGACCCAATGCCAATTGTAGGAATAGTTAAATTTTTAGTAATAATCCTTGCAGTCTTTGCTGAAATACATTCTAGCACTATACTAAAGGCTCCGGCTTTTTCTATTGATTGCGCTTCATTTAATAGTTTTTTCATTTCTGATTTTTTTTGACCCTCTATTTTAAATTTTTTTTTAAATTGTGGTGTATATCCAATATGCCCCATTACTGGTATTTTTTTCTTAACTAATTCTTTAATGATTTTGAAATTACTTTTATAACTCTCTAACTTAATAGCATCACACCCGGTTTTTTTTAAAACTAATTTTGCATTTTTTTCAGCTATTTTTACGTTTTTGTAAGTTCCTTTGGGCATATCAGCTACAAGTAAAGATTTTTTTATACCCATTTTAACACTCTTTGTATGCTGGATAATATTTTGTAAGTTTATTTTGTGTGTATTTTTATGTCCATATAAAACATTCGCCATCGAGTCACCGACTAATACTATATCGCAATGTTTATCTAAAATTTTTGCCATACTTTTTGAGTATGCAGTCAAACTAACAATTTTTGACTTGTTTTTTTTCATCATTATTTTTTTGATCTTTTTATTCATTACTCTAATTCAATAGTGCTTGGTGGTTTAGAAGTGATATCGTAAACAACTCTATTAATTCCTTTAACGTTATTTATAATTTTATTAGATATACTATCAATAAAACTTTTTGGAAAACTAAAATAATCAGCAGTCATACCGTCCTCTGAGGTAACCGCTCTTAATAAACAAATATTTTCGTATGTTCTTGTATCTCCCATTACACCAACAGTTTTTATCGGTAAAAGTGCTGCGTATGCTTGCCATATATTTTGATAAAGATTTTTTTTAATCAATTCATTAATAAAGATATAATCTGCTTCTTGCAGTATCTTGACTCTCTCTTTTGTTACATTTCCAATAATTCTTATACCTAGTCCTGGTCCAGGAAAAGGGTGTCTATTATTAATACTTTTTACTAAACCTAGAGATTTCCCTAAAATCCTCACTTCATCTTTAAAAAATTCCTTAAGGGGTTCTAAAAGTTTAAAATTGATTTTATTAGGCAAACCTCCAACATTATGATGTGATTTTATTTTCGATGTTTTACTCCCCGATGAAGACTTGCTCTCTATTATATCTGGATATAAAGTTCCCTGAGCTAAAAATTTTATATTATTATATTTTTTAGCTTCCTTTTCAAAAACTTTGATAAATAATTTTCCAATAATTTTTCGTTTTTTTTCTGGGTTAGAAATACTTTTAAGTTTATTCAAAAATAAATTTGAAGAATTTAACAATTTAACATTAAGTTTATATTTTTTTTTAAATATTTTATATGTATCTTTAAATTCATTTTTTCTCATCAGTCCGGTGTCCACCATTATACATATTAGATTTTTTTTTATAGCTTTATTTATTAATAATGCTACTACGCTACTATCTACTCCTCCTGATAATGCACATATAACTTTGTCTTTTTTTACAATGCTTTTTATTTCTTTTATCAATCTTATTTTTTGAGAATTAATATTCCATTGTCTTTTTATTTTACATATTGAAAATAAAAAATTTTTAAAAATTAGTCTTCCATTTTCAGTATGGGTTACTTCAGGATGAAATTGAACACCGTAAATTTTTTTATCTATATGTTCAATGATTGCAAGTTTTGAGTCTCTTGACGATGCAACTAATCTAAAATTTTTAGGCATTTTTACAACAGCATCTTCATGGCTCATCCACACAGCTTGTTTAAAATTAAAAAATTTTTTAGTTAGAAGTGATGTATTTTTTTTAATTAAAAAAGCTCTTCCAAATTCTCTATTTTTTTTAGAAGGTTTTATGACTCCTCCAAATACCTTGGCAATTAACTGTAAACCATAACAAATTCCTAATATGGGAATTCCTTTTCTAAAAAATTCATTAGGAATACTTTGAAATTTTTTTTTAGTTACAGTTGAAGGTCCTCCTGAAAGAATGAGGCCTTTAATATTATTGTATTTTTTTAATTTACTTATTTTTTTCGGTGTAATTATTTCTGAAAATACCCCAAATTCTCGCACTCTTCTAGCTATTAACTTTGTTACTTGAGATCCAAAATCTACAATTATAATTTTATCTTTTTCTTTTTGAAATTGCATTTATTTTTTAGATAAATTTTCAATTTCTTCTTTTAGTTTTTGGCTTTTATTGCAAAAGTTAGAGCAAATTGATTGCAGTCTTTTGTTAAGTTCTTTACTTTTTTTGTAATCTGATGATTTGAGTTTCAACTTTGCGAGATGATAAATCGCCTCTTCATTTTTTGGATCTAAAAGCATTACTGTCTCTAAATTTTGCTCTTCTAATTTTTTTTTATCTTGCATGTTAAATATTCTAGAAAGGTATAAATATGATTGTTCGTTTTTAGGATTAAATACTATATCTTGCTCAAATTTGAATTTTGCATCCTCGTATTTTTTATCTTTAAATAAATTAATTCCTTCTTGAAAATATTCAGATTTAGCTAATACGTGATTTGAAAAAAAAGATATTATAATCGACAAAAGTAGAATATTTATTTTCATAATTTATAATTTATGTTTTTTTGAGTCATTTCAACACTATGTACCATACTCTCGTAAAAACCCGCTTTTGTAATTTTCACAAATTTTGCTTTTTTGTTAATTTCATCCAAATTTTTAGCACCAATATAACCCATTGAAGATCTCAATCCACCTTGCAGTTGATATATAATTTTTGATACTTTTCCTTTGTATTCTACTCGTCCCTCTACTCCTTCTGGAACAAATTTTGATTTATCTTTAAAATTTTTTTGAAAATATCTGTTAGCAGATCCTGCCGACATAGCCCCAATTGACCCCATTCCTCTATATTGTTTGTAGATCTTCCCTTTAAACCTAAATTTCTTGCCTGGACTCTCATCAGTGCCTGCAAAAATTGAACCCATCATAATTGCATCTGCACCAGCAGCTAAAGCTTTTGCTATGTCACCTGAAAATTTAATTCCACCATCTGAAATAATTTTTATTTTTTTTTTTTTCAGAGCTTTTTTAACTTCCATAATCGCTGAGATTTGCGGAACTCCTATACCAGCTACCATTCGAGTTGTGCATATAGATCCAGGCCCTATTCCTACTTTAATTATATCTGCTCCAGAATTATATAATCTTTTTGCAGCTTCACCAGTTGCAATGTTTCCGACACAAATTGGAATTTTGTTAACTATCTTTTTAATTTTTGACAAAGTGCGCAAAACTTTTTCACTATGTCCGTGCGCAGTATCTATAACAACTAAATCTACTCCATTAGACACTAGAGACTTGGCTCTTTCAATATCCTCTTTATTAGTACCTATTGCTGCACCTACAATTAATTTTTTGTTTTTAACTTTTTTGACCTCAACTGATTGTTTGTTTATTTTTAAGTTTCGATGAATAATCCCCATGCCACCCTCCTTTGCTATTGCAATTGCCATTTTAGACTCTGTAACAGTATCCATTGCAGACGTTAAAAAAGGAACTTTGAGTGAAATGTTCTTGGTTAAATTTGAATAAATATCTGTATGAGAAGGTAAGACGTTTGAGTACTTTGGTAGCAATAAAACGTCGTCAAAGGTTAAAGCTTCTTTAATTGTTTCCATATAAACTTATATACAATTATTTAAATTTATAAAGTCTTTAAAATTTCACAATGTAAATAAGTTTCTTTAGACTCTT
>MDSV01126878.1_pt1 | contig 24110 bp, 23 predicted proteins | sample 810851 | NCBI WGS metagenome assembly MDSV01 (sample SAMN05326640, study PRJNA326480) | marine metagenome | isolation source: seawater | place: Atlantic Ocean: North East | collected 2012 | reverse complement strand
TACTGGAACTTTTATCTCAGACATTATGATTAAGGACAATAATATTATTGACCCTAATACTAACCAGCATGAAGTAGCAAGGATATTTGAAAATGCAGACCTTGTCTCAGCAGCAGTGGTTGATAGGGATGGGATTCTATTAGGAAGAATTACCGTTGATGATGTTGTAGATGTAATTCGTGAAGAAGCCGATGATACGGTTTTAAACATGGCTGGACTGAATAAAGATGATGATATATTTGCTCCTATAATACAAAGCACTAAAAGAAGATCTTTATGGTTAGGAGCGAATTTAATAACAGCCATATTAGCAGCAGCAGCTATAGGAATTTTCGAGGCTACTATTGAGAAAGTTGTCACACTAGCAATACTAATGCCTATAGTCGCAAGCATGGGTGGTATTGCAGGAATGCAAAGTTTAGCATTAGTTATACGCTCACAAGCTTTAGATCAGATTGGTTCTTCCAACTCAAAGCTGCTTATTTTTAAAGAAGCTTCTATAGGATTTCTCAATGGAATCTTATGGTCAACAGTAGTTGCTCTCGCCGTATACTTTTGGTTTGATAGCATATTTTTGGGAATTGTTATTGCGTCTGCTCTAATGATTAATTTGATCATTGGTGCAATCAGTGGGGTTAGCCTACCCTTAGTACTAGCTAAGTTTAAAATTGACCCTGCTTTAGCCGGCGGAGTAATACTTACTACCATTACAGATATTGTAGGCTTTATATCTCTTTTAGGTATTGCAACAATCATCTTATAAATCATATATTAGAATATAGCTAATAACTTATAGACTTTTTATAAACATCTTATCCACAGCTTGTAAACAAAAAAAACACAACATATTGTGTTTCTAAATAATTACAACCACAATAATTAGTGTTATAATTTAATCTCCACACAGGATGATATTAAGGAAAAATAATCAAAAATGACAGAAGAATTACAGAATACTAGCCTCAACGAAGGGGCAGAACAACAAATTAAACCTGACAATGTTAGCTTGTCGCCAATTCCTGGTAAATATAGGGTAATGAGAAGAAATGGAAAGGTTACTTCTTTTGCTTTGGATAAAATTAGCGTAGCTATGACAAAAGCCTTCCTAAGTTTAGAAGGTAGTAGTGCAGCTGCGTCAACAAGGATACATAATGAGGTAGAGCTACTATCTGTAAAAGTAAATACTGCTATAAAGAGAAGATTTCCAGATGGTGGGGTCATTCATATTGAAGATATACAGGATCAGGTTGAATTAGCAATAATGCGCGCAGGATATCAAGATGTAGCAAGAGCATATGTACTTTATAGAGAAGAGAGATCTCAGGCTAGAAATCAAAATAAAATAGAAAATAAAGAGGAGCTTCCAGTCACCAAAGATGTTTTACAAAGTGACGGAACAACACAGCCCCTTAATCTTGTCAAACTTAAGAAAATAATTGCAGAAGCATGTACTGGCATTGATGATGTCTCGGCAGATATAGTATATCAGCTTATTGACAAAAATATTTATGACGGAATTAAGAAAGAAGATCTTTCGAGTTCTATTTTAATTTCAGTTCGTCCACTAATTGAAAAAGATCCCAATTATTCCTACGTAGTTGCTCGATTATTATTAAGCAGTTTATATGAAGAAGCATTAACTTTTCTGGAGTATGATAAAGAAGCCCCTACCCTTAAAGAAATGGGAAAAACTTATCCAGCTTATTTTAAAATGTACATTCAAAAATCTGTAGAGCTAAAGTTAGTTGATAAAGAGTTGTTGAATTATGATTTAGACTTTATATCAAAACATATTGATGCATCTAAAGATATGTCTTTTACTTACCTAGGTTTACAAACTTTATATGATAGATACTTTATACACCATAAAGAACAAAGATTTGAACTACCCCAAGCTTTCTTCATGAGAGTTGCAATGGGCTTAGCGATTAATGAAGAAAATAGAGAGAAGAGAACTGTTGAATTTTATAATTTAATCTCCTCTTTTGATTTTATGTGTAGCACACCAACGCTGTTTAACTCTGGAACATTAAGACCTCAACTCTCTTCCTGTTACTTATCTACGATGCCAGATGATTTAAAAGGTATTTTTGAAGGTATAAGTGACGATGCAATGCTGTCCAAATTTGCAGGCGGATTAGGTAACGATTGGTCTCAGGTGAGAGCGTTAGGTTCATATATAAAAGGAACTAATGGTAAAAGTCAGGGAGTAATACCTTTTCTAAAAGTAGCAAATGATACTGCAGTTGCTGTTAACCAGGGAGGTAAGCGTAAAGGCGCAATGTGCGCATACCTTGAGACATGGCATTTAGACATCGAACAATTTTTAGAATTAAGAAAAAATACTGGTGATGATAGAAGAAGAACTCATGATATGAATACCGCTAATTGGATTCCAGATTTATTTATGAAGAGATTACACAATGATTTAGATTGGACTTTATTTTCTCCCAATGATTGCGATGAATTACATGATCTTACTGGTCTAGAATTTGAGAAAAAATATGAACACTATGAAAAATTAGCTAGTGAAGGAAAGATAAATAACTATAAAACAATTAAGGCAGTTGATTTATGGAGAAAAATATTAAGTATGTTATTTGAAACAGGACATCCATGGATAACGTTTAAGGATCCATGTAATTTACGCTCTCCGCAGCAACATGTTGGAGTGGTACATTCTTCAAATTTATGTACAGAAATCACTTTAAACACCTCTAAAGATGAAATAGCTGTATGTAATTTAGGCTCTGTTAATTTAGCCGCGCATATAGATAAAAATAATAATTTAGATATAAAAAAGCTTCAAAAGACAATAACAACAGCCATGAGGATGTTAGATAATGTAATTGATTATAATTATTATAGTGTCGATAAAGCTAAAAATTCTAATCTGAAACATAGACCTGTTGGTTTAGGGTTGATGGGATTTCAAGATGCTTTGTATAAATTAAGACTGCCTTATGCATCTGAAGACGCTGTGAACTTCGCTGATAAAAGCATGGAGTACATTAGTTATTATGCCCTGCAGGCATCCATGGAGTTAGCAAAAGAGAGGGGAGCATATACAACATTTGATGGCTCATTATGGAGTAAAGGTATTTTACCAATTGATAGTCTGAGAGAGTTTAAAAAAACTAGAGGAAAATATCTTGATGTAAATATGGAGCAAACTTTAGATTGGGATGATTTGAGAGAACAAATTAAAACAAATGGCATAAGAAATTCTAACTCATTAGCAATAGCGCCAACTGCTACGATATCGAATATTTGTGGTGTAGCTCAATCGATAGAGCCTACTTATCAAAATTTATATGTTAAATCTAATCTATCAGGTGAATTTACAGTAATTAACCCTTATCTCATAAAAGACTTTAAAGAGGCAAATATATGGGATGAAGTAATGATCAAAGATTTGAAATATTTTGATGGTCAATTATCTTCCATTAGTCGTGTTCCTGATGATCTCAAATCGATATATCAAACTTGTTTTGAAATAGATACAAGATGGTTAGTTGAGGCTGCTGCGAGAAGACAGAAATGGATTGATCAATCACAATCATTAAATTTATATATTCCAGATAGTGATGGAAAGAAATTAGATAGCGCGTATAAGCTTGCATGGATAAGAGGATTAAAAACAACCTATTATTTAAGATCTTTGGGTGCCACGCATGTTGAAAAAAGCACGGGTGATAATGAAGGTTCAAAACTTAATGCAGTAAAAAATAGCGAAACAAAACAATGTTTGATTGATGATCCAGAATGCGAGGCATGCCAATGATTTATTTAACATCTACAAATGTAATTATCCTTGTACTCGCTTTATATAGTATTGCTGGAATAAAGCGCAACAAAGAAGAAAAAGAATTCAAAAGAAATATACTTGCTGCAGATGTATGGCAACGTTTTAATATTAGAGGTAATAAAGATGTATAACTGGGATGATCCAATTGATGAGGCTTCAAAAAAGCACGAAGCTGTAACTACGCAGCAGCAAATAACTGAAAAAACACATACAGTAGAAACTGCAGAAACTGCAGAAGCTATAATAGAGCCTACAAACCCTGTAGATCAAGGTTATACAGGAATGGAAAACTTAGAAAAAGGGGCGGGTAGAATTCAGGTAGATGACAAGGCTATTATAAATTGCAGAGCAGATTTAAATCAATTGATACCATTTAAATATGATTGGGCATGGCAAAAATATTTAGATGGCTCCGCTAATCACTGGATGCCAGAAGAGATACCAATGCATGATGACATTAAAGTATGGAATGACCCAAAAGCATTAACAGAAGATGAAAGAAAGATTGTAGAAGTAAATCTTGGTTTTTTTTCGACAGCTGACTCACTAGTTGCTAATAATTTAGTATTAGCTGTTTATAAACATATAACTAACCCCGAGTGTAGACAATATTTATTGAGACAAGCTTTTGAAGAAGCTATTCATACCCATGCATACACATATTGTGTTCAATCTTTAGGTCTAGATGAAGGAAAAATATTTAATATGTACAGAGAAATACCTGCTGTCGCAACCAAGGCAGAGTGGGCTCTCCCATTTACTCAAAGCCTGGGTGATCCGACATTTAGAACCGGTACAAAAGAAAATAATCAAAGACTACTGAGAGACTTAATAGCATTTTATGTTGTGTTTGAAGGTATATTTTTCTATGTAGGCTTCACGCAGATACTATCAATGGGTAGAAGAAATTTACTTACTGGAGTAGCTCAACAATTTCAATATATCCTTAGAGATGAGTCAATGCATATGAATTTTGGAATTGATGTAATAAATCAAATTAAGGCTGAAAACCCTGAGCTGTGGAGTGAACAATTTCAATCTGAAATGATAGATTTAATTAAAACAGGTGTAGAGCTTGAGACAAGGTATGCTTATGATACAATGCCTAAGCCAATATTAGGTATGAATTCTAAACTATTTGAAGAGTATATTAAATTTATAGCTAATAGGAGATTTGTGCAAATAGGTCTACCAGAACAATATCCTGGTGCTACCAACCCATTTGAATGGATGTCAGAAATAATGGATCTTAAGAAAGAGAAAAACTTTTTTGAGACTAGAGTTACGGAATATAAAACTGGCGGTCAATTAAAGTTTGATTAAATTAAAAACAACCTGAAATAACTATCTTTTTACCAAACCAACTAGCTCAGGTTTTTTAATAATATATTTAAGCGCAAGATATATAGTTACGGTAAATAAAATTGTTGAGATTAGTGATTCGTCAAAGAAAGGTATGCCGGCAATATAACATGAAACGAGACCAGCTACACTCATAGGGTACATTGTACCAGTTATCCATACTCCAAAGTTACTAATGATATAAAATATTGTTGGAGAAATGAAGGATGCTATTAACATAGATTTAATATTGAAACTTTTAATTATCATAGGCATTAGTATTGCAATAGCAATGTAAGCTGTGTAAACAAACACCATAGAACCATAAATACCAATAAATAAGTCGCTAATTATTTGTGAAAGGAGTATAACTAATATTGCTAAATATCTGTTTTTAATTAAATAACCAGCGAACATTACAAGGGCAATTGTTGGGGTAAAATTTGGAATCTCAGTGATGAGTCTAGATGCTATGAGCAAAATAAATAACGATGTTATTAAAATAATATTAGTTTTCATAATCAAAAGTTCCTCATGAGACTTATGTAATAAGATTTACCCTCACTATTGTAATTATGCGCTTTTCTATATTTTTTATCAAAGATATTGTTCATCTTTAGTTGTATTGCATAGTTACTATGATTATATAAATATGTCATATTAATTCTCGTATGACCACCTAAAGTATGACTATCATAAATAGAGTTATCACTTTTAGTAGCTCCAATTAACGAAACACCAATATTATTTCTTTGATCATACCTGTAACTAACTTTAGCAACTATTTTATTTTCTGGCCTTCTAGATAATTCTACATTATTAGTTAGATCATCAGCTTTGATAAAACTGTAGTCAAATGTATAATTTAACTTATCATATACTCCATAATACCCAATTTCAATTCCTTGAATTTTTGATCTATTAATGTTCTGCATCATCGAGCCATCAGATTCAATCAAATTAGTTATAGAATTACTAAATATACTCGCAATGAAACCATCATTTTCATTCATCTTATATTTCATAGAAAGCTCTCTAGTGGTTGACTCTTCAGGTTCGAGGTTAGCATTACCACCGTAACCATATAGATCTGTCCCGTCAGGTGATCTGAATGATTTGCCTATACCTGCTATCAACTTAATTTTTTTATTTAATGGATATCCAATATTAAAATTACCAGTAAGAAAGTTGCCATACAAGCCATGATTTATATGTCGTGCCCCTATATTTATAAGACTATTATTCAACATATATTCAGATTGGAAATAGTACTCTCTAATGGAATTACTTTTCCTAAAAGTTGTTCCATAAGATAGTTCATATAATGCTTCATCTGTATAGGTTGCACCTAATATTGTATTAGTATTAAATAAGTCATAATAGTTTTTTTCTAAAGTGACCTCATTGATTTTAGTATGCGTATAATCTGTAGCAGATGCACTGGCTTGATCAATTTTATTTTCTTTATCAATAAAAACTAATCTATATTTTGAATTTATATAATTTTTATTCCATGTAAGTTTAGTATGATAATCTTTATGATCCTGATTTAAATTTGAACCAAAACTATCATACTCTGTATTACCATCACTTTGATAAAAATTCAATTCAAAAAGATTATTATTATATGAATAACTATAATCAATATTAAGATTATCATTTTCATATCCATGATTTTTTGTTGAGCTTGTTTTAGCTTTATAACCATCAGTATTTATATTCATATAATTAATTGATAATAGATGAGAATTATATGAAAAGCTTTTATTAAAACCTATTTTGTTAGTTTCATCTCTACCAGTACTTATAAATACTTGTGTTTTATCATCATTATAATTTTTTTTGGTAATAATATTAATTACGCCTCCAATAGTATCTCTGCCATATAGTGTTGACATACTCCCTTTCGATATTTCAATTCTATCTAGCATCTCTACAGAAATATGTTGTATTGATGCAACACCTAATGTCCCAGGATTAAGGGCTACTCCATTTATCAGTACTTTTGTATGGTTGCTCTCAGTTCCTCTCATAAAAATTGATTTAGTCTGACCATGTCCACCATTACTGCCAATGCTTATAGAGCTTGAATGACTTAGAATTTCATCAACAGTTGTATATCCAAAAGACTGAATTTGCTCTTGAGTTATAACTTCGACTGAATTTAATGAATCAAATATGGTAGTTGGTCGTTGTGATGGACTAACAACTATTTCACTCAATTTGGACTCTGCTACTAATGGATTAGTAAAATACAGCCCAAGTAAAAAGACGGACAATTTTATACTTCTATTCATAATGATCCTTTAGCTAAAAGGACACATTCGCAAGATAGACTGCCATAATTTTGACATTAACCCAATTGCAAAAGCATCCGCCGCTTTTCTGGGTAAACTCATTATTTGGCATTCGGACTATTATACCGTTGCGGGGGCAGTGTCAGAATTTGTGACTGACTTTCCCAAACTTATGAGTAAACTTAATTTTTTATTCCAATACCACGAGATAGTAACATCAATGCTGAAAAAAATAAAATTATTATTAGAATCAGAATTACAGTTAAAGAAACAAAGATGCTCGTTTCTTCTAATCCAAGAAAAGCTAATCTATAAGCGCTTATAATATATGCTATTGGATTGAATATTGAGATATCTTGCCAGATTTGTGGTAAAGCATTTATCGAATAAAAAGTGCCTCCTAAATATGTGAGGGGCGTTAAAACAAATGTTGTCACAATATTTATATCATCAAAGCTCTTCGCATATATAGCATTTATAAATCCTGCAGTAGAAAATAAGAACGCCGTCATAAATGTAATTAATAAAACCAACCAAATATTTGCCATTGGAATATCTGTGAACATAGTTGTCACTAGGTACACTGCAAAACCAACTACAAAAGCACGCATTACTCCCCCTGTTATATAACCAAGTAAAATTATTGAACTTGGTACTGGAGAAACTAAAAGTTCTTCATGATTTTTTTGAAATCTAGAACTATAAAAAGACCCAACAACATTCATGTATGAGTTAGAGATGATAGGCATTATGATTAATCCAGGTATTATATAGTCAACATAATTAAAATCGTCAATATTTCCTATTCTATCTCCAATGAAATTTCCAAAAATTGTTATATATAAAAAAATTGTAATAACTGAAGGGAGTATAGTTTGCACCCAGATTCTCGCAAACCGTACAAATTCTTTTCTAACGATTGTCTGATAAGCAATTAAAAACTCTGAACTCATATTTTTATCTCCTCCTTTGTCAGATCCATAAATAATTCTTCTAGCCTATTTCTTTTACTGATTATATTTACGACATCTATTCCGGATGATTTTAATTTCTCTATTAGCTGCGTAACTGAAATACCATCATCTACCGTTATTTCACATGTTTTAAGATCAGTTTTTTTAAATACTAAACCATTAGATTTAATTTTGTCATGAATATCTCCTGCTGTTTTTACTATATATGTATGTTTTTTCTTCATATCAAAAACTTCATTCATTGTAGAATTTTGGATAATATTTCCTTTATGAATTATCGCAAGGTTTTTACATAATCTTTCAGCTTCTTCTAGATAATGAGTTGTTAAAATTATTGTTACACCTTGATTATTAATTTCTTGAAAGAAATCCCACATTGTTAAACGAAGCTCCGTATCTACACCAGCAGTTGGCTCATCAAGAATTAAAATCTTCGGACTATGTATTAGTGCTCTTGCAATCATCAGCCTTCTTTTCATTCCACCAGATAATTCTCTGGGAGTATTCTTTCTTTTATCCCAAATGCCTAATTGGTTAAAGAGAGTATAAGTTCTTTTTTCAGCATCTTTTTTATTAATTCCGAAGTAACCTGCAACATTAATCATTGTTTCTTCTATTGGAATAAATTGACATAAATTATACTCCTGAGGAACCAAGCCAATATTTCGTTTCGCAAAATCAGCATTCTTAACTATATCTTTTCCTAATATATTCACTTTTCCAGAAGTTATTCTTACTAATGATGAAATTATTCCAATAACCGTAGATTTTCCAGCACCATTTGGTCCCAGGAATGCAAATAAATCACCTTTTTTAACGGTGAGGTTTATATCTTCAAGAGCTTGTACATTATTCCTATATATCTTATTTAACTTTATTATTTCAAGAGCATTATCCATCTATTACACCTTTAAAAACCTGTTTTTTCCCTAAATTCATTGACAATAATCTATAGTTACGTAAACTTATCGAGTTATAACAGATAAACAACATGCTTATCAAGTCTATAATGATATATCGCATATGGAGACAATAATATGAGTCATACATCTTATGAAAACGCTAGAGCAAGAGTACAGCGAAGTGAATTAGCAGTCCCTGGATCTTCACCAAAAATGTTTGAAAAAGCATTAAATTCTGCTGCAGATTTTATATTTCTCGATTTGGAGGATGCTGTTTCTCCCAACGATAAGGTAACAGCTCGTGAGAACGTCATAAAGGCTCTGAGAGAAATGGATTGGAGAGGAAATGGTAAAACTATATCAGTAAGGATTAATGGCTTAGATACGCATTATATGTATAGGGATGTAGTAGAAATAATGTGTCAAGCAGGTGAATTTGTTGATACCTTATTGATACCTAAGGTGGGTGTGCAAGGAGATGTATACATGGTAGATTGCATGGTGAATCAAATTGAACAAGAAAGAAGTTTAAAGAATAGCGTCGGTCTGGAATGTTTAATAGAAACAGCATTAGGCATGGTTAATATCGAAGAAATTGCTCAATCATCAAAACGATTAGAAGCATTGCATTTTGGGGTAGCTGATTATGCTGCAAGTCTAAGAGCAAGAACTGTTGTAATAGGTGGCTTGAATCCAGATTATCCTGGTGATCAATGGCATCATGGACTGGCCAAGCTTGTTGCAACTTGTCGTGCTTATGGATTAAGACCTATAGATGGGCCTTTTGGAGACTTTAATGATCCTGATGGCTATATAGATGCTGCCAAAAGAGGTGCTGCAATTGGTATAGAAGGTAAGTGGGCTATACATCCTTCTCAGATAGAGCATGCTAATGAAGTATTTTCTCCTCCTGCAAAGGAAGTTGAGAAAGCGCATCGAATAATAGAAGAACTTGCAAAAGCTGCTGCAGAAGGCAAAGGTGCTGCCCAGTTAGATGGAAGAATGATAGATGCAGCCTCAGAAAAAATGGCTGAAAATATCATTAATATAAATAACTTAATACAATCAAAAAAATAATGAATATACACGAGTATCAAGCAAAAGAAATATTATCAAAATTTGGGGTAGCTATTCCAAAAGGTGGAGTGGCATACAGCCCTGAAAATGCAAAAGATAAAGCTACAGAATTAGGCGGAGACATGTGGGTTGTAAAAGCCCAAATTCATTCTGGAGCAAGAGGGAAAGCAGGAGGAATAATAGTTTGCAAAAGCCAACAAGAAGTTTCTGACGCTGCAAACACACTTCTTGGCAAAACATTAGTCACTAATCAAACAGGGCCAGAAGGTTTAACGGTTCAAAGAATTTATGTTGAGGAAGCATCTGACATAAAGAAGGAATACTATTTAGGTCTAGTTTTTGATAGAAGCACAGAAAGTATAATGGTTGTGGCTTCTTCGGAAGGTGGAATGAGTATAGAGGAGATTGCAAAAGATAAACCTGAATCAATTATACGAGCAAAAATTGAGGCTGCTGTTGGAATGCAGAGTTTTCAAGCAAGAGAGATCGCATTCGCATTAGGATTAGAAGCTAAAGCGATATCTCGTTGTGCAGCTGCAATTTTAGGATGCTATAAAGCATTTGCAACTTCAGATGCAACTATGGTAGAAATAAATCCATTAGTTTTAACGGGAGATGATCATATTTTGGCCCTGGATTGTAAAATGTCATTTGATGATAATGCTCTTTACAGAATCCCTCAAATTGCTGAATTAAGAGATAAAACGCAAGAAGACTCGAAAGAAACTTATGCGCATGATAGAGGTTTAAATTATATAGCTCTGGACGGTGACATTGGTAATATAATCAATGGAGCCGGTCTTGCAATGGCGTCAATGGATATGATTCAATTAGCTGGCGGAAAACCAGCGAATTTTCTTGATGTGGGGGGTGGAGCAACTCCTGAAAAATTTGTAAAAGCATTTAAATTAATATCTAGCGATCCGAATGTTAAAGTTATCCTAATTAATATATTTGCCGGCATTAATAGATGTGATTGGGTAGCTCAAGGTATTGTTGATGCGCTTACTCAAATTACTATTCAGCAACCACTAGTCATTAGGCTTGCAGGAACAAATGTTGATGAGGGCATGAAAATTTTAAAAGATAGTAAAATTGATTATATTGAGGCATCAACATTAGAAGAAGCTGCTAATAAAGCTGTTCAGGCACTTAAAGATTTGGAGAAAAAATCATAATGGCCATATTAATAGATAAACAATCAAAAATAATTGTTCAGGGATTTACTGGTAAGATAGGAAGTTTTCACGCAAAAGAAATGATTGAATATGGAACTAATCTAGTAGGTGGTGTTACTCCAGGGAAAGGAGGACAAACTCATTTAGATCGTCCTGTGTTCAATACTGTTAAAGAAGCAGTAGAAGAAACAGGCGCCGATTGTAGTATATTATTTGTACCACCAGCATTTGCTGCGGACTCAGCAATGGAAGCTGCAGATGCCGGAATAAAAACACTGGTAGCTATAACAGATGGTATACCTGCTCATGACATGATAAAAGTTAAGAGATATATGCGTCGATATAAGAATGAAGAGAGAATGACTATGGTTGGCCCAAACTGTGCTGGAGTTATCAGTCCAGGAAAATCTATGTTAGGTATAATGCCGGGACACATATATAAAGAAGGAAATGTAGGGGTTATTGGGCGTTCTGGGACTTTGGGATATGAAGCAGCACAACAGATGAAAAACTTAGGTATAGGAATATCAACTAGTGTGGGGATAGGTGGTGATCCGATTAACGGTAGTGCATTTAAAGATCATTTAGCAAAATTTGAACAAGATGATGAAACTAAAGTTATATTAATGATCGGTGAAATTGGTGGGCCACAAGAAGCCGAAGCCGCTGAATATGCAAAATCAAATGTAACTAAACCTGTCATTGCATATATAGCAGGTCTTACAGCTCCTAAAGGAAAAAGAATGGGGCATGCTGGCGCAATTGTTAGTTCAAAAGGTGAATCGGCATCTGATAAAGTGGAAATCTTGGAAGCGGCAGGCATTACAATAGCTAAAAACCCATCAGTTATTGGCGATACAGTTGCCATGGTTCTTGAAAAACTCTAAAACAATGAAAACATTAGGTTTGATTGATATAGGGGCTAATTTAACTCACCCAGATCTTTATAATCAATTAGAGACAATAATAAATAATTTAAAAGTAGGAAATATTGAAAAAGTAATAATTACATCATCAAATATTGAAGATACTCATACCGCATTAAAAATTATTAATTTATATCCAGATTTATTCTATACAACAGTAGGATTCCATCCGCATAATGCAAAAGATTTTTCTTCAGTTAGTATAAAAAATATTACTGATTTACTTAATGAAGATAATGATACACATAAAATATTAGCGATAGGTGAATGTGGTCTTGATTTTTATCGTGAGTACTCAACAAAAGAACAACAAATATATTGCTTCGAAGAACAATTGGCTCTCGCTAGTTCTTTATCAAAACCTGTTTTCTTACATGAAAGAAATGCGCATAAAGATTTTGTGAATATATTAAAAAGTTATATTAATAAAATTGAAAATAGCGTTGTTCATTGTTTTACTGGAACAGAGGAAGAGTTAAAAGTTTATTTAGATATGGGGTGTTATATTGGGATTACTGGTTGGATTAGCGATTTAAATAGAGGTAAGCACTTGCATGACTTAATTAAATATATACCAGAAGATAGGTTGATGATTGAAACTGACTCCCCTTACTTGATTCCCCATAACCTAAACTTCAAACATAAAGGAGTTAATGAGCCATCTTTTCTAAATTTTGTTGCCCAATCAATTGCAGAATGTTTAAATAAAGATGTAAATACTATCGCAAAAATTACAAATAATAATACAAAGAGGTTTTTTTCAATATGATAGATATTAACCCTGAACCATTAAAACTACCTTTAGGTAAAAAAAAATTACTACTACATTCTTGCTGTGCTCCATGCTCCGGAGATATCATGCTAAGGCTCAAAGATTCTAATATAGATTATACAGTATATTTCTATAACCCCAATATCCATCCTCACGAAGAATATATGTTAAGGAAAGAAGAGAATAAAGTCTTTGCTAAGAAGAATAACATCCCTTTTATAGATGATGACTATAATCCACGTGATTGGTTTGAAAAAACCAAAGGTATGGAACTAGAACCAGAAAGAGGTAAGAGATGCACTACTTGTTTTAATATGAGATTCATAAGAACTGCCGAATATGCGAATAAATATGGTTTCGACATCATATCAAGTACCCTTGGCATATCTAGATGGAAAGATATGAACCAAATAAATATTTCTGGAAATCATGCAGTTTCTAAATTTGAAGATTTGATTTACTGGGACTATAATTGGCGGAAACAAAATGGGTCACATCGTATGATAGAGGTATCTAAGAATGAAAATTTCTATATGCAAGAGTATTGTGGATGCATTTATTCTATGAGAGATACTAACTCATGGAGAGTTCAAAATAATCGATTAGAGATTGAAATTGGTAAAAAGTATTACAGTCATCTAAATAAAAAAACCACCAATAACTAATAAAGCTATCAAACTTAACCAAGCTAATAATGATCTTATTATTATTGATTGAGCAAATATAACTTTATCCAAAAGAATATTTTCTTCATCTTCTTCAGACAACATAACTGAAGTCCTGCCTATTTTATTAATAAAGTTAATATTTGAAGTATATATATCTTTTTCCTTTTTAGTCATTTTCCATGATTTCATACACTTCTCAAAATCAGCTACAATAGCAAAAGAGAATGCACATAGTCGTATAGGGATATAATCAACCAAACCAATTATTATCTTTATTTTGCTTTTTGATTTTTGATCAAGCTTAGTATGTTTGCCATAGATAAAATTATCCAAGATTACATATGCAAGACTTCCTGAAGGACCTAAGATAAGAAAACAAAAGATAATGCTAAATATATTTCTAACAGAGTTATAAAATATATTATTGATAATCTTTTCAATATCATTTGTTTTAGAGTTATTAACCGCCAGGATATAATTAAATCTATCAATTTCTTCTATTTCATTATGATCATTTATCTTAAATTTAAGATCATCAATCTTTTGGATAAATTCATTTGGCTTCAGACAATAAACTAATATAATTAGGCTTATTATGAATGAAAAAAAATAATGTATATAAAATTCTAAAAAATAACTTAATATTGAGAAAAAGAAGATAATGATAATTGGAAAACAAATATATAAATAATATTTATTTTCAATATAATTCTTAGCTAATGACTTATATTTGTCAAATGTAATATCAATAACCATAGTATCTTTCATATTAGATATTGGGTCATATATATATTCAATTATTAATGCAAAAATTATTAGTAGAGCTGTAATCATTTCTTATCTTTAATTTTATCCCACATAAAGAAATCTCCTGGATCTTTTTTCCTATTTGGAGAAATATCGCTATGTCCTATTATATTATCGTCAGTAATTCTAGGATAACATAATTTGATTGATGCTATCAGTTGAATTAATTTTTCATACTGTATATTTGTATATTCCGTCGTCGGTGTACCTTCAATTTCAATACCAATAGAAAAGTCATTAAAATTCTCTCTATTTTTATACTGAGAAACTCCTGCATGCCATGCTCGTAAATTAAAGGGAACAAATTGAATTATACGGCCATCCCTTCTGACTAAAATATGTGCGGAGACTTTAAGATTAGTTAATGATATGAAAGACTTATCCTGAGTTGTATCTAATTTATTTTGGAATAAATCTATAATATGATTATTATCATAAACTCCAGATGGTAAGCTAATACAGTGTATAACAATACTATCTATATCAACACCGATAGGTCTTTCATCACAGTTAATAGACTGATGATATGGTATATTTTCAATTAAATATGTTTTTGCATTAATTTTAAGCATTTTTTATATAAGAACTAGACTTTCGCTGATATCATATTAGTTATTCTTAATTATGCCAAATTTTTTAATTAATACAGATATAAAGTTACAAAATATCATTACAAATCTTAAAGATTCTCCTGTAATTGGGCTAGATACTGAGTTTATACGTGAATCCACCTATTACCCTCAATTAGCTTTATTGCAGTTGAGCGATAATCTTAATAATTACTGTATTGATATTCTTGAAATCCAGGATAACCAAGCAATTATCGACTTACTTATAGATGAGAATATTATAAAGGTTATACATTCTTCTAAACAAGACTTAGAGGTATTAACTCACTATTTTGGTTTTTATCCAGTTAATCTTTTTGATACTCAGATTGCATATAATTTATTAGCACCTGAAATCAGTATTAGCTACTCAAACCTAGTTAAGAAATATTGTAATGTTACACTTAAAGAAGGCTCATGGCGTACCGATTGGCTTAAAAGACCACTTTCTGATGATAAAATTGAATATGCAGCAAACGATGTGAAATATTTAATTGCTCTATATCAGATCTTAAAAGATGAACTTATAAAAAGTAATAGATTAGAATGGTTTGAAGAAGAGCAAGTTACTGAGCTTACCAGGTCAAATATTGTAACTGATCCAACAATATCATGGAAAAAAATTAATTTACCATCTAATCTACGAGAAAACCAACTATATAATATAAAAATACTATCTAAGTGGAGAGAAGAAAAAGCAATCGATAACAATATGCCAAAGAGATGGATATTTAGCGATAGTGAATTAATCAAGATTGTAACTTCAAAACCTGATAAGTTGGATTATATACTTAGAAATATAAAATATTCGCCAAACATGGAGGATGAAAGATTCATCAAAAGTGTAATTAGTGCTGAATATAATGGACCGATTATACCTAATAAAAGCATTGATTTTTCTTCATACAATACAAGAGCATCAAAATGTCAAAAAGCTCTTGAAGAGGTTTGTTTAAAATATAACATTGCATCAACTCTAATAGCAAATAAACGTGAATTAGACTCTTATGCGCGTGGTAACACAAATATTAAATTTTTATCCGGCTGGAGATTTAAAATATTTGGCAAGTTGGTACAATAAGTTATGAGAAAATATTCTTCTATAATTGTTGATGGCAAAGATCGATCTCCGAGTAGATCAATGTTAAGAGCCGTAGGTTTTACAGATAAAGATTTCAAATTACCTCAAATTGGTATTGCTTCTACATGGAGTATGGTGACTCCATGTAACATGCACATAAATAGCTTAGCGGATGAAGCATCAAAATCTATAGATGGAAATGGTGGGAAATCTATTTTGTTTAATACAATAACTATTTCTGATGGTATCTCAATGGGCACCCAAGGTATGAAGTATTCGCTTGTTTCAAGAGAAGTAATAGCTGACTCAATAGAAACAGTCGTAGGTTGTGAGGGGTTTGATGGTTTGCTTGCAATTGGTGGGTGTGATAAGAATATGCCGGCTTGTATTATGGCTATGGCTAGACTAAATAGACCTTCAATTTTTGTTTATGGGGGAACAATTCTTCCTGGTAATCATAAATCCAAAAAAATTGATATTGTTTCAGTTTTTGAAGCTGTTGGGAAAAATGCTAATAAAGAAATGTCTAATTCTGAGCTATATGAAATTGAAAAAAAAGCTATTCCTGGCCCTGGCTCTTGCGGCGGCATGTATACTGCTAATACTATGGCATGTGCAATTGAGGCTATGGGCATGAGTCTCACAAATAGTTCTGCACAAATAGCTATATCTCAAACTAAAAAAGTAGACTGCAAGGAATCAGCAAAAGCATTAATGAATTGTGTCAAAAAGAATATTAAGCCTAAGGATATAATAAATAAAAAATCTATAGAAAATGCAATAACAGTTGTTATGGCTCTAGGTGGTTCAACTAATGCAGTGCTTCATTTATTGGCTATTGCCCATTCGGCTAATGTGAAAATTAGTTTGAAGGATTTCGATAGAATAGGAAAAAAAACACCTGTTCTTGCAGATTTGAAGCCAAGCGGTAAGTACTCAATGTCAGAACTAGTTAGAATTGGTGGCGTAGCTCCACTAATGAAGCTATTACTTGAAAAAAAGTTATTGCATGGTGATTGTAAAACAGTTACTGGTAAAACTATAAAATCTAACCTAAAAAATATTAAACATTATGATAAAAAACAAAAAATCATCATGCCTTTTGATCAGCCAATTAAAAAAAATGGGCATCTGATAATTCTTAAGGGAAATTTATCCCCACTTGGCTCTGTAGCAAAAATATCAGGAAAAGAAGGTACAAGATTTACTGGAAAAGCAAAGGTTTATAATTCCGAAGAGACTGCTTTAAAAGATATCTTAAACAATAAAATTAAAAAAGGTACTGTGATTGTTATTCGATATGAAGGGCCAGTTGGAGGCCCTGGTATGAGAGAGATGTTATCTCCAACCTCAGCTGTCATGGGCAAAGGTTTGGGAAAAGATGTTGCTTTGATTACCGACGGGAGGTTTTCTGGAGGAAGCCATGGTTTTGTTGTGGGTCATATTTCCCCAGAAGCATATGTAGGGGGTCCTTTATCAATTGTAAAAAATGGTGATGAGATTGAAATTAATTCGATTTCGAAACAGCTAAATGTAAAAATATCAAAAAATGAAATGAAAAAAAGAATCACTAGCTGGAAAAGGCCAAATAATAAAACTATATCGGGAGTTCTTTCTAAATATGCTAAGTTAGTTAGTCAGGCGGACAAAGGTGCAATTACAATAGATTAATTTAAAGTTCTCTGATTTCATTTTTGTATAACCTATTAACTATCTCATATAGTTTATCTAATCTTTCAATTGCATTATCCAAGGCTATCAATTTATTTTTTGTAGATGAATCTAATGGTAGACATTCTATCAGTCTAAAACCAATCCATGTAGCATCAGCATATCTTTCTTTTTTAAAACTAATAAAGTTTTTTATATTTGGATATATTTTCCTATAAAACTTGGATAATAATAAATATTTCTGTGGCATCATATATTCCTTTTCTAAATCAATTTTTTCTATAGAGCCAATAAGTAAATTATTCTTATTTAGATCGCACTCTAAAACATGTACCTTATTGATCCCTTCAACTGTTATACCAAGCAACCCATCTTCAAGCTGATTCCAGTCAATGATCTTTACATAACAGCCATAATTATAAATATCTGTTATATAGCTATCCCTGGGTTCACTTCTAGTTAGTGTGATACAAAAACCTATTTCATCTTTTATACAGTTTTTAATCATATCAATATATCTTCTTTCAAAAATCCTTAATGGAAATATACCACCTGGTAGCACAATACTTTTCAATGGGAATAAAGGGATTAAATTACTTTTCATTTTTAGACTTTTTAAATGCGAGTGAAACAGAGTTAATACAATATCTCAGACCTGTTGGTTTTGGCCCATCATTAAATACATGGCCTAAATGAGCGCCACAGTTATAACAGATCACCTCTATTCTTGAAATACCCAGTGTATTGTCTACGATAGTAGATATTGCTTTAGGAGAGGCAATATCATAAAAACTAGGCCAACCTGAGCCGGAGTCATATTTGGTTAACGAGCTAAAAAGTTCATTATCACAGCATATACAATGATATGTCCCGCTTTGCACATTATCATACAAATCACCACTAAATGGCGCTTCCGTTCCCTTTTCTTGAGTAACCCTATATGCTGCTACGGATAGCTTTTTTTTCAATTCAATATTTGATTTATCAGATTTTTTCATTTCTGAATTGCATTCCTCAGATCAATTGTACTCTTATTGCTCATGATTAATATAATATCTATCTTATATTTATTTTTATTTATATAATCTATGACCTTTTTATAATCATTAACTATATGTATGGTGTTATCCATTAGAGACCATTTAGATAATGGAGATCTAACGATAATACTTGCATGAGAAGTATTTAATGCCTTTGGTAAATTAATTTTATGAGCACCAGATATCATAGAATTTGATTTAATTTCACATATCGATAAAATTTTTTTATTTTTATATTCCTCTTTGAGAGACTTAATAGAACTTGCAATTTCTGTGGGATGATGAGCAAAATCATCAAAAATCATCATATGTTCTTTGGTTCCCATAAATTCCATTCTTCTCTTAACCCCTTTAAAAGATTCTATAGCTTTAATACATCTAGTTAGTGATACCTTAGCCTGAAGAGATGCAAGAATAGCTAAAGAAATATTTTTATAGTTATGGATTCCTATTAGATTTGACTGTATTAGATTTGTACTTTTGTTATTAGACAAAAAATAATCATTATTTTTTTTAGATAAACTCCAGTCAGACTTGGATTTCAATTTTGTCGTCAGAGATATTAATTTAGACCAAACTCCTTTATTAATTAATTTTTTAATATTTTTATCGTCTTGATTATAAATAATTTTTCCACTTTTTGGGATTATCCTTAATAAATGATGAAAGTTTTTTATTATTGCTTCTATATTTTCAAATATATCAGCATGATCAAACTCTATATTATTTATGACAAGCAAATTTGGATTATAATGGATATATTTAGATCTCTTATCAAAAAAAGAAGTATCATATTCATCAGCTTCTATCACAAAATATTTAGAATTTGTAAGTTTTGCAGGAGCATTTAAATTCATTGGCTGTCCTCCTATAAGATAGCTTGGATTTAAACCAGCATATTTTAGTATCCATGTTATGAGAGAAGAAGTTGTTGTTTTCCCATGTGTTCCAGATACTGCTATCACATATTTTTTACATAATACATTTTCATATAACCACTGTGGTCCAGATATAAATTTAATATTACTATCTAAAAGCTTTTCTACTATATCCATGCCGCGTGACATGACATTACCAACTATGACTAAATCATATTGTTTTTTTAAAACTCTTGCATTATATCCTTCGGTAAAAATAATTTTTGCCTTTTGAAGAACTGACTTCATAGGATCATATAAATTCTTATCTGAGCCAGTTACTTCATGCCCTAGCTGTTTGGCTATAATTGCTATTCCAGCCATAAATGTTCCACCTATACCCAAAATGTGTATTTTCATATTATAAGAAGTTGTATAAATATCATCATGGCAAAAACACATGCCATGCTATGAAGAAGAGAAACACCTAGCCCCATAGTCATTGTTGTATCAAATGCATTTTTAAATATATGTCCATTAACGAACCATGCATATAGGGAAATTATAAGAAACATGAATAATATCGAGTTATTCATGGATGCCATCGATAATGTTATCAAGCTTGTAAATAAGGCTATTAACGCATGAATTCCTAAAGTGCCAGAACATACTTGTAAGAATCTAGACGAGTATTTTGAGTCCGTATTGCTATTTTTATCTTTATAATCCAAGCAAAGCTTAACAAATAAAAGAGTAACAAGAACATAAATAACAGCAAAAAATATATTGACTGTATAACTGATCTTTGGATCAACAGAGATTAGGCCAACAATGATGTTTAAGATTATGATTATTCTCAATAAACTAGCACTTGATGGCAAATCTTGGGGCCCCCGAGAAAACATTAGAATATCTAGAAAAATCTTTAAATTTAGTATCATAATAGTGTTATAATTTTAGCTTTACAACTACTCAAGGATAACATATTGGACCAAAACTCGATAATCAAATCTTACAAGAGAGTCTCTAGTTTCTATGATATGACGTTCGGACAAGTCTTTAGGCCTGGGCAAAAAACACTTATTAAAAAAATGAATTGTAATGATACAGATAATGTCCTTGAAATAGGCATTGGCACTGGCTCATCTTTTCAATATTATCCAAAAGATACTAATGTCGTTGGAATAGATATATCCCCAGATATGCTCGATTTAGCCAGACAGAAGATCATAAAAGCTAAAGCTATTAACAAGCATATACTACTAATGAATGGAGAGAAATTATCCTTTCCAGATAACACTTTTGATAAAGTAGTAGGCATGTATGTCGTATCAGTTACTCAAAATCCAAAAACTTTGATAGAGGAGATGAAACGTGTTTGTAAAAATGATGGTGATATTTATATTGTAAATCACTTTAGTTCTGAAACTGATAATTTTCTAGTTAAAATGTTCGAAAAAGGGTTGATGCCTGTAAGCAAGTTACTAGGCTGGAAGCCCTATTTTCCATTTTCCGAATTTAATGATTATGCTAACCTAGATGTTTTAGAAATGACCAAGGTTAATATATTTGATTATTGGAATATTATACATGCTACAAATAACAAATAAGTTATTGAATCGCAGCATCTATCATTTTCTTTAATTCACCAGACTCAAATAATTCTAATGTGATATCACAACCACCAATTAATTCACCTTTAATATAAAGTTGAGGGAAGGTTGGCCAATCTTTAAAGCTAGGTAGATCTTGCATAACTTCTTGGTCTAAGATTACATTGCAATAAGCAAATTCTTTCCCACATTGTTTTAAAGCCTCTACAGTTTTTGACGAGAATCCACACATAGGCATATCTGGTGTGCCTTTCATATATAGCATCACTGGATTTTCTGACACTTGTTGTTTAATTTTATCTAATCCTGACATTTTCTCTCTCCATATATTTTTTAGTTATAGTGTATATTTTTGCCTTTATAAACTATATCTGGTATTGACCAGATATAGTAGATTATAGATTTCTTACATACCTAATCCATTATGACTATAGCCCATAAATAATAGCATAGGTATACTTAAGAGAGTATTAGTTCTCGATGCAAGTAAAGCTACTTTTTTTGCATTGGCTATTTCTTCAGGTGTAGCATTTACCATACCAAGAATCTTTTTTTGATTTGGCCAGATTAAAACCCATACATTAAAAAGCATTATAGTTCCTAGCCAAGCCCCGATTCCAATTCCTGTTGCACTACCTGATAATGTAAATGCTGCATGCAGCATGCCATGATCATGTAGATATAAGGCCCCAGTAACCCATGTAACAACAGCGCCCCATCTAAACCATACTAGCGCTAGTGGCGCAACATATTTTCCTATTGCTGCCGGACCAGGCTCTTTATCAGCTGTGGCTGCAGCCATTGCAGGAACTTGTACAAAATTAAAGTAATAAAGCAAGCCTATCCAGGTAATACCAGATAAATAGTGTAGCCATCTATAATAGTGTTCAATATCAACTAATTTACCTCCTATAGCCATAACAAGCACAGCACTTAAGATAAAACCTGAAATAATTGTTCCTTTTATTGATAATAGTGGATTCATAGTTACCTCAAAAATAATTATAATATGCGTCATATAATAAATGATGTAGACTATTTTATCTATCAGTAAGTTTAATAAATTAGAGGTTTATAGATTATATTATTATGTGTGGTATTTGCGGTATAATTAGATTTGATGGTTCCAAGGTCAATAAAGTAAAAGCTCAAGGTATGTTGAAGTCCCTGGCTCGAAGAGGCCCAGATAATCAAGATTCTTATGAGAAAGATATGATTTATCTTGGACATCGAAGATTATCTATTATAGATATCAGCTCTAAATCCAATCAACCATTTATAGATGCTAGTAATAAAAATGTCATAGTATTTAATGGCGTAATATATAATTACAAAAAAATCAGACAAAGATTAATTAGTTATGGTTATAAGTTTTCGTCAGATGGTGACACAGAAGTCATATTAAAGAGCTATGAGCATTATGGAAAAGACTGTATAAAGCAGCTTGATGGAGTATTTGCTTTTTGTATTTATGATATAGAGAGAAAACAGTTTTTCTTGGCTCGTGACAGGTTGGGAATAAAGCCGCTATATTATAAATATGATAACAACTCATTTTCTTTTTCCTCTAATACTGAAGCATTGATTGATAAAAATAATATAGAAATAGATGAAGCAAGTCTACATTATCAGTTCACCTTGCATTCTGTAATTCCAGCTCCAAGGACTATTCTAAAAAATATAAAAAAGTTAGAGCCAGGTCATATTTTAATCGTAGATAGTAATGGAAAACAAAAAAAAGAAAATTATTATTCTTTTGAGCACATAAGTATAAATAAGGGTTTGACAAAACCTGAAATTTTAGAGGAAACAGAGAGATTATTACTCCATTCTATAAAGAAAAGGTTTTATACAGCTGATGTTGATGTTGGTGTATTACTATCTGGAGGATTAGATTCATCTTTAATTGTAGCGATGGCCGAGAAAAATAAGCTATCCGATATAAATACCTTTTCAATTGGATTTCCATCCTTGAATGAAGAGGCAGGAGATGAATTTTATTATTCAGATATAGTCTCCAAAAAATTTAATACTCAACATTTCAAATATAATATCGATGAAGATCAATTATACAATTCGCTAGATGAAGTAATTATGATGATGCCAGAACCAATGGTAAGTCAAGATTCAGCAGCATTTTATTTATTAGCTAAAGAAGTATCCCAAAAACAAAAGGTGGTTTTGAGTGGGCAAGGTGCAGATGAATTATTTGGTGGTTATTTTTGGTATAATCAGATGCTTAACACAAATGGAAGCGAATCACATAGATTTATACAGCACTATTTTGATAGAGATCATGATGAGTATAAAAAAATTATTAACAAAAAATATGTTAATAAAAATTATAGTTTAGATTTGCTAAATACACTATTTTCCAAACAAAGAGATGATATTAGCTTTATCGATAAAGTTTTGAGAATAGATTTGTCTACATTAATTGTAGATGATCCTGTTAAGAGAATTGATAGTATGACAATGTCTTGGGGTTTA
>MDSV01035076.1_pt1 | contig 24110 bp, 20 predicted proteins | sample 810851 | NCBI WGS metagenome assembly MDSV01 (sample SAMN05326640, study PRJNA326480) | marine metagenome | isolation source: seawater | place: Atlantic Ocean: North East | collected 2012 | reverse complement strand
TGTTTCTGTTCCGCCTTTACCTTCCACAGCGATCACTTTTTTATTTCTAACAACTACCCCTTGGCTAAAATTGTATTTTCCAATTTTGCTTAATGTTGTAATTGCTCTGGTTATATCAGCTTTATCTATATTATTAGGTTTTGTTTTTGAGTAAATTCCTTTTTTTAATGCTAACTCAGGATTAAAAGTTAATGAACTAACAGTTTTAATTTTTTCTTGTCTTAATATTTTAATAATTTCTTTTAAAATAGCTGCATCACCTAGTTTTAAAGCTTTAATTATTCTAGGCATGTAATAAATACCTTTTAAATCCAATTTAAGCTTTGAAAAATTTGGCTTTAATACTTTTCCAGCAAATAATACTTTTTTACAATAGTTTTTTTTTAAAATTTTAATAATTTTACCGAATTGACCAATTGAAACTGAATATGAGTTTTTTTCTTTTTTAAATTTTTTTGACTTAGATAAATCTATAATTAAATACTTTATTTTTTTTTTCTTTACTTTTTTTAGAATTTCAATTGGAAAACTTGTGTCTCCAAAAATTAAGCCAATCATCTTACTCCTTAGAAAAAGGTGTGCAAATAGATCTTTTTTTATCCTTAGTTATAAACTCAATTACATCGTTAACGAGTGGATTTTCTTTAAATGCTCCATTTAAATTATTTAAATTATCTGTAAGGTTTTTTGTTGCAAAAATTTCTTTATAGGCTTCTGTTAAACCAAGAATATTTTTGTTTTCAAATTTAGCTCTTCTTAAACCAATTAAATTTAACCCTTGTAAGTAATTCCTATTTCCAATTGACAAACCATAAGGAATAACATCATGTAATACACCTGTCATTCCTCCAATCATTGCAAATTTACCAACCCTAGAAAATTGTTGAACAGCAGAATTGCCTCCAATAACTACATTATCTTCTATTGTCACATGTCCTCCTAATGGAACATTGTTTGCAATAACAACATTATTTCCTACTTTGCAATCATGAGCTATGTGTGAAGAAATCATAAACAAACAATTGTCTCCTATTTTAGTTATTCCACCCCCTCCTTCTGTTCCTGGATTAATGGTCACATACTCCCTAATCATGTTATTCTTACCTATTACGAGCTTTGTCTTTTCTCCATTGTATTTTAAATCTTGAGGATCATTGCCAATACTTGCAAAAGGGAAAATTATTGTTTTATCACCAATTTTTGTAGTTCCAGAAATATTAACATGTGAATGAATTTTGACATTATCTCCAATTTCTACATTTGGACCAATAACTACATACGGACCTATTTCAGCACTATCAGATATTTTTGAGTCTTTATGAATTACAGAATTTTTATCAATCATTGATAATAATTAATATCAAAGCTAGTTTTATTTACTTATCAATAAATATTGCTAATTATTTCCTGTCAACAATAGTAGCAGACCATTGAGCATCGGCCATTTTTTTTCCTTCAACAAAGGCTTCACCTTTGTATTTCCAAACCTTTCCATGTGATCTAATTGCTTCAATATTAAGCTCTAACTTGCAATCAGGAACTACTGGGCTTCTGAATCTTGCTTTTTCTACACTCATTAAAAAAACAAGTTTATTTTCATATGTGGATTTGTCTATTCCATGAGCAGTTAATGCTGCTGCAGCTTGTCCAAAAGCTTCTACAATTAGCACTCCCGGCATTACGGGTTGACCAGGAAAATGACCTTGAACATAAAAGCTGTCTTTTTTAACATTAACAATTGCTGTTGCAGATTTTAATTTTTCTATATTTATTAATTCATCAATCAGTAACATTGGATCTCTATGGGGTAACAATTCTTTGATTTGTTTTCTATTAATTGAGTTTTTCATTTTTTTTTAATTTTTTTTACAAAATTTTTAATATCAATAGCTGGATATCCCATAACTTTACTATTGTCAGGTATATTTTTTATCACACCACTGCCACCACCTATTTGAACATTGTTTCCTATTTTAAGATGCCCAGATATACCTGCTTGACCTCCTATCATTACATTGTCTCCAATGTTTGAACTGCCCGCTATACCTACTTGGCCTGCAATAATACAGTTATTGCCTATTTTCACATTATGCGCTATATGAACTTGATTATCTAGATAAGTATTTTCACCAATTATTGTATTTGACAATGAACCTCTATCTATAGTGGAAGAACAACCTATTTCAGAATTTTTTTTTATATGAACATAACCAATATGAGGATATCTGTAGTTCTTAACTTTATTAGGAATAAATCCAAAACCTTTTTTTCCGATTATTGCTCCATCTAATATGTGAACGCAATCTTCTATCAATGTGTTTCTTAAAATTACATTTGATCCAATAAAACATTTTTTTCCTATTTTAACATTTTGCTCTATTAAAGTGTTATGGCCAACCTCTGAGTCTTCACCAATATCTACATTGGGTCCAACAAATGTATTGTTACCACATCTAATTTTTTTAAAAGAATTTTTAATTGGAAAAAGATTTTGATTATTATTATCTATAATTGATTCTGGATAAAAATCTTCAGTAACTTTTGCTGTAGCAAAAAGTACATCATTTACAATTAATTTAATACATTTTGCAGGTAAGTATTGAGCAAGTTTTTCTTTTGTAATACATGCAAAAGCTTTAGTATTTTTAGCCAAATTTTTATACTTATTTGAATGAAAAAATGTAATATCTTGTTCTGAGGCTTCAGCTAAATTTTTAACATCAAAAACTTTGAAATTTTTAACTGAAGTATCTAAATTAATAGATATTAATAATTTTTCATTGATTTTACTTAATTTAAATGGTCCTTTGTTTTCAAAAAAAGGATTTTTTAACATTAATTTATTTTTACTGAGGGCAGCTTTTGATCTAGCTTTATCATAACTTCTTTAGTTATATCTAGATCAGATTTACCAATAATTAAGTTTCTCTTATCAAGAATTATAGAAATATTATTATCGTTCGAATATTTTGTTAAAATTTCTTGTAAATTTTTTAATATATTTTCTGTTCCTTTATTTCTTTTATTGCTTATTTCCTGTATCTTATTTTTTTTTTCTTCTTGGTATTTTTTAAAGTTTTCTCTTAAATCATTAATTTTAATCTCAAATTCTTCTTTTTTCATTAAATTTCTTTTTGATAGTATTTTTTGCTCTTCAATTTTGAATTGTTCTTCCTTTTTTTTGAAAATATCTAAATTAGTTTTGTGAATTTTCTCCAATTCATTTTTAATTGATAGTCCAGCTTTGCTTTCGTTTAATATTTTGTTCATATTAATGTAAACTATTGGTTCATTTCCAAAGGCATTAATATTAATTAATAGACAAAATGTAATTACAAAAAATTTTACAAAATATTTCATTAAAATGTAGTACCAATATTGAACCTAACAGACTCGGTTTTATCAGTATCATCTTTAGTTATTGGTAAAGCATAAGAAAAAGTAAAAGGTCCAACTGGTGTTACCCAGTCTACAGCTAAACCCATTGATGATCTTAATGAACTAGATTCGCTTAAAGTCGAATTATAATCAACTCCCCAAACATTACCTGCATCAAAAAACCAACTTAATTCAGTATTTTGAAAATTTGTAAATGCATTTGGCATAGAAAGAATAGCTGAGGCTGCTGCTGCATAATTTCCGCCTATATAATCTCCAGAGTCTTTAGGACCAATTTTTCCATATTCAAACCCTCTTAAATATCTTGATGGAATATATATCCTGTCTGATATTCTGACATCATCATTGTTTGATAATGTTGTAGCAGCCCTAGAGTAAAATCTAAAAGATCCAATAAAATTTTCATTAAATGAATAATACGAAGAACTATCTAAACCATTTATCATGGTAGATCCATCTGAATATAATGGTAGCTTTTGAGTAAAGGAATATCTAAAACCATCCGTCGGTTGAAATTTTTGATTTCTTTTATCTTTAACTAAAGAATATTGTAAATCGGCATCAAAATAGCTTCCGTCTTGTTTTCTTAATTGTGTGCTCGCATTAGTATTAGTATCTAATTTTTCCCCAAAAATAGATATTGTAGGACTAACAAAGAAATCTTCATACTGTTCGAAAAAAGTATTAAATATAATACCTGTTTTTGAAGTTTTGTATCCATAATCAGACAATTTATCTGTAGTGGTACTTTCTAAAGATGTTGTAATTGCATTTCCTGAATAATTATAATTTGGATTTGTGACTGCAAATTTTCCTTTTAATGATTCATCCGATATTTTAACATTAGCTTCTAATGAAATTCCATTACCTAGCCAATTATTTTCCTTTACACCAAATTGAAAACTAGTTCCTGACGTACCTGCCCCTGCTCCGGCTGACAATTCTCCTGTAGGTTTTTCCTCAACTTCTATTTCTATAATTTTTAAATCTTTTTGCGAACCATCTTTAACATTGCCTTCAACTTTAGCAAATAACCTTTTAGATTTAATATTATTTACAGATTTATTTAATAAAAGATAATTAAATGGGTCTCCTTCATCAGTAATCATGGCGCTTCTTATTACATTATCTTTAGTAATGGTGTTTCCTAATATATTAATTCTCTCTACATAAAATTTTTCTAACTGTTCGATATTAATAATAATATCAACCTTATTTCCTTTAACAGTTTCTTTTACAGTACTATTTATAAATTCAAGATTTTTGTATATAGATATTGATGTTATTTTTTCCAAAATTTTACTCATTTTTTTCATTGAATAATGTTCATCTTTTAAATCCGGCAAAGTATCTGCTATTTTAGAAAAATACTTTTTGTCTAAATCGTCGGATATATCAAATTTCACATCACCAAACATATATCGTTTACCTGATTCTATGTTAAAGGTAAGTTTAAATCCTTTTCCCTCATCAAAAACCACATGGTTTGAAACTACATTAACTTTATAAAAACCTTTATTTTTGTAATAACTCGTTAATAATCTTTTATCTAATGATATCCTTTCTTCATTAAGAAATTTTTTTGAGGAAATAAATTTCCAGAATTTGTCTTCTTCGCTTGTAATTATTCTTTTTAAAGTTCTATCTTTAAAAAATTTATTGCCAATAAATTCAATACTGTAAATTTTAGATTTTTCTCCTAGATTAATGTCGTAGATCAAATCAACACTGTTATTATCGTTTAATGTTTTTAATACCTTTAAATCAACAAAATAATATCCTGCACTAGTTAATAAAGATTTTACCATTGCAGTGTCTTTTTTAAGTAAGTAGTTTGAAAATGTAGCTTTACTTTTAAGTGAAAAATTTTCTTGGAGTAATTCAAGAATTTTCTTACTTTTTACTCCACGTATATCTAAATTCTGGATTACTGGCTTTTCTTGTAATTCAATAAACATTGTTTTATCGTCAATAGTAATTTTAATAGTTTCAAAGAAATCTGTTTTGTAAAGTCTTTTTATAATTTCGTTAACATCATCAGAATTATAATTTTTATTGAATTCTATACTTCCAAATGCAACAACTGTTTCTTTGGTAATTCGCTGATTTCCTTTAACATTAATTTTTTCAACGATTTCGGCAAATGAAAAATTAATGAAAAATATACTAATCAAGAAAATTCGTAAAATAAGTTTCATAAGAATATTTGTAATAAAAATCTAAGATATTATCATACACTTAAAGATATTGTTTTCAACCTCACCATTTCATAAATTTTATAAATTGTATCAACATTATATGGTTTTTTTTTTTTTAATTTAATAAATTTTTTAACTTTAAGTACTTTGTTTAGATTTTTATAAATATCATTATATTTAATTTTATTATTCAAAAAAAGATTAACTAAAGTGTCATTAGCACTTACTATAACTGTTTCAAATAAGCTATTATTTTTTGGGACTAACTTTAAAAAATTAATTACAGGGAATTTACTTGAATCAACAGGATAAAATTCTAGCTTACTTAGTTTCATTGGATCAATATTTGAAGATTTAATATTTAAATTTGCATTTGGATTACTTAGTGAATTAATAATCGGAATTTTCATATCTGTGTCATGTATTAATTGTTTGGTTAATCCATTATTGAATTGTACAATAGCATGAACATATGATTGTGGGTGTATGAATACCTCAAATTTTTTAGGATCAAAATTGAAAATTTTATAGGCTTCAATAACCTCAAAAACTTTATTCATCAAGGTTGAAGAGTCTACTGAAATTTTTTTTCCCATTTTCCAATTTGGATGTTTTATAGCGTCTACAGGTTTAACATTTTTAATCTTAGATTTTTTTGTATTAAAAAAAGGGCCACCAGATGCTGTAAGTATAATTTTTTTAATATTTTTATTGTTAGTATCTTCGGTTAATCTCCATATAGAAAAATGTTCGGAATCTACAGGAACAAAATCTGTATTATGTTTTTTTAATTCTTTGTTAATTAAATTCCAACCACATATAATTGATTCTTTATTCGCAATAGCTATTTTTTTACTGAATTTAATAGCATTTAATATTGGTTTCAATCCATGCAAACCAGAAATTGAACACATTGTATAGTCAATTTTATTTTTTTTATTTTTAATGCTGTAATCAAAAAAATTCCTATAAATTTTAGTCTTTTTATTTTTTAACTTTTTTTTTAATATTGAATATTTTTTTTCATTAAAAATAATTATATTTTTTGCTTTAAACTTAATTGCTTGTTTGTATAAAAGTGTGTGATTATTTTTAGCAGTAATTAAAACTACATCAAAATCATTTGGATTCTTTTTTATTATATCTAGTGTCGATTTACCAATTGATCCAGTAGAACCTAAAATTGCAATTTTTTTTTTCATAATTAAAATATTACAGGTGATATATAAATGGCTATTGGCAGAGCAAAGATTATACCATCGATGCGATCTAATATACCACCATGACCTGGTATTAATTTACTTGTATCTTTTATTTTTGCCTTTCGTTTGAAATATGAAATAAAAAGGTCACCTGTCTGACATATAAAAGATAAAAAAATAGGAATTATAATAAACATTATATTAAAAGTTGAATAAGTATCATTTGCTAAAAAAAAATAAAAATTGAAAAAAATTAAGGAGAATAAAAAAGAACCAATTGAGCCAGAAATGGTTTTGTTTGGACTTATTTTTGTAAGTTTTTTACCTCCAATTATTTTACCAAAACAATACCCGCCTATATCTGAAAAAATGCATACTGTTAATAAAACTAAAAGTAAAATTTTATCTGCATTATAAGCCTCATATATAAAAAAACCTATAAACAATAGATAAAAAAAAGAAGTTAAAAAACTTAAATTTTCAATTGCTTTACTTTTAAATTTAACCTTTTTTATTAAATTAATCCATTCATACCAACTTAATGAAAAAACTGAGAAAAGTAATATTAAAAATAAATATTTGTGTATTAAAAAACTAAATAAAAAAATTACAACAAGAACAAATGAATAAAAAATTCTTTTTACTAATTCGGGAGTCATTAAATATCACCAAAGTTTCTTTTGATTTTCTTAAATTTAATTAATATTCTATTATAATCTTTTACTTTAAAATCAGGCCAAAGTTTTTTTTCAAAAAATATTTCTGAATAAGCTATTTGCCATAACAAAAAATTGCTTAATCTATGCGTATTACCTGTTCTGATTAGTAAATCAGGATCAGGAATTTTGCTTGTAAATAAATATTTTCCTATATTTTTTTCATTTATTTTTTTTTTATTTTTTAATAATAATCTAAATGAATTAATTAGTTCTATTTTAGAACCATAATTTAAAGCTAAATTTATTTGTAATCTTTTATTATTAAAAGTTCTATTTTCTGAATAATTTAAAATTTTATTTAATTTTTTAGAAAAATTTTTTTTACCGATAATTTTTAATTTAATTTTTTGCTGATATAATTCATCTATTTTATTAACTAAAAAATTTTCAAGTAGTTTAAATAAAAAATTAATCTCTTTTTTAGGTCTTTTCCAGTTCTCAGTTGAAAAGGCATATAAAGTTAAGTATTTAATTTTTTTTTTGATTGAAAATTTGATGATTTTTTCTACTGTATCTAATCCTGCTCTGTGACCAAAATTTCTTGATTTTTTCTTTTTAACTCCCCATCTACCGTTTCCATCCATAATAATGGCAACATGTTTAATAGGATTCATATAGTCATTATTTCTTTTTCTTTTTGAGATACTTTGTCATCAATTTTTTTAATTTGATCATCTACAATTTTTTGTATCACTTTTTCAAAAGATTTATTTTCATCTTCACTAATTTTTTTCTCCTTTGTTAATAATTTTAATTGGTCATTAGCTTCTCTTCTGACATTTCTTATGGCCACTTTGCACTTTTCTCCAAGTGTTTTAATAATTTTTTTAATCTCTGATCTTCTTTCTTCACTTAAATCAGGTATTGGAATTCTAACTAGTTGTCCATCTATTTGAGGATTAAGACCTATTTCTGACTTTTTAATTGCTGAGTCAATTAAGCTTACATTTCCTTCATCCCAAACTTGAATATTGATTGTTCTTGGTTCTGGTACTGAAATTGTTCCTAATTGATTAATAGGCATTTTTTGTCCGTAAACATCAACTTTAATTATATCTAGCATACTTGCATTTGCTCGCCCTGTTCTTAAGCCAGACAATTCTTTAAAAAAAACTTCCAAAGTTTTACTCATTTTCAGAGTATATGTGTCTTTATCAAACATTTTATTCTCCAACTTTATAACGAATAAAATCTATTATACTTATATCTAAATTTAAATCTTTAATTATTTCTTTAACTTTTTTTTGTGGGTCCATGACCCAATATTGATTTAATAATGTGTTTTCTTGTATAAATTTTTCTAATTTTCCTTTGGAAATTTTATCTACTATATCTTGAGGCTTGCCTGAAGATTTAAGTTCTTCTTCAATAATTCTTTTTTCATTTTCTACTAATTTTTTATCCAAATCATCAATAGTAATCGAAAGAGGGTTTGAAGCAGCTATATGCATGCATAATTTTTTTCCAAAATCCTTAAAAACTTCACTATCCTTATTTTTTCCTTTAATTGAAGCTATTACTCCTAACTTTCCTGTGTTGTCATTCACTAAATTATGAATATATGAAAAGTTTTCTGATTCACTATTAGAAATGAAGGCTGCTCTAGTTATAGTAATTTTTTCACCTATTTTTGAAATTAATTCTATTAATTTTTCATTTACAATTTTTCCATCTTTCATTTTATTTTTTTTAATAGAATCTAAGTCTCCTTTTTGATTAAAATTTATTTCAGAAATTTCTTCACAAAATTTAATATATTCATCATTTTTAGCAACAAAGTCTGTTTCACAATTAATTTCTATAATAGAAGAAGAATTTTTATTACCAAATAAACAAATCAGACCTTCCTTGGCAGATCTTTCCATTTTTTTCGATGCTTTAGATATACCTTTGACTCTTAAGTATTCAATAGATTTTTCTATGTCACCATTACATTCAATTATTGCGTTATTACAATCTTTGAAGCCAGCTCCAGTTAAATCTCTTAACTGCTTTATTTTTTTTAAATTATTTTGTTTAGACATTAAAAAAATTATTCAGATATTTTTTTTTCTTTTTTTGGGACAGGTACTTTATTTATTGTTTTTTTATCTTTTATTTTTTTATCATCTTCTTTCTTAGTCACCGTTTCTTTTTTAATTAAATCTTCCTGATTTAAATTTGCTTCTTTCTGTGCATTTAAAATAGTAGATTTCAAAAGCTCGCAGTATAAATTTATTGATCTTCTAGCATCATCATTTCCTGGTATTGGATACTTAATGCCCGATGGATCAGAGTTTGTGTCTAGTATTGCAACAATTGGAATATTTAATTTAATTGCTTCTTTTACAGCTAAAGATTCATGATTCGTATCAATAATAAATATTAGCTCAGGTATTTTTTTCATTTGTGAAATACCTCCTAGAGATCTTTCAAGTTTGTCTCTTAATAAACTCATTTTGAGCAATTCTTTTTTTGTAAATCCTCTATTTTGTTCTTTTAAATCATTGGAGATTTTTTCTAATTTTTTAATTGAATTTGAAATAGTTCCCCAATTGGTAAGCATTCCTCCTAGCCATCTATAATTTACATAAAATTGAGAAGTTTCTTTTGCTAAATTTGCAATAGCTTCGGAAGCTTGTTTTTTTGTAGATACAAATAAAATCTTTCCATTTCCTTTTATTACTTCATAAACTTTTTGAAGTGCTAAGTTTGTCAATTCTAATGTTTGAGTTAAATCGATGATATGTATAGAATTTTTTTTTCCAAAAATATATTTTTTCATTTTAGGATTCCATCTCAAAGTTTTGTGACCCAGATGGACTCCGGCTTCTAATAGTTGATGTATAGTAAGATTAGGTATATTCATATTTTTTTCCGGTTATGCCACCACAATTATTTCCATTTAAGGACCGGAGGTTTTTAAACCACTAACTGTGTGCGTTTTAATTAAAGCGTGTTTGTATATTATTTTAATTAAATTTCAAGAATAATTTAATATGAAATTCTTTTTAAATATGGTTCTTTTTTAAGGATTCTTAAAGTATCTTTGTTGATTTTACGTTTATTAGTTAACTCAAATACTAAATTCTTTTTATTTTCTATAATTTTAATTCTAACACTTGTTTCACCTTTTTCTTTAAGTATATCTGACAAATTATTAAAGTTTTCAAAATCGGATATTTCAAGAGTTATTTTTGCAAAAGATTTATTTGAGATTTCTTTTAGACTCACAATCTTTTTAACGTTTATTCTTTTAAATCTATTATCAGGATTATCAAAATCTCTAATAACTGTTATTAATAGTGAATTACCTTCTTTTAAAATATTTCTATTAAGTTCTAAAATATCAGAAAAAATAAATAGTTCAAATACACCTCCTAAGTCAGTAAGCTTTACAACTGCATAAGAGTTTCCTTTTTGGGTTTTTCTTTCATTTATTTTTAAAACAGTAGCAGCCAAATTTGCTTCATTTGATTTTGCTAAAGTAAAATTATTATAATTTTGAATATTATAGATTTCAAATATTTCTTTATAATCATTAATAGGATGATCTGATATAAAAAAACCCAGTGCTTCAAATTCTTTGGTTAATCTATCTTCAAATAACCAATCTTTTGTTTTTAAAAGTGGAAATTTTTTTTCTTTTTCATCAGAAAATAAATTTATTTGGTTGTTAGATTTATTTTCAAAAATATATTTATTGGACAATATTACATTTGGAATTGTCTCAAAAATTGATTTTCTATTTATTTCTAGATCATCAAAAGCACCTGCTTTGGCAAGTCCTTCCAATTGAAGTTTGTTAATATTTTTTGGGTTAACTCTATTTACAAAATCATTTAAAGATTTAAATTTTCCATTTCTTTCTCTTTCTTTAACGATATAATTAACTGCTTGAAAACCTACGCTTTTTATTGCTCCTAAAGCATAATAAAATTTATTTTCTAAAAACTTAAATTCTGCATAACATTCATTAATATTTGGTCTTTGAATTTTCATTTTAATTCTTTTTATTTCTTCATAAAATTCGCTTAATTTATTTTGATTACTTAATTCTGAAGTCATTGATGCAGCAAAGAATTCACCTGGAAAATATGTTTTTAAATATGCGGTTCTATAAGCTATGATAGCATATGCTGCGGCGTGACTTTTATTAAATCCATATTCAGCAAATGGTTCGATTTTTAAAAAAATGCCAGTGGCAATTTCTTTACTTATTCCATTATTAACTGCCCCATCTACAAATCTCTGTTTTTGTTTTTCTAATTCAGCTCTTTTTTTTTTACCCATAGCTCTTCTTAGAATATCTGCTTCTCCAGCTGTAAAACCTGATAATTTTTGTGCTATTTGCATTACTTGTTCTTGATAAATTATTACTCCATAGGTAGGTCTAAGAATTTCTTCTAACAAAGGATGCAAATAATCAGGTTTCAATTTTCCATGCTTACAATCGTTATATATTGGTATATTGCTCATGGGTCCTGGCCTATATAGAGCAACCAATGCAATAACATCTTCTAAATGGTTTGGTTTCATTTGCATTAACGCTTCTGTCATACCTGCGCTTTCTAATTGAAATAAACCAACTGTATTACCACTTGATAATAAATTAAAAACATTTTGATCTTCAAAATTTATATTTTCTATTGTGAAATCTTTTTTTTTATTATTAATTAATTTTTGAGTTTTATTTATGACTGTTAAAGTCTTTAATCCTAAAAAATCAAATTTTATTAATCCAGCATTTTCTGCTGAATACATATCAAATTGTGTTGAAGGCAAAAGAAAATCTGTTGACATATCTTTATATAAAGGCACAGTTTCTGTTAATTTTTTATCAGCAATAACAACTCCGGCTGCATGTGTTGCTACATTTCTATTTAAACCTTCTAATTTTAAAGAAAGTTCTGTTAACTTTTTAACTCTTGAATCTTCATTTATTAATTTCTGTAATCTTGGTTCACTGTTAATGCAATTTGTTAAACTTAATGGACGAGATGGGTCAAAGGGTATCATTTTAGAAATATTATCAACAAATCCATATGGAAATCCGAGAACCCTTCCAACGTCTCTGATAACCATTCTTGCTTTTAACTTTCCAAAAGTAATAATATGAGCAACACTTTCTTTGTACTTTTCTGTTAAATATTTAAAAACTAGATCTCTTTTTTCTTCACAAAAATCAATGTCAAAATCGGGCATTGAAATTCTATCTGGGTTTAAAAATCTTTCAAAAATTAAGTTAAATTTTATTGGATCTACATCAGTTATAGATAGACACCAGGCTACTAGTGATCCAGCTCCAGAACCTCTGCCTGGACCAACTGGAATATCGTTATTTTTTGACCATTTAATATAATCAGAAACTATTAAAAAATAACTAGCATATTTCATTTCGATTATAATTTTTAATTCATGATCTAATCTTTTCTTGTATTTTATAAATGTTTCATTTGAAGGTAAATTTGTTTCATCGATATTAAAGAGCTTTAAAAATTTATTTTTTAAACCATTATCAGAGTCTTTAATAAGTATTTGATCAGCATTACCATCCTTATCAGAACTAATATTAGGTAGAATTGGTTTTGAATATGTTGGCTTGTAATTACATCGAAATGGAATGTTATAATTATTTTCCAACGCTTCAGGAAGGTCAGAGAATAATTCACTCATTTCTTGATCGTTTTTTAGATAATGCTGATTGCTATATTTAATTCTATTTTTTTCATTTACGTAAGTTTTATTTCCAATGCAAGTCAAAGCATCATGTGCTTCGTGCATATCTTGGTTCAAATAAAAAACTTCGTTAGTTGCTATAATTGGTAACTTAAGCTCTATTGATTGTTTAAGATTAAAATTTTCAAAAATTTTTTCATTTCTATCATCATGTCTTTGCACTTCCAAATAAAACCTATCTCCTAAATTTTTAAATATTTTTTTATAAATCTCGCTTATTTCAGAAAATCTACCTAAATCAAATAACTTGCCAAAAAAACCATTAACTGATCCAGATAATACTATAATTCCTGAATTATCTTTATATAGCTCTGAAAGATCTACATGGGGTTTTAGGTTTGTATTATTTTCTAAGTAAGATTTAGAAGAAAGTTCAATTATCCTTTTATAACCTTCCTGATTCACTGCTATTAAAGGTAAGAGACCTACTGTTTCATTTAATTTAAAATTTATTTGAGTACCTATGATTGGTTGCGTTCCAACTTTTGATAAGCTTTCAGAAAACTCAAGGGCTCCACAAAGATTTGAGGTGTCAGATAACCCTACTGATTTAATTTTATTTTCTTTACAAAAATTTTTTAAATTTTCAATTTTAATAGCACCTTCACAGATAGAATATTGTGTATGAATTTTTAAATGATTAAATTTAAAATTATTTATCTCTGACATTGACAGGCTTTATATTACCATCAATTATTTCTAATTTACAATCTGCCATATTAGCAAAATATCTATTATGAGTTGCATAAATTATTATTCTTTTTGGACTTTTCAACTTACTTATTATTTTAAAAACTTCATTTGCATTAGATCTATCAAGACTACCTGTAGGTTCGTCTGCTAAAATTATATCTGGTTTATTGATTAACGCTCTTGCTATAGCTATTCTTTGTATTTCTCCTCCTGATAGTTCTGATGGAAAATGGTTAGCACGATTCATTAATCCCATTTTTTTTATAATTATCTTTGCAATATCAACTGATCTTTTCTTATTATTGGTTAAAGATAAGTTGGCAAAATAAATATTCTCTAAAGCAGTAAAATCAGGTAGTAAATTATTTTGTTGGTATATTATTCCAATTTTTTTAGCTCTAATTTGGTCATTTAAATTTTTATTTGAAAAACTAATTTGATCGTTATCTATCTTTATTGAACCAGATGTTGGCCTATCAATTAAAGACATTATATTTAACAGTGTCGATTTTCCAGATCCTGATGGTCCAACAATTGAATAAATTTTTCCTTTTAAAAATTTATAACTTACTTTATTTAAAACATTTATTTTTCTATTTACTGTAAAAGATTTTGATACTTTATTTAAAACTATAAAATTATTCATATTTTAGTGCCTTTACAGGATCAAGTTTAGAAGCTTTTATGGCTGGGAATATAGAAACTATTATTGTGATTAATATTGAACAAAAAGATATAATAAAAATAGAACTTGGATCAATTTCTGAAGGCATCTTGCTCAAAAAGTAAATTTCTTCTGGGAACAAACTAATATTTAAAAATTTACTTAAAAACATTCTGAATTCTTCTATATATAATGAAAAAGTCACACCTAAAAAAATACCAAAAATTGTAGCTGAAGTACCAATTATTAAACCAACTAAAAAAAAAATCTTTGTAATAGATTTGTTCAAAACTCCAATAGATTTAAGAATTGCGATATCTCTTGTTTTATTTTTAACTAAAATTGTTAATCCAGAAATAATATTAAAAGCTGCAACAATTATTATTAGTGATAAAATAATAAACATAACATTACGCTCAACTTTAAGGGCTGAAAAAAAAGATTTATTCATATCAGCCCAACTATTTACAAATTCGTCTTTAAATATTTCTTGTATTTTATTTTTTTTTTTTTCAATATTCGCTGGACTTTTTAAATAAATTTCAAGATTCCTTTTATCGTGATCTAAATTAAAAAAACTTTCTAATGAATTAATATTAATAAAAGCTACATTACGATCAAACTCAATCAAACCACTTTTAAAAATTGAACTTACAACGAAAACTTGCTGTTTAGGGAGTTTTCCCACTATTGTATCTATTCCTGAAGGGGAGATAATAGATAATTTATCTCCAATTCCTACATTTAAATCTAAGCTTAATTCTTCACCTATGCTTATAGATTCCTGATCCAATCGATATGCTTGGCCTATAAAATCAGCTTGTTGAGTTATTTTAAGTCTTGGAAAATCTTTTTTTTTATACCCCCTTAAAATTATTCCTTTGGTATATTTTTTTTTTACAATAACTGCTTCTCCACTATTGCTAAAAATAGATTCTTCAGAGATTTCTTTTAAAAAAGAGTTATTTAATTTTTTAGTATTAATAGGTTTTTCATAGGGTGTTATTGTAATATGAGAATTAAAACCAACAATTTTATTTATTAGTTCAGATCTGAAACCGTTCATGACAGACATCACTATAATTAAAACTGCTACTCCTAAACTTATACCAATGAAAGAAAAAATAGATATTATATTTAAAAATCCGTCTTTTTTTCGGCTTTTTAAATATCTAAAAGTAATTTCTTTTTCTAATGTAGAAATCAATTTTTTTCTTTTTGTTCAGTTAAAATTTTACTTATTTCTTCTATTGATAAATTTTTAGAAATTTTGTCAACTTCTTTAAATTCAAATAAGCTTTCTGTTGATTTTTTACCTAGTATTATTTGAAAAGGCACACCAATCAAATTAAATTTTTTTATTTTAGAAGAGAAGTTTTCATCGGTATCATCTAAAATAACATCTATATTTTTTTCTCTCAAAAATTTATAAATATTTTTTGATTTAACCAAGTTAGAAGTATCGTTTTTATTTATCATTGGTATTATCGCAACTTCATAAGGTGCTACAGATAATGGCCATTTCATAATCTCATTTTTTTCATCATACTTTGCTTCAATTATTGCACCTACTAATCTTGATACACCTACGCCATAAGATCCCATTTTGACAAAATCTTTTTTTCCTCCTGGTAAATCTACAGCCGCTTTTAATGGCTTTGAATATTTATCTCCAAAATAGAATATGTGCCCTACTTCAATTCCTTTGGTAGTTAATCTAAACTCTTCTGGTACATTATTTTCAAAATTTACTTTATTATATTTTTCATCTGTGGCTGCATAAAATTTTTCATATTTTTTTCTTAGATCTTCTAATGATTTTTTTTCAACTTTATACCCATCGCTATTTAACTCAAAAATTCTCTTATCAGTATAAATTTTACTTTCACCTGTATCAGCTAAAATAATAAATTCATGTGAAAGATTTCCACCTATAGGGCCAGTTTCTGCTGCCATTGGTATTGCCGTTAAATCTAATCTTTTAAAAGTTCTTAAATAAGAAAGGAAAAATTTATTATAAGAAAAAAAAGCCTCATCATCATTAATATCAAAAGAATATGCGTCTTTCATATAAAACTCACGACATCTCATTATTCCAAATCTTGGTCTAAGTTCATCTCTAAATTTCCATTGAATATGATAAAGCAATTGAGGTAGTGATTTATAGGATTTGATGTGAGCTCTAAAAATCTCAGTAATCAATTCTTCGTTAGTTGGACCGTATAGAAGTTCTCTATTTTGCCTATCTTTTATTCGAAGCATTTCTTCACCATAATCATCGTATCTACCACTTTCTTTCCATATTTCGCTAGACTGTATAGTAGGCATTAATAATTCTTGAGCTCCAATATTATTTTGTTCATCTCTAACAATTTTTTCAATTTTTTTCATAACCTTAAATCCTAATGGTAGCCAAGAATAAATACCTGCTGATGATTGTTTAATCATCCCAACCCTCAACATAAGTTGATGTGATTTTATTTTTGCTTCAGAAGGATTATTTTTTAGAATTGGGATAAATAATTTTGATATAAACATTTCAGTAATTATATTATCTATATTAAAATATTCATACTTTTAAATCTTAATAATATTAATATTTGTAAAAGGTTTTTTACCAGTTTTTTCTTTTGAATATTTTCTACATGCTATTTTTAATGCATCTATTAAATTATTCTTCTGCTTATTATTGGTTAAAGAGAAAGTTTTTGCTGTACTTTCAATTTCTTCTTCTAAACCATAAATAAATTGATCTTGTTCAATAACAGGAAGGCCTTTAAATGATAAAATAGGTCTATTATGTATATTTCCTTTCGGAGTCACTAATAAAGTTATTTCCATATAACCGTTATTACCTAAATTTTTTCTTTCTTTGATAGAAGCAGAATCTTCTCCTACGCTAATATTTCCATCTAAGTATAATCTCCCACTTGGAGCCTTATCATAAACCTCAGGTTTATTACCTGGGTAAAGTTTTACAATATCTCCATTTTCTACTCTTACAGGATAAGGAACCTGCATTTCTTTTGCAAAGTTTATATGTTCAATCATATGTCTATGCTCACCATGAACTGGAATTACACATCTGGGTTTTACCCAATTATACATATCTTTAAGATCTTCTCTATTTGGATGTCCAGACACATGAACAAATTCATTTTCTTCTGAAATTACTTCGATACCGTCTTTAACTAATTGATTGTGCAATTTGTATAATTTTTTTTCATTTCCAGGAATTATTTTGGAAGAAAAAATAACTGTATCATCTTTTTCCACTAAAACATCCGGATGTACTTGGCTAGCAATTCTCATCATGGCTCCCATTGGTTCTCCCTGACTACCAGTGCACAAATAAACAATTTTTTCTCTTGAAATATTTTTTGCTTCTCTTGGATCTATAGGTTCTATAACATCTTTCAAATATCCACATTGCTTGGCTGCTTTATATATTCTATGCATAGATCTACCAACTAAAGAAATTTTTCTACCTGTTTGTTCTGCACAGAAAAATATAGTCTCCATACGAGCAACATTTGAAGCAAAAGATGTTACAATGATTCTTTTTTTTAATCTTTTCATTAGTGCAAGTATACTTTTTCTTACATCTAATTCTGATCCAGACTTACCTACGCTGAAAACATTTGTGGAATCGCATATCATTGCTAGAACCCCTTCTTTTCCAATTTCCTTCAATCTCTGAGAATTAATTTTTCCTCCTATCAATGGGTTTGGGTCAACCTTCCAATCACCGGTGTGCAAAACTGCTCCGGCTGGAGTTTCTATTCTTAAACCATTAGGCTCTAATATAGAATGAGTTAACGTTATAAACTCAATTTTAAAAGGGCTTAAATCTACAGAACCATTAAGTTCTACTATTTTTAAATAGTTTCCTATATCTATTTTTTTTTCCTTAAATTTTTCTCTAATTAATACAGCTGTAAAAGGTGTAGAAAAAATTTTACATTTTATTTGTGGCCATATATGTGCAATTGCACCTATGTGATCTTCATGAGCATGTGTAAGTATAATTCCTAATAAATCACTTTTTTTATCAATTATAAAACCTGGATCAGGATAAATTAAATCAATGCCTGGCAAACTGTCATCAGCAAACGTAACTCCTATGTCAACCATAATCCATTTTTGATTTTGAGGACTTCCATAAGCAAAAAGATTCATGTTCATACCTATTTCTCCAGATCCTCCTAAGGGGCAAAATAATAATTCTTCTTTTTTGGACATTTTTTTAATTATTTTTAATTAATTTAATTAATCCTTTTATGGTTATATCTTCATCAATATAAACTTTAAAATTTAGTGAATTTTTAAATAAATAAGAGAAACCACCTGTCAATATTACAATTAAATTTTTATTGGTCTCATTTTTAATTAGTTTTATTATATTGTTTATTAATCCAGTATATCCCCAGAAAAAACCCGATCTTAAAGCTTTAACAGTGTTATTACCAACAACTTTTTGAACTTTTTTTAATTTAAAATTAGGAATTTGTTCAGCTTGAGAGATTAAATTATTCATTGATAAAGATAATCCAGGAGCTATTACACCTCCTTTATAAACCCCACCTATAACCACATCGAAAGTAGTAGCTGTGCCGAAATCTAAAATTATGCAATTAGATTTTTGGTAATTATAATAAGAGCCTATTGCATTAGCTATTCTATCAGACCCTACATGATTTTTTTTTACATTTAATTTAATTATTTTATTTAAATTTAATTGTTTTAATTCAATACAATTAATTTTAAAATTTTTTTTAAAAGACTTTTTAATAAGTTTATAAGTACTAGGGACGACACTTGAAAATAAAATAGTCTTATGAGGTTTGTATTTTTTAATCAATAAATTCATTTTTTTTTTAATAAAATTCAAATTTTTAGCTTCTGCAGTTGTTAAGATTACTTTATTAATAATTTTAAAGTTGTTGTTAAGTATACAAATTTTTGTACACGTATTACCAATATCACCGACCAATCTATTCATATTAATTTGAAAATATATTTATATTCTTATTATCAAAAGATAAATATTTATTATTTCTTAATTGATTAATTATTTTTTCATAGTGTTTTATAATAATCTTCAATAAATGATCTAAATTAGGCTTTTTTTTTGTTTCATCATATATATTAGTGGTTGGATAATTATTGATTAAAGGGTTTGATATTAGGTTTAACCCTATGCCAATAACTAAATATTTACTCTCTTTTTTAGTTACAATTTCTTGTAAAATTCCACATACCTTTTTTTTATTAATAAGAATATCATTTGGTGCCTTAAATGAAATTTTTTTTATTTTAAAATATTTTTTTAATATTAAAATAATCAATTTTACATTAATTAAGTTAAATTCTTCAAATGTAGGATAGTTTTTTTTAATTTTTAAAAAAAAAGTCCCAAAAAAATTTCCTTTTAAAGAAACCCATCTTCTACCATATCTACCCTTGCCTTTTTTTTGTATTAAAGAATATACTAATCCGCTATCAAAGTTTTGATTTTTGATAATTTTAATAGCTTTATCATTTGTGCTATTAATATTTTTGAATTTAAAAATTTTTATTTTCATTAAATTATTTTTATATTAGAGACTAAATTAATTAAACTACTTGGAAATAAAAAATAAAAAAATATCAAAATTGCGCACATAATTAGTGTGATTTTTAGTCCATAACTTTCTTGCAATTCAAATTTATCTTTTGACTCATCAAAATATATAATTTTTATTATTCTTAAATAGTAAAAAGCTGAAATTACAGTTGTTGTTAATCCAACTATTGCTAAAAAATACATTTCTGATTTTATTACTGCCATGAAAATATAAAATTTTGCAAAAAAACCAGCCAAAGGAGGTATGCCTGCTAATGAAAAAAGTAAAATTAGCATGGAAAATGCCATTAATGGATGATTTTTTGATAAGCCTGATAGATCTTCTATATTTTCATAAAAAATATTTTTTCTTCTCATCATAAAAATACATGAGAAAATTCCTAAGTTCATTAATGAATAAATTATTATATATGAAATCGAACTTTGAATTCCTTCATTAGAACCTGTTGATAGCCCTGCTAATATATAGCCCATATGACCTATAGAACTATAAGCGACTAATCTTTTTATATTTTTTTGCCCTATAGCTGCAATCGCTCCTAGTATCATCGAACTTACTGATATAAAAATTATTATTATTTGCCATTGATCAATTACGTTAATAAAAGGAACATACAAAAATCTAATAAAGATAGTAATACCGGCTATTTTAGGAACAATTGAAAATAAACAAGTAATAGATGTAGGCGATCCTTCGTAAACGTCTGGGGCCCACATGTGAAATGGAACTGCTGAAATTTTAAAAGAAAGACCAGTTAATACAAATACAACACCAAAAATTGCAGCATTGTTAAAACTATTAAGATTGTCTGATATAATTTCAAAATTTGTTGAACTTGTAAAACCGTAAATTAGTGAACATCCATATAATAATAATCCTGATGATAAAGCACTTAAAACAAAATATTTGAGTCCAGCTTCAGTTGATTTAATATTATCTCTGTCAAAAGATGATAAGACATAAAGTGATAAGGATTGTAATTCTAAACCAATGTAAAAAGTTATTAAATCGTTGGCACTTATCATGATTGTCATTCCGAGAACAGAGGATAAAATCAATACTGGATATTCTATTTTATTAATTCCTATTATTTTGATGTAATTGTTAGATGATACCATAACAAAAAATACAGTTATAAAAGTAATTGCCTTCATTAATTTGGACAAATAATCAATCTTATAATTGTTATTGAATAGTTCTGTAAATTCTTCAATAGGGTAATTAAATAACAAAATAAATGAAATTAAAAAAACAAATAAGGTTAATTTATAGACTAGATTTGCGCTATTATTTTTAAAGACTCCGATCATAAGTAGCACCATAATAGACAAAGATAAGAACAATTCTGGTAGAATATAATTTATTTCGTTCATGATTGATTTAAACTTGTTGTGTAGACTTTTAAATTATTATTATAATTATCAATTAAATTGACAATTGAAGCTTCGATAGTATTTAATAAAGGTTCAGGATAAAAACCAAAAAAAATTATTAAAAGAGATAATGATAAAAATATAAAAAATTCTGTTTTATTTAAATCTTTAATATTTTTTATTTTTTTATTTTTTAAACTTCCAAAAACAACTCTTTTGTATAACCATAACATATATGCAGCTGCAAATATAATTCCTAAACTTGCAAGTACAGCTAAAATTTTACTTTTTTGAAAAGCTCCAATTAGAATTAATATTTCTCCTACAAAACCACTTGTTCCTGGCAAACCTAAGGCAGCTAAAGTAAAAATCATAAAAAAGAATGCATACTTAGGCATTATATTAACTAAACCTCCATATGTTGAAATGAGTCTCGAATGAACTCTGTCATAAAGAACGCCTACACATAAAAATAAAGCAGCTGAAATTAATCCATGACTTATCATTTGAATGATACTTCCTTCCATTCCTTGTTGTGTAATTGTAAATATTCCAATTGTCACAAATCCCATATGAGCTACCGAGGAATAAGCTATGAGTTTTTTCATATCTTCTTGCACTAAAGCCACTAATGATGTGTATATTATTGCTATAACACTTAAAGTATAAATAAGTGGTGTAAAAAAATCTGAAGCAATCGGAAATAATCCTAAAGAAAACCTAATAAATCCGTATCCAGCCATCTTAAGAAGAATTGCAGCAAGAATAACTGATCCAGCTGTTGGGGCTTCAACGTGAGCATCTGGTAACCAGGTATGCAAAGGCCACATTGGAAGTTTAACAGCAAAAGAACTAAAAAAAGCTAACCATAATAAGTTTTGGTAATTATAAGGAATACCTTTATCGGCCAACTCTACTATATCTGTAGTACCAGTTATCCAATAAATTGATATTATAGCAACTAACATTAGAACAGACCCTAGTAGTGTAAATAAAAAAAACTTAAATGCTGAATAAACCTTTCTTGGCCCACCCCATATACCTATAATTATAAACATTGGTATTAATCCACCCTCAAAAAACAAATAAAAAATTACTAGATCTAAAGAACAAAAAACGCCTATCATTAATGTTTCTAAAACTAATATTGTAATTAAAAATTCTTTAATTCTTATTTGTGCACTTTTAATTATCGATAATATACAAAGAGGTGTAATAAATGTTGTTAAAAGTACAAAGAGAATTGAAATTCCATCAATTCCAAACTTGAAATTTACATATCCTGTTAACCACTCTCTGTTTTCTACAAATTGAAAATCAGAAATAGTATTATCAAAAGAAAGCCATAGATAAATCGATAATAAAAAATTAGTAATTGAAATAAATAAAGCTACATAAATAAAATTATTATTGTTTTTTTCGGAAGAATTTTTAATTAATAGAATAAACAAAGCTCCTAGCAATGGAAAAAAAGTAACTGCTGATAAAATAGGAAAGTTCATTTAATTAAAATCAAATAAGTTAACAAAAAAGAAAAGCCTAATAGCATAATAAATGCATAATGATATATGTATCCACTTTGAAATTTAACAGCTTTAATAGATAAATTTTTCACTAATCTTGATAATCCATCTGGTCCAAAATAGTCAATTGTATTTATATCTCCATTTTTCCAAAATATATTACCAATTTTTTTTATTGGTTTAACAAAAATAAAATAATAAATTTCATCAAAATACCACTTATTTAAAAATAAGTTATAAAGAAATTTATTTTTATGGATAAGATTATTAATAAATCTTTTATTTTCAGAAGTTGTTTTTCCATGATCGGTAAATAAGTAATATGAAATTGGTATTGATATTAAAATTAATACAGGTGTAATTAGTATTACCCATAATGGTGGATGTTTATGGCTAATTTCTTGAACAAATGTAATTGAGTCTTTCCAAAAAATATAAATACTATTTTCTCCTATTAATAAATCTTTAAAAATATAACCAGCAAATATTGACCCAATAGCTAAAATAAATAAAGGCACTAACATAGTCATTGGAGATTCATGCATTTTATCAATAGGTATTTTTTTATTTAAATATTTTCCATGAAATGTTTTAAAAATTAATCTCCAAGAATAAATTGCTGTTAAAAATGCAGTTATAATACCTACTGATGCTGCAAAATAACCAATTGTTGAATTTTTTAAGTAAGCAAATTCAATAATAGCATCCTTTGAATAAAAGCCTGATAGAAAAGGAAAGCCTGTTAGAGCTAAAGTTCCTATAATCATAAAAACCCATGTGAATGGAAGTTTTTTCCAAATACCACCCATATATCTTATATCTTGCTCATTTTTAAATGAATGAATTACCGATCCTGAACCTAAAAATAATAGTGCCTTAAAAAAAGCATGTGTAAACAAATGAAACATTGCTACGTGATATGCGCCAATTCCTGCTGCAAAAAACATATATCCCAATTGACTGCAGGTAGAATAAGCTATTATACGTTTAATAT
>MDSV01048721.1_pt1 | contig 24117 bp, 23 predicted proteins | sample 810851 | NCBI WGS metagenome assembly MDSV01 (sample SAMN05326640, study PRJNA326480) | marine metagenome | isolation source: seawater | place: Atlantic Ocean: North East | collected 2012 | reverse complement strand
TGCTTGAGGCCCAACGACAATATCAACAAAAGGAGCTCTATTAAGTATCTGTTCGCCTTCGGCTTGAGCAACACAACCCGCAACAACTATATACATCTTTTGACCTTTAAGAGCTTTTTTGTTTTTTATTTTTCTAAGTCTACCAAGATCTGAATAAACTTTTTCACCTGCTTTCTCTCTTATATGGCATGTATTTAATAGGACTAAGTTTGCGTTATTTGGGTTATCAATCATCGAATAACCAAGTGGGTTTAGCAAATCAAACATTTTATCTGAATCATAAACATTCATTTGACAACCAAAAGTTTTTATAAAGATCTTTTTCCCCAATTTTTTTCCTACTTATGTGTTTTAATGACATCCAGCCTGCCAGAAATAGCTTTTGATAATCCATCAGATATTACAGTTTCGCAATGCTCAGAAAGCTCTTTTCTGGAAGAAAAGTTTGTAATAGTTACAGAATCGTGAAAAATTATTGTTGCTTCCGCAGGTCCAGCAAAAAGAACTCCAAGAATATGAGAAATCAAGCTCATTTCTCCAAACCAAGCAAATAAATGCCGATTCTCCACGCCAACAGGAAGACCATTTAGCCCTGTGTAGGCAACAGTGATTGGTTGTATTGATAACTCGCCTTGAATCTGAGTGATTTCGGCCAGTGAGAAAAGACTAGACTTAAAAGGTAACACTTTCTTGCCATCGCTACTCGTTCCCTCAGGAAAAAGCAACAAGCTATCTCCAGAGTTTAACCTATCTGCCATTATTTTCTTCTGTTCAATTAAGTCTCTAATTGAACGTTCTATAAATACTGTTCTTTGAAGTTTAGCTAATAAACCAAAAAAAGGCCAGTCACTAACTTCTTTTTTAGCTACAAAACAGACCTTTAATGAAGAGCTAATAACTAAGATATCAAGCCAGGAGACATGATTTGAAACAATTAGCATAGGTTTTTTTTTAGAAAAAAATCCGTATTTTTTTATTTTTAAACTTATAAGCCACACAATAAATTTATGATAATACTGAGGAATAATTTCAGTCCTATATCTTAATGATACTGATAGAAATTGGAACAAAATAAGCACAAGAGTTGAAAGAATAAAAATTGTAAGAATTAAAAATACCCTAATAAAATTCATGGTAATCTCTGTATCTAATTAGAATAGTATTGAAAAGGATTAATCATTTTTTTCTTTTGGAACGCCATATAATTCTAATCTATGATCAACTAATTTATAACCAAGCTTATCAGCAATAATTTTTTGCAATTGTTCAATTTCTTCATCTCTAAACTCTATAACTTTACCTGACTTTAGATCAATCAAATGATCATGATGCTCCTCAGGTATAATTTCATAACGTGCACGAGTCCCACCAAAATCTGAACTACTTATTATTCCAGCATCTTGGAAAAGCCTGACAGTTCTATAAACTGTAGCAATAGAAATTTCTGCATCAATAGCTATAGCTCTTTCATGTAGCATTTCGACGTCAGGATGATCCTCGGACTCAGAAATTACTTTGGCAATAGTTCTGCGCTGACCAGTCATTCTAAGCCCTTTTTCAATGCAAATTTTTTCAATACTTTTAGACATTGTTTTATATATTCCTCTTTAACATCAATCAAATAGATGTATATTAATAAAGTCAACTTTGCAAATATAACAAAAAAAAAATTAGGATACTATATGGCTTCGAAAAATAAATTTTTCATAGACGTAACCAAGGAAATCTGCCCGATTACATTTGTGAAAGTTAAACTTATGCTGGAAAATATGCCTCAGAATTCTCTTTTAGAAGTCAAATGTTTTGGCAACGAACCTTTAGTTAACATCCCTCAATCAGCAATAAAAAATGGGTATACTGTAGTCTCAACCTCTGAAGTGGCTAATGAAAATAATAATATAATTATCATAGAAAAGAATTAATTTGTTTTTTTAAAACTATTGCGTCAACTTTTGTATTATTTTTCTTCTTATAGTAATTTTTTCTTACGTTTATTGCTTTGAAACCTAAGCTTTCATAAAGACCTAAAGCAAATTTGTTGCATTTTGAAACCTCAAGGAAAATGTTTTCAATTTTCTTTCTTTTATAATGCTCAATAATTAGCTCAAAGAATTTATAACCAAACCCTTTATTTCTAAATTTATTCATAATTCCAAATTTAAGTATTTCTATCTCACTTAACATATTAATTACAATGCAAATCCCTATAAAATTTTTATCTTTATTATAAAATATAAATGATTCGATATTATGCTGATCAAAAATATTCTTGTTGTTTTTTTTATTTAAATTTTCTTCAAATATTGTAAAATAAATATTTTCAAGATTTCTTTTATGCATTGAAGTTTTAACTTCTATAATCTTAAACTCTTTACTCATTTGATGGAATTTAAATAGATAGGGTCATATGGATAGTTACTAAAGCTGTCATTTTTTTCAATTATTGAACTTACAAAATTTACAATTAAATTTGATGGAGAAAATTTTGAAGGATTATTTTTATAAATGGCTATGTCACTTTCAAATATTATTTCCCCAAGCTCATCCACAAAGTTACCGGTAATTATTACTTCTCTATTTTCTACAATACTAACTAGAGTTTTCTTTTTAATTTTTTTGGGAACCGAACTTTGAGCTCCATTTGATTTGAACTCTTGAAAAAACAACTCATCAGCCCTAGCTTTATTTACGCATATAATATCTTTTTTTTCTTGAATATTAATGGCTACTTCAGTTGCTAGGATTTGTAATGAGCTAATCCCTATAATTGGTATATTTAATCCTATGGATAAACCTTTAGCTACTGCTAAACCAACTCTTACTCCTGTATAGCTACCTGGCCCCCTAGTAATAGCAATTAATTCCAAATCCTTAAAATTTACTTTTGCAGATCTTAATTGATTTGTAATTAGGGGCAAAATTATCTCAGATGCCGCAAAATTTTTATATATAATTTTTTCAGAAAGAACCCTTCTGTCCCTTGAAATAGTAACTGAACAAGAATTTATGGCTGTATCTAAAGCTAGTATTAACATGATTTAATGGTATATTATAACTCAATATGGAATTAATAGAAATATCGCCTCATTCAGAAGATATAATATTATCGTTAGCTTATGCTAGCGAAAATAATTTTACGGGAAGAAAAATATATAGTAGAGAAGCTTGTTTTTTGAGAAAAGAGGCTTTTACCAATTTTACAAAAGCTGTTAAAATAGCAGAGAATATGGGCTATAAAATAAAAATATTTGATGCATTCAGACCAACAGAAGCTCAAAAGATTATGTGGAATTTCAATCCAGACCCTAGGTATATTGCAAATCCAGACTCGGGATCACCTCATTCAAGGGGAGTAGCAGTAGACTTAACATTATGCTCAACTAATAATGATGAACTTGATATGGGAACTGACTTTGATAGTTTTAGCCCTAAATCACATCATAATTATTTGGATTTACCAAAAAAAGTTTTACATAATAGATCTTTACTTCTAGGAATAATGACACTCGCTGGTTGGGATTTTTTTATTAATGAATGGTGGCATTATCAATTATTTAAACCAAAACAATATTCACTACTAACTGACAAAATGGCTGGGACTAACATGATATGAAAAAGCTAATTTTATATTTATTTTTTTTAATTTTTACGTTTAGCTCAAACGCTTTTTCGAATGATTTAAATAGTTCAGCATCCATTTTACTATATCATAGATTTGGTGAAGATAAGTATCCCAGCACAAGTCTTACTATTAATCAACTTGATGAACACATAAAGGTTATTACAAAATCTGAGTATAATGTTATGAAATTGGAAAATATTGCCTCAGCTTTAAGGAGAGGAGAAAATTTACCTGATAAAACAATTGCAATCACTGTAGATGATGCTTTTTTGTCCGTATACACCACTGCTTGGCCAAAATTCAAAGCAGCTAATCTTCCTTTTACTTTGTTTGTTAGCACGGATACAATTGACAAAAAATACCCAAGCATGATGAATTGGCAACAAATAAAAGAAATGCAAGAGGCTGGTGTTACTATTGGAAATCATTTATCTACTCATGAAAGTATGATAAATTTAAGACCAGAGGTATGGAAAAAAAAAATAATAAAAGCCCAAAAAAGATTATCCGACGAGCTCGGATATGAACCAAAGTTATTTGCTTACCCTTATGGAGAAGCAAATAATGATATTAAATCTTTTCTCAGAGAAGAAGGTTTCCTGGCTGCTTTTGGACAACACTCAGGTGTAGCATCAGAGTGGTTGGACCCATTTTACCTTCCTAGATTTTCTTTTAATGAAAAATACGGTAATGTTGAAAGACTCACTCTAGCAGTTAATGCCCTTCCTATAGCTGTAAAAGATATAACACCAAGAAGGATAGTTATAGAAAATAATCCTCCATTTTTAGGATTCACTTTAATTAACAAAAATTTGAATTTGAGCAGACTGCAATGTTTTACATCAAATCAATCTAATACATCCAAAATTGAAATTTTAGGTGGAAGAAGAGTAGAAGTACGTTTCCAAGAACCTTTTAAGAAAGGAAGAAACAGAGTAAACTGTACATTGCCTTCAAAGGATAAAAGATGGCACTGGTTAGGTTTTCAGTTGATCGCTAAAAGTAGTCCTTAAGTTTAGCTATATCATATCCGTATAGATTATTAGAATCCATAATAGACCTTAATAATTTTACATAAGCCTCTCTTTTTTGAGAATATTTGTTTAGAGCCCCAGCTAGTAAAAAACTATCTATATTGTTAGTTTTTCGCATTTTACCTCTTAGGTCTCTAAAATTATTATATGCAAAATGATAGTTTAGATTAAAAATATACTGATTTACAGATTCTTCTAGTTTCTCAAATGATTTTATTTCATGAGATTTTCCTGGGCTTCGCATGAGGGGAACCAGTCCCGAACCTTTTTTATATGTCCATTGGCCGAAAATTGCATTGCCATTTTTTGCAAATCGTGATGTGCCCCACCCAGATTCTATTATTGATTGAGCTAAAGCTAATGAAGGGGGAACAATATCATGCCTCATCAATAATTCTTTAAAATTTAGTACGTCAATGTCATATAATAAAAATTTTTCGTTTATCCAGGACCATTCTGATGGTGAGATTTTTTCTTTATTTAATTTTTTATTATAAATAGAAAAAATAAGATTTCTGTCACTTTCTATCCTCTCATTCGCTTGTAATATAAGTGGTAAAATAATTTTAATAAAAAGCTCTTTTCTTTTCTTAAGAGAAGAAACCTTATCTAAATCTTTAGGGAGCTTGGAAACATATATTCTTGGAACATTAATTTGTCCATCTAGTATCTTGTTCAGTTCATAATTAACTTTATCGAATGTTTTAAATAAAGCGAATGATGTAGGCACAAATACTGAAAATTCGTTGAAATAATTTAATTCAAAATGATTTGGACCTACTGCTGGGGAAACAAATCCATTTGATCCGTTATAAAGAGTCCTTGCAGAGGTATAGGAATGATTTACAATTGATGGAATGAAAAATTGAACAAACAATACACATACTAAAGTAACGTATGTTATCTTTAGCAATCTAGAATTATTTATTTTATTTTTAAACATCTTATTTAGTATTTTATTTAAGGTTAAATATGTAAACTTAAACCATTATAGTTAAAAATTGGTTAACAAATACCCGAAAATTACCACAATTTGTGTTATCGAGAATAATTAACACAATATAACGGTAATAACTAGACAAAATGGTTAAGTATTTACTAAGTAACTGTAATTTAATGATTTTATTTATTTAAATAGTGTTTACCTTCAATTAAAGATAATAGAAAAGAAAAATGAAGAATATAAGGCAAATTCTGATTTTACCGCTAAGTAAGCTCATCAATTTGCTCTTCAGTCAATTCGCCAGGAACAACAGTTACAGGAATCCTTATTTCAGATGACTTTCCGACAAGTTGAGAGACCAAAGGACCAGGTCCGTCTTTACCTGAAGCAGATCCAAGAACTAATATTTTAATATCCAAGTCATTTTCAATCAGACTCATGATCACTTTATCAGTTTTACCTTCTAAAATTAGCGGCTCTGATTCTACTCCCCATTGCTCCTTAACCTCTTGACACAATCTCTCTAATAATTCATTTGCATCTTCTCTCGCTTCCTGTCTCATTCTTTCTTCAACCGCTAGCCAATGCTGAAAATCAGCTGGATAAATTACTCTCAGCAGTATAACTGAACCTCCTGCTCTTGATGCTCTTCTACAAGCATAACGTAATGAATTATTGCTTTCTGGAGTATCGTCAACAACAACTAACAATTTTCTTTTATATTTTTCAGAAATCATTTTTACCCTTAGAATATTTAAAACCACAATAATTTAATATGATATATTATTGTATCATTTAATTTATAAACCCAACAATTTTTTTTACTTCTTCAATAATTGGCTTTGATATTTCTGAAGCTTTTTCAGAACCAATTTTAAGAATTGCATCTAATTCAGCTTTATCATTAAGCAAATACTGCATTTGATCATTAATAGGTTTTAATAACTCAATCATACACTCTGCAATCTCTTCTTTTAAAACAGAGAATGCTCCCCCTCCATATTCTTGAATAATTTTAGTTCTGGAAACATTTTTTAAAGCAGCAAATATACCTAATAAATTTTTAGCTTCTGGCCTTCCTAACAATTCATCTTCTGAATTAGGAACAGGAAGAGAGTCAGTTTTAGCTTTTTTTATTTTGGAGTAAATTAAATCATTTGTATCTGTTATATTAATTCTTGTAAAATCGGACTGATCAGATTTACTCATTTTTTTTAAACCATCTCTTAAACTCATCACTCTTGTTGCTTCACCTAAGATCAAAGGTTCAACTTTTGGAAAAAAATCTATTCCATAACTATCATTAAAAGATAATGCAATATCTCTAGTTAATTCTAAATGTTGTTTCTGATCATCACCAACCGGAACATGGGTTGCTTTATAAGCTAGGATATCTGCAGCCATTAAATTTGGATACACGTACAAACCCGCAGATGCTTTTTCTCGATTTTTACCAGCTTTGTCTTTAAATTGAGTCATTCTGTTTAACCAACCTAGTTTTGAAACACAATTAAAAACCCAAGCTAATTCAGCATGAGAAGAAACCCTACTCTGATTAAATAAAATAGATTTGTTTATATCAATTCCCGAGGCAATTAAAGCAGCAGCAGCATTTCTAACATTTTCATTAAGTAATTTTGGGTCTTGATAGGTGGTAATGGCATGCAAGTCTACAATACAATATATGCAATTATAACTCGCCTGCAAATCTACCCAATTCCTTATTGCACCAAGATAATTCCCTAAATGCAAATTTCCTGTAGGCTGTATACCTGAAAAAATTTTATTCACTATTATGTATCCCTTATGATTTATTTCTTTCTTAGTAATTCATTGAGATTAATTACACCTAACACACCCAAGATTTTTGATAACAAAATATAAACCACAAACCCTGAAACAACTAATAAAATTAATAAATTTATTTTATTCAAATTATATGATTCAATATTTATTACATAATTATTAATTAAAATAAGAGTTATTAACATTAAAATTGAAGAAAATAATATTTTAATTATATTTGTTACTAATAAAATATTTGGCTTCCACCAATTTTTTTTATAAAGAATTGAAACTAATAATATTATATTCAGCCAAGAACTAATTGCTGTGGCAATTGCCAGCCCAACGTGTTGAAAGTATTTTATTAAATAATAATTTAAAATAATATTCAGAAATACACATGATACGGCAACTATAACGGGAGTCCTTGTGTCTTTTCTTGAAAAAAATTGAACTGTCATTACCTTAATTAATATATAAGCGGGTAATCCAAAAGCATAGGCCTTCAAAGCTAAAGCCGTATTAAGACTATCATTTATTGAAAACTTTCCTCTTTCAAAAAGAGGTTTAACTATTTCATTGGGAAAAAAAATAAAAGCAAACATCGCAGGTAAAGCAAAGAATAAAGCAACTTCAACAGCTTGATTCTGTAACTTAAAAATTTCTTTATCTTTTCTTGTCAAAATTGTTTTAGAAAGAATTGGAAGTAAAGCAGTGCTTAGCGCGACACCTATAATACCTACCGGTAACTGATTTACCCTATCAGCAAAATATAAAAAAGAAATTGACCCTGCAGGAAGTAAGGAAGCAAATATGATATCAGTTAATAGGTTTATTTGCACAACACTAGCTCCAATAACTCCGGGCAAAAATAGAATTAAAAACTCTCTATGTTTTTTTGTAAAATTTGGAAATGATAGATATAACTTTACATTCAATTTATTCAGAGGAAATAGTAGCCAAAAAAGTTGAAGTAATCCTGCTATAGTTACAGAAATTGCAATTATTTTTCCAGGGTTATCGTTAAATAAAGTTGTTAAAAAGATTGAAAAAATTAGTGTCAAATTTAGGATTATTGGAGTAAAAGCTACAGCTGAAAATTTACCCATGGAATTTAAAATGCCACTAAATAATGTTACTAAACTAATTAAAATCAAATATGGAAAAGTTAGTCTACTCAAATGAACTGTTAATTTGTATTGTCCATCTTCAGGTGAAAATCCTGGAGCAAATAGAAAAATGATAAACGGCATAAAAATTTGCGCTAAAATTACAAATATAATTGTGCTTATAAGTAGTAAAGAGAGTATTTTTTCAGCAAAATCAATTGCACTTCTCTTGCCATTGGATTGCAATATTTCTGCAAACATTGGGACAAAAGCAGCATTAAATGCGCCTTCAGCAAAAATTCGCCTAAAGAAATTTGGTAATTTAAATGCTATTAGGAATGCATCTGTAGTTACACCTGCTCCAATTATACTTGCTAAAAGTAAATCTCTAATAAAACCAAGAACTCTACTAATTAATGTAAAACTACTTATTGATATAAATGCTTTTTTTATTTTCAAAAAAATTTAGACCTTTAACTTGTGCTTACGCAATTAATCTGGGTATTGTGCTTCTACCTATAGTGACAGAATAACAAATTATAATTAAATGGAAAACAATTCAAATCAATCATTAGCTATACTAATACTGATACTAAGCGCTCTCACAGCTTTTGCCCCTTTATCAGTTGATATGTACCTTCCAAGTATGCCGAGTTTAGTAAAAACATTTGACACAAATGAGGCAAATGTACAATTAACTCTTAGTAGTTTTCTTTTTGGTTTTGCAATCGCTCAACTAATTCATGGTCCTTTATCTGATAGATTTGGGAGAAAATATATAATTATCGTAGGTATAATTTTATACATAATAGCTTCAATTGGAATTATTCTCTCTTCAAGTATTGAGCTGATAATTTTGTTTAGATTTTTTCAAGCTTTTGGAGGTTCTGCTGGTCCTGTTATGGCGAGGGCAATAGTTAGAGATACTTTTACAAAAGATAGATCTTCACAAATTTTATCAATTCTTTTCTTGGTTATGAGTTCAGCCCCATTACTTGCACCATTTATTGGCTCTCAAATTTTAATTCACTTAGGCTGGAGGTATATATTTATTATTTTAATTATTTTTTCAATTATTTGCTTGCTGTTAACGATAGTTAAACTCCCAGAATCATTGCCAAAAAATTTAAGAACTAATATTAATTTTCTAACAGTAATAAATAATTATATATATTTATTTAAAAATAAGTTTTTTGTAGGTTATATGTTCTGCATGAGCTTTGGGTTTGCTGGTATGTTTGCTTATATTACTGGATCCCCATTTTTTATAATTGACTATTATGGTTTTTCACCTGAGATTTTTGGGATTTTCTTTTTTATAAATGTTTTATTTCTGATAATTGGATCTGTAATAAATACAATTTTTGTAAGAAAAATTGGAAGTTATAAAATGCTAAAAGTAGGATGCATTATTTCATCTGTTACAGGTGTTGCTATTTTAATTAATATATTGTTTTTTTATAATATTGATTTTACCATTCTTCCTCTTATTTCAATTTTTATGCCATCAGTTACAATTACTGGAGCAAACGCAACAGCATCTGCTTTGAATTTATTTCCAAAAAATGTAGGCACAGCCGCCGCTGCTTTAGGTTCAGTTCAATTTGCTATTGGTGGAGTTTCTAGCTATTTAGTGGGAGTTTTAAATCCTATATCTAATTTTTCAATGGGAATTATTATCGGAGTATTTGGGATTATGAATATTTTTTCTTTTATTTTTTTTCTACGCAGCGATAACCCTTCTATTTGATTTTGAATTAAAAATACCTTTTTTATCTTTTTTATCTATTTTATCTTTTATAAAATTAATGATTTTTTCTACTTTTCTCTTATTTGTAATCTTAAGACCATATATATCTTTAATATAAAAAACATCTACTGCTCTCTGACCATAAGTTGAGATATGCGCACTACTTATCTGCAAATCAAGTTTCGTTATTCCCTCCGTTAGGTCATGCAGCAAACCTATTTTATCACGTGTTGTAACTTCAATAATTGTGTACAACTTACTTGCATTATTATTAATTGAAACATTTGTTTCAATTTTTACTAATTTATTTTTTTTATTTATATTCAATTTTTTATTTTTAAGCTCATTTATTATCCATTTATTATTATTAACCCCCTTGTTAATACAGTAAAAAAGTTTTTTTAATTCATCTTCTTCAGAAAAGGGTGAGCCTTGAGAATTTTGCACCCAAAAGGTATCAAGAGCCATTCCATGATTTGTAGTTGATACTTTTGCATCTAGAACTGTTGCTCCAGCAATAGAAAGAGAACCAGCGACTCTTGAAAAAAGACCTGAATGGTCTGGCGCATAAATTGTTATCTCAGTAATCGCATTAATTTTATCAATATAAAAATCTATTTTTATGTCCTGGTTTGAGAAGTTGACACTTTTAATTATTTCTGCGTGCCTTACTTGAGTTGTGACATCTAATGATGACCAGTAGTGTTCATAATGCAAACTGGTAAAATGATTAAATTGATCATCTGACCAAACAGGTAACAAAGATTTAAGTTTTTTTTGTGATAGAGAATTTCGTTCTTTAATAGATTTTTTATAATACCCTGATATAGATGCATTAGAAGATTCATATAAATTTCGTAATAACTGACCTTTCCAGGCATTCCAAGTGTTAGGGCCAACGGCAGAAATATCAGATATCGTCAATAAATATAATAATTTCAGCCTTTCTTCTTTTTCAATAAAAGTTGCAAAGTCTTTTATGGTCTTAGTATCACTTATATCTCTTTTAAATGCAGTATGACTCATAAGCAAATGCCATCTTACCAACCATGCGACCTCATCAGTTTCTTCTTTGTCTAAACCAAGCCTTGGACATAAATTTAGCGCTATTTTCTCACCATTTTTTGAATGATCTCCATTTTGCCCTTTAGCTATATCATGAAGAAGGACGGCTAAATATAATACCTTACGAGATGATACTTTTTTTATGACTGTTGATGCAAAACTATCTTTCTCACTAAGCTCACCTGACTCGATCTTGTTAAGAACCCCTATTGCTCTTATTGTATGCTCATCTACAGTGTATAGGTGATACATATCATGTTGAGTCTGAGCTACAACTCTCGCAAATTCAGGAATAAACCTACCTAAAAAACCCGTCTCATTCATTTTTCTGAGAATATTTTCAGGGTTTTTTCTAGAGGTTAATATATTAATAAAAATAGAATTCGCCTCTACTTTATCTTTTAACCTCGATATTCTATATAAATTTCTAGAAATATTGGTGAGGGTTTTTGGGTGAATTTCTTTATCATATGACTGTGAAATAGCAAATACATTTATTATTTCCATTGGGTCTTCAAAAATGACTGATTCATCAGATATATAGAGCTTATTATCCCTCTCCAGGAAACTAGCTCTATTGTTTTTAAAAATTAGATTTATTTTAGGTAGTCTATTTGTTTTTCTTGATAATTGGGTAGAAAAAATTGAGGAAAAATAAATTCTTGACAAGGACCCAACTAAGTTTGTCATGAGATAATATTTTTTCATAAATCGTTCAACGCGTGAGCTTGACTCTCTATCTCTGAAATTTAATTTTTTACTTATTTGAACTTGATAATCAAATGTAAGGCGTTCCTCGGATCGCTCGGCAATATAGTGCAACCAAAATCTAATAGTCCAAAAAAAGACTTTAGCTTTATTGAATTTATTTATTTCTTGTTGAGTTAAAAAATTTATTTGTGGTTCTCTATTAAAAAGCCCAGTATTTTTATTGTATTTCTCAATCCAAAAAATTGTTTGTAAATCTCTTATTCCCCCTTTTCCTTCTTTAATATTCGGCTCAACTAAATATCTAGAATCACCAAATTTTTTATGTCTTTTTTCTTTTTCATCAATTTTTTTCTTCACAAAATCTATGGTTTTATCAAAAATTATTTCAGAAAAATAATTTCTGCTAAGGTCCTCATAAAGTTTTTTATCGCCACATACAAACCTTGACTCTAATATTCCGGTATTCGTTATATGATCTTCTCTTGTTATCTTAATACAATCTTTTATGTTTCTTACGGACTGTCCTAAATTAAAACCCAAATCCCACATAGAATATAAAATAAATTCTATCACTTGTTCACACCAAACAGTTAATTTGTATGGGTGTAAAAATAATAAATCTATATCAGAATATGGGGCTAATTCTGACCTCCCATATCCACCAACAGCAATAATTGACAATCTTTCGGTTTTAGTAGGATTTGTAGCTCGGTATACATGAAGCGAAGCTAACTCATATAGAGTTCGAATAATTTGATCCGTCAAAAAAGAATTAAGATTAGCAGCTTCTAAACCGTTTTGGCTTTTCTCAAATCTTTTTTTAATCTCAATTTTTCCTTCTCTAATAACTTTAGAAATTTCTTCCAATACCTTTTTCTTTCCGGTATCCGTTTTCAAGTTATTCTGTGAAGCTATTTTTGAGATTTCTGAAGCTAATTTTTTCCTACTTATAATTGATTTTTGGTCAAGTGTATTTTTCTTCATTTATATAAATTGATACTAATTTTGCAACTAATCAATAATATTTTTGTTTTTGTTTTTGTTTTTGTTTTTTTTTAAATAATTTACTGTATTTGGCGTATAGAATAGAGCAATATATAGTATTAAGGAGAGGTTATGAAAACAACAAGTATGAATAAAAATACAATTGTACCCTTCATTTTGTTATTTCTTGGTGCCATAATTTACGGAAGTTTTTTCTCTGCTCAAAATATTGCCTTAAATACTGGGGTGACTCCAATTGGATTAGCATTTTGGCAAAGTTTTATGGGCGCTATAATTCTACTTGTGTTTGCATTAATTTTTAGAGAACTACCAAAATTTTCTTGGGATCACATCAGACTTTATTGCTCGATTTCTCTTTTTGCATTTTCTATTCCTTTGATAGCTGTTAGTTTTGCTGCGCCCCATATACCCCCGGGAATACTTGGATTAGTTGTAACAATGGTTCCGTCTTTAACTTACTTATTTTCATTTTTTGCTAAGCTTGAAAAATTTAATTGGTTGAGTACCGGTGGACTAGCTTTTGGGCTCTTAGGAGTTTTAATAATTATTTTATCGACTAGTTCATTAGAAGGTAGCTTTTCTGGTTCGTGGTTTATAGTTGCATTAATAGCTCCTCTCGGTTATGCGGCAAGCAACACTGCTGTAGCTTTGATTAGACCTGCCGAAGCAACAACTATACAATTATCGACAGGAGTTTTGTGCTTTTCGGTTCCAATTTTAGTAATTCCATTTATATTTATTGGTGATATTAATAATATTAGTAATACTAGTTTTGCTGCTTTTGGTTCAGTTTTATGGGCAGGTATAACTAATATAGTTATATTTGTAACATTATTTGAGGTAATTTATAGAAGAGGGCCAGTATTTTTCTCCCAATTCAACTATATTACTCCAGCTGCTGCATTATTGTGGGCTTATATAATTTTTTCTCAAGGAATAGAAACCATTATTTGGTTAGCAATAATTTTTATGGCTATTGGTCTATATCTAGCTAATAAAGGTACAGAAAAAAATTTTAATAAATAAGTAATAAAGAGAAACAAGATGAATTCTTTAAGAGTAGCCTGGTTATTATTAATTTTTGGAGCATCAATTTATGGAACTTTTTTTTCAGCTAATAAATTTGTTGCTGAATTAGGTGTTCCTGCTTCTGCATTTACTTTTTGGCAATATTGTATAGGAGGAATTTTACTTATAATAGTTTCTGTAATAACAAGAAATTTCCCACATTTATCTATCAAACATATTTTTTCTTATGCAATTACTGCTTTGCTTGGTGCTGCCCTATCAGTAACAATTCTATCTTCTATAGGAAATAAAGTTCCTGCAGGAGTTTTAACATTAACTATAACTTTAGTTCCAGGTATTACTTATATTTTTGCTATATTTACCGGTTTAGATAAATTAAGAATTTTTTCTATTTTAGGTTTGACCATGGGACTTATAGGAATCTTATTGCTTGTTTTACCTGGTGGAAGTTTTCAGTCAGATAGCCCTGCTATTTGGATAATACTTTCTCTTGCTGTTCCAGTCTTTTTTGCTATAAATAATGTCTTTGTTGCACTAGTAAAACCTCCAAAAGCAACTTCTATAATGAGAGCTACAGGATTAGTTGTTTTTGCAGCATTTTTTACTTTACCTATAATGATTTTAAGTGATGGTATTTACTTATTTTGGGAAGCACCTGGCTTGGGCCCTTGGGTAATATTATGGACTGGTATCATAAATATGGTAACTTTTTATTGCATGTTTGAGATTATTCATAGAGCGGGTCCTGTCTTCTTTGGACAGTATAATTACGTTATTGTAATTGCTGGCGTACTATGGTCATTAATATTTTTTAATGAACAACTTACTTCTTGGTTTTGGATAGCATTCCTTGTAATGATTGTTGGTCTTTATTTTGGGAATATTGGTGCTAAACAGAATTTAGAAAATGAATGAAAAAACATATTGTTATCTCCTATTATGTGTAAGTGGAACTGGCTTTGGTAGTGTTTTTATTGCAAACAAATTTGTCGCAAATTCTGGATTACCAACTTCAGCTTATCTTTTTTGGTTTACATTAATAGGAAGTATCTTAACTTTAATACCTTTATTAATTTCAAAACAAAAATATAAGTACAACTTTTTATCTATAATTCATTTCCCAGCTGCAGCTACATTAGGAATGTTAATCCCATTTGGAGTTGTAGCCTCTATTGCTGGCAAACTTCCAGCTGGTGTTTTGACATTAGCATTTTCTTTAGGTCCTGCTTTTACATTTCTATTATCATTTATTTTTAGAATTGAAAGATTTAGATTTATTAAAATACTTGGTTTAATATTTGGATTTATAGGTGTTTGCTTTATTGTATTTCCCAAAACTAGCCTCCCTAATCCAGAAGCAGCTCCTTGGATAATATTTTCGTTACTAGCCCCAATTGGAGCTGCATCAAATAATATAATTGTAGCGAAATTAAAGCCACCTGATGTAAGTCCCGTTTTTCTTGCATTCTATTTATTATTTTCTGCAACAATAATAATGTTTTTTGTTATGATAATAAATCATGGCTTCATTATGTTTTGGAATTATGGTGATTTAGCGATTTTAGGAGTTTTTTGGGCTACAATAGTCCAGGTTATTGGATTTGTTATAATGTATATTATTATTCCAAGAACAGGGCCAGTTTTCTTTTCTCAGATAGCCTATGTAATGATTTTTTCAGGATTCATATGGGCATATATATTTTTTAGAGAAACTCCTTCTATGTGGGTGATTCTAGCTATAATATTTATGACAATTGGATTACTATTTACTAATTCAAAAGAAAAAAATTTTTAACTTTTTGATTCTAGTAGTGATTTAAGTTCATATAACTTAGTAAGAGCATCTTTTGGAGAAGTTCTATCAGGATCAATTCCTTTTATTATATCTAATAACTCTGTAAAATTTTCATTATCCTGATTTTTGTCAGTTTGTGAAAATAAAGGCATTTCATTTATTGCCAATTTATCTTTATGTTTTAAGTCCTGACTTTCAAAAATTTGCAAAATTTCTCTGGCTTTTTTGATTACTGATTTAGGTAATCCTGCTATTTTTGCAACAGATATTCCATAAGACTTATCTGCATTTCCAAATTCTACAGTATGTAAAAATATTATTTCACTGTTCCATTCTTTAATTTTTAAATGGTAAGTAGATAAATTTTTTAAATTATTATTTAATGATGTCAGTTCATGATAATGTGTTGCAAATAAAGTTCTAGATTTATTCATATCATGGAGGTGCTCCAATGAAGCCCAGGCTATAGATAATCCATCAAAAGTTGCTGTTCCTCTTCCAATTTCATCTAAAATAACTAGAGACTTATCACTAGCACTATTAAGTATTCCAGCAGTCTCTATCATTTCAACCAAAAATGTTGATCTTCCTCTAGCGAGATCATCTCCAGCGCCTACCCTACTAAAAAGTCTATCAATAGTTCCTATATGAGCTGAGTCAGCTGGAACGAATGAACCAATTTGTGCAAGGATCGCAATTAGAGCATTTTGCCTAAGAAAAGTAGATTTTCCAGCCATGTTTGGTCCTGTTATAAGCCATAGTCGAGATCCTTCATCTAAGTCGCAATCATTAGCTGTAAAACTATCACCTTTTGATTTAATTATTTCTTCGATAACAGGGTGCCTTCCACCCTTAATTTTAAAATTTCTTGATTCATCTACTTTTGGTCTTTTATAATTTTTTTCCAAAACATTTGTTGCGAATGAAATAAAAAGATCTATTTCTGCTATTGCACTTGCATTTTTATATAGAGCAGAACTATAGGAAAGCACTAGAGTAGATAGTTTTGCAAAAATTTCAGTTTCAATTTTTATTATTCTCTCGGAAGCACTAGCTATTTTCCCCTCTAAATCAGCAAGTTCAATTGTAGTAAACCTTTTTGTGTTGGCCATACTTTGTCTATGTATAAAAAAACTTTCATATTCTTCAGGCAAATTTTTTGTCATTTTATCGCTTACTTTATTAGTAACCTCAATAAAATAACCTAAAATATTATTGTACCTAATCTTCAAAGAATTTATTCCCACTATAGAAATATATTTTTCTTTTAATTTTTGAATGTGACTTTTACTATTGTCTCTAATTTTTTTTATTTCTTCTAAATCTGTATTGTAACTATTTTTTACAAAACCTTCTCTAATATTTAATGGTGGAAAATCTACAAGTGATTTTTTAAGTTCAATAATGATTTCATGGTTGCTATCAATTAAATTTTTCTTCAACTTCACTAATTCTTTAGGAAGAGGAACAATATTTAATGTTTTTTTTATCTCGGATATTTCAATTAACGTTTCCTTTATGGCCCCTAAATCCCTCGGAGATCCTCTCAGAAGAGATAGCCTTGATAAAGAGCGTTCAATATCTGTAATGGATTTTAGTTGGTTTAAAGTTCTTTCATATAATTCTTTTTGATCTAAAAAAAATTCCACAACATCTAAACGATCATTTATTTTAGAAGCATTAAAAAAAGGTGCACTTAAATATTGCCTTAATAAACGACCACCTGTATTGGTTTGTGTTTTATCAATAATCTGAAGCAAAGATCCCGATTTAAGACCACTACTACTTTCATATATTTCAAGATTTTTAATAGTTGAGTTATCAATGGACATCTGCTCTGTTTTATTTTTAGAAATTAATTTTTTTATATTTGGTATTTTTCCTTTTTGAGTATTTATTATATAATCAATTAAATGCCCGGAAGAAATAATTTCTAATTTTTCAAAATTATTAAAAAATTTATTATCTGACAAGCCTATAACTTCAGTAATTTTTTCTTGGCATGTTTTTTCTGTTAATTTACTATCTAGTTTAGTAAAATTATAGTCCTCGCATATATCTAGAAGTTGAGATTCATCTCCTTCAAAATTAATAATAATAATTTCTTTTGGATTTATTTTTTTGATTTCAGATTTAATAACCGAAAAATTTAAAAATTTTGAATAAAAATCACCTGTGGAAATATCTATCCAAGAAAGACCCGTTTTATCTCTATTCAAATAAATTGATAACAAATAATTGAAGTTTTTAGGATCTAAAATATTTTCTTCTGTTAAAGTTCCTGGTGTTATAACTCTAGTAACTTCTCTCTTCATTAAATTTTGCTTTTGATTTTCTTTGCTATTAATAATATGTTCACTTTGCTCGCATATAGCAACTTTTGCACCACTCCTAATTAATCTAGATAGATATACTTCTGATGAATGTGCTGGAACGCCACACATTGGTATAGGTTTTCCATTATATGTCCCTCTTTTGGTAAGTGTAATATCCAAAATTTTAGATGCGTTTATTGCATCTTCCAAAAAAAGTTCATAAAAATCTCCCATTCTGAAAAAAATCAAACAATCTTTATGTTCTTTTTTAATAGACAAATACTGAGCTATCATTGGTGTAGCTTTTTTAGGCTCTATATCAATTGTTCTTAAGCTATTCATTCTGTTAAATGTATCATTAAAGCTTTGATTACCTCTCAAAGAATTCCTTGTATTTTTTTGGAACATCCTCCATGGCAAGAATCATAAATACGTCCGTTGTTTGAAATTGGGAATCAATTACAGCTCCATCTCCACATACCCCACCTAGACGGAGGTAAGCTCTTATTAGAGGAGGTATAGATCTTATAGCTTTTCTAGGATCAATGTCCTCTTTTTTCAATAAGTTCATATCAACGTATCTATTTGATATAGCGTTAACCATTAATGACTTAGGTGCCATATGAAAATGATACAAATATGATAAAGGTAGTTTAAGTTTTTCTATGTCACTTCCTGGAAAACTTGCACATCCAAAAATTCTAGTTAACTTATTTTGGGAATAATAATGGGCCAAACCCTTCCATAAAAGCTGAATTGTTTGATTATTTCTATAATCAATATGGACACATGACCTACCTATTTCACAAGATGGCTCATTTTTAATATTCATAAGTAAATTCGATAAATCATATTCTGTCGAAGAATAATATCCATCATTCTTTGAAGCAACATAATCCAACAACATTCTATAAGAACCGACAACTTTATTGTGATCATTTTTTTTAAGATCAATAACAAGCATATGATCACAATATTTATCAAAATTATCAAAATCTCTTTTTTCATTAATCATTTCATTATTTGGCTTAGCGCCCATTTCTTCATAAAAAACTGAATACCTAAGATTTTGTGCTTGCAAAATTTCATCTTTATTTTCAGCAAGCCTCACTTCAAGCCTTTTATCAATAGAAATTACTTTCATATTATTTCCTCAAAAAAAATAAATGTTAAGTTATAGCTTTCTCAATGATTACAATTTACATATAATTATATTAATACAATAATTGAAATGTTTTAATGGAAAAGTAAATTTTTTTTTTAACAAAAATGTGAGTAAAATATGATTAAATGCCAGATATGCGATTCTAACAAATTTACTCATTATAGTAAAATTAATGATTTTACTCTTTTAGAATGCGAGAATTGTGGATTTATTTGGCTTCACCCATTACCAAAAATTGAAGACGTCCAAAAAATATACGTAAATGCATATCAACATACATCAACAAGCTATTATGCTAAAACTAAGAAAAAAATGGTGAGATCGAGAAGAAGAGCTAAAATTTTAAAAAAATATATTAATAAATCCAAAGATATTAGATTTTTAGATGTAGGTTCTAATGGAGGATTTATGGTAGAAGCAGCGAGATTAGAAGGTTTTGATTCTACAGGAATTGAAATTGATCCATATTCTATTGATTATGCAAATAAATATTACAATAAAAATAGATTTTTCGAAGGCACTATAGAAACTTTTTATTCACAATACCCAGAAGAAAAATTTGATATAATCTATTGTTCTGAAGTAATAGAACATTTAGTTGATATTAATAAATTTATTGAAACAATGAAAAACCTTTTATCGTCTGATGGAATAATTTTTTTAACGACCCCTGATATCAAACACTGGAGGAGACCAAAGGAATTATCATCATGGGACGCTTACTGTCCCCCTGATCACTGTTTATACTTTGATAATAAATCTATAAAAATATTACTTAATAAATTCAATTTAAAAATAATAAAGAAGTTTATAGCATTCAAGCCGGGTATAAAGTTATTAGCAAAGCCATATGTAACTTAATTACTATTTTGCCACCACGTTTCAAGAACATAACCATATATTGGAGTTTTTGTTGGTCTATTCAATTTTTTTCTGTATGCCACTCTATCTACTTCATTGTGGTAAAGAGGAATAATAAAATAGTTATGAAGTAATACTCTGTCCAGAGCTCTAATAGCAGTAACTAATTCACTTCTCTTGACTGTGTTTGTAATTATATTAACCAGCTTATCAATTCCCTTATTTTCTATACCTATATAATTTCTGCTTCCCTTATCATTAGCTGCTGAGGACCCCCAATAATAAGCTTGTTCATTTCCTGGGGATAGAGTAACTCTCCATTTATGAATGATCATATCAAAATCAAAGTCTTGTCTTCTTTTTTGGTACTGAGCTGAATCAACAGTCCTAATTCTAACATTGACACCCAGTTTTTTTAAATTTTTTGAAAAAAGCATTGCTAATTTTTCGTTATCGGGATTTACCAAAAGAATTTCAAAATCTAAACTTTTACTTTTCCCATTAAATTTTTTAATTCTTTTTCCATTATCAATAATCCAGCCAGCTTCATTAAGTAACTTACTTGCTTTTCTTAAACCAAACCTTATCTCGTTATTTGTTTCAGACGATTGTGGTCTAAATTTTTTTGTAAACACACTCTCTGGAATATTAGTTTTTATAGAATCAAGTAATTTTTTTTCTTCTAGTGAAGGTAAGCCAGTAGATGCTAGCTCTGAATTCGCAAAAAAACTATCAGTCCTTGTATAGCTATTATCAAATAAATTTTTATTTATCCACTCAAAGTCAAAAGCATAACCCAAAGCTTTTCTTACCTTTAAACTTTTAAATTTTTCTTTTCTAGTGTTGAAAACAAAAGCTTTCATTCCAGAAGGACGACTATTTGGTATTTCTTCTAATTTAATATTACCTTTTGCAGCATCGGGGAAATTATAGGATGTCCTCCAACGATTTGCTGAATATTCTGCACGAAGGTCAAATTCCCCAGATTTAAATGCTTCCATCAAAACATTTCCATCTCTAAAATACTCGTAACTTATCAATTCAAAATTATTATGACCTACTCTCAGTCCTAAATTTGAACCCCAATAATTTTTAATTCTCTCATAAGTAATTTTTCTTCCAGGAATTACTTCTTTTACCTTATAAGGACCACTACCCATTATGGGCTCAAGTGTTGTTATATTAAATTTATTTATTTTAAAAAACTCTTTTGATAAAATTGGCATTAGTCCAATTAAAAGAGGTAATTCTCTATCAAGCTTTTCAGTTTTAAAAATAAATTTGATAGTTTTATCACCATTAGTCTCAACTTTTAAAACTTTATTATAATAAAGACGCATATTAGCTCGCCCTTTTTCTTTAAGAAGGTTCCAAGTAAATTCAACATCTTCAGATGTTATTGGCGAGCCATCATGAAACTTAGCCTCTTTTCTGATAAAAAATGTTATTGATGATCTATCCTCAGGAACTTCAATTCTCTTAGCAACTAAACCATACAATGAAAACGGCTCATCCCAAACTCTACCAAGTAAGCTTTCAAAAACATATTGTCTACCGGCAGCAGGAGAACCTTTAATTATAAATGGATTTAAAGAGTCAAAGGTTCCAGTTGCACCTAATTTTAAATGACCTTTTTTTGGAGCATTTGGATTTGCATATTCTAAATGAACAAAATTTTCTTTATATTTCATTTTTCCATGCATTGCTATTCCATGCATGGGTTCACTACTTGATGGAGAAATTACAATAAAATAAATAATAATAATTTTGATGGTTAATAAAGAATATTTAAACATATTTAAAATAACCTTTCATGAGATAAACCAATGAATGCAGCTACACCAGAAAAGAACCAAATTCCTAGAACAAATGGAACGGCATGGTTAAGTGAGCGCTTCATTTTTTCTTCAATTATATCTGATGTTCCATTGATACTTAAATCCTTAAAAGCCTCTACAAATGGTTTAAAAGTAATTCTTATACCTATTCCACATAATATTGTACATGTAAATAATAAAACCTTAATAATTAACCAATCTGATTTGAATGGAAAATTAATTGTAAAAGAGCTGACACAAAGAACAAGCAAAATAATAATAAATACTATTCGCAAATAAAGGTCTAACCTCGCCATTTTTAATCCAGACTTTGTTCCCTCAGCTTTATGTATTTTAAAAACAAGAACTATCCAGGTAATAAAAAAAGCAAAAACTAAAAATAATATAAATTTATTCTGAGGGACCAGGTCCAAAAAATAAGATAAAATTAAACCTACAGGAAAAGTTAAAAGTAACATATATCTAGGTATCATATCAATCCAGCTCAAAACATTTAAAATGCTTAACCTAGTTGCAAATGAATAATTTGGGTTAACAACTAACCTAGCTGAGTAAAAAACACCAAGATCGGCTCCAACCCAATATACAAAAGTCATAAGATGAATTAGTAACCAGATATTTTCCAAATTCATAAACTGCCCCTAAAAACCTAATTTAGATATTCCAATAAATGATATTAAAATTAAACCTAACCATAGACTTAGAACCCAAGGTTTAACTCTGCTTAATAATCGTTTGATTTCCCCTTCTATTCTTTCATTAGAGTCTTCAATAATTAAAGCTTTAATTATTGAAGGAAACTGAGAAAAAGATGTTCTAATTCCTATCCCACAGATTAATATATACCCATATAAATATAATTTTAATAATACCCATCCCTCAATAAATATTAAATCATAATAATAAAGTATTGAAACAATTATGAATATTGTAAATATAAGAGATAATCTAATTAAATTGTCAATTAGGTAATAAATTTTTCCTAATGCGTTCCCTCTTTGTGTTAATGAACCACATAAAATGAAAAACCATAAAATGAAGGGGGACCAGATAAGAAAAATTAAATAAGAATTTAAAGTAAAATACCCCAATCCTCCAAGTAACATTAACCCGACAGGAAAAATAAAAACATTTGATATATTTGGAAACCAATTAACAAAATTTATTATCTTAACTAACGCTAGTCTTGTCTCAGTGTTCTTCTGATTCTTTATTTGATTAGCAATGTAAAATACTGATATATCCCCTCCTAACCAATAAACAAGGAAAAGCACATGAACCAATATCCATATAGTTTGGGTATCAATCAAAGAAGACACCTTCTATTTTATTTAAAAAATAGGTTTCCATACACCAATAAATGCCGCAGCTGAAATTAGGATCCATATTCCCTTAACCCACCTTCTAGCATTTCCTGCTGATTTATTGATTTCTTCTTCTATCTCAGGAGTAGAGCCATTTTCTGCCATTTTGCTAAATGCTAAAATATAAGGTTTTGCCGAAATCCTTATCATGATACCGCAAAAAATTGTCAGAGAAAATAATAAAACTTTTAGAGCTAACCAATTCTCCGATAGAGGATATTTATAGGCAAAAGAAGACATAGAAACCAAAACTAATATAATAAAAAGTAGATACCTTAATATTAGATCAAACTTTGTCCATGGGGCCTTTTTTGAAGCATCCTTGTTTAAATGTAACCACCAAACTAAAATTAACCATCCAAAACCAAATAACCAAAAAAAGATTACGGTCCAATCTGGAAAACTCCACAAACCTTTTACCGCCACTAAAGAAAAACCAATGGGAATCATCAAAACCATTGTTGTTTTTGGAGCCATATCAATATTTGATGTTATTCTGGCAATAAGTTTTCTTGTATGCACATCGTATTTTGATGAATTTCTGAATCTTGAAGAATAAAAGACACCTAAATCACCCCCAAGCCAATATACAAACAATAATATATGTGCCCAAACTATCAAAGCTTCTAGAAACATTATAGAAATCCCTCCCCAAGATTCTACTTATATAAGAATTATATTAACACACTACACAAACTCATATAAAAAAAAAATTAAATTTAGCAT